>Ga0256407_10013082_pt1 | contig 11155 bp, 7 predicted proteins | sample RumenRJG_04DNA_FD_193489 | JGI IMG/M metagenome (GOLD analysis project Ga0256407, IMG submission 193489) | Bovine rumen microbial communities from Lethbridge, Alberta, Canada - RJG_04 | ecosystem: Host-associated > Mammals > Digestive system > Stomach > Rumen | place: Canada: Alberta | collected... | reverse complement strand
TGGGGATTGGGGATTGGGGATTGGGGATTGGGGATTGGGCCCAATCCCCAATCCCCAATCCCCAATCCCCAATCCCCAATCCCCATGAAAATAATTAATGCTCATCAAAAAAAATAATTAAAAAAATTTTAAAAATAAAATTAATAGAGTATTAAAATATGTTTAATTTATTTATTTTATATTATTTTAATTGTAATATTTTCTTAAATCAGAAGATGCTTGAATTATTATATTTTTATCTTGTTGTGTCTCAATATTATCAAAAGTGTTTAATTTTTTATAAAAGAATAAAAATCCATTTTTAGTATTAGGCTTTTTATTTTTATCAATCATATTAAAATCTTTTAATCTGATAACTTTCGAATCATCATATTCATACCACTTATCATCAAAAAAATTTTTGCATATAGCTATATTATGGCCAGATTTAGCTCCTCCTATATGTTTTATAAATCCAATTAATTCAAATTTATATTTATCCAAACATAATTCTGAAGGTACTTCCAAATCATGATTATAAAAATAGTTTTCTCCTATTCTTTTAAAATTAATTATCAGAATTTTTGGATAAGAAATAATTTTTGATTGAGTTAATATATCTCTTCCACCACATTTAGAACAATTAAAGTTTGGTTCATCTTTATGAAGTCTTCCATATTGAAAATAATCAAATGCTTCTTTTAAGTCCAAAATATTATTATTTTGAATAGTGACAATAGGAAGATTCAAAATGCTAAATCCTTGAAAAGAATAATTAGTGAATTTACATTTTTTATTTCTACATTGGTATATGTCTTGTAGAAATCCATAGAAATAATCAAGAACATATGAATTTCTTTTGCTAAATGATTTATAAATAAAGAATTTAAATTTCTGTTTTTCTTCCTTATTCATCGATTCAATTATATCAGGATTAGGATCTCCTAATTTTTTTGTTTCTTTTTCCAAATTGTTCAATATATATATGATACAAATGCTGCTATCATTTTGCTCACCGATTCTGAAATTAGAAGCAATTTTTTGCAACTGATTAAAGAATTCATATGGCTTAAAAAATTGATACTTTTTTTGATCAATTAGGTTTGCTATTAATTTACAATAACTATATGCAAATCCTGATTTATTAAAATTATGATAATTTTTTAAAAAATACAAAGTAAAGGGATAGACATTTTTTAAATTTTGAATCGCAGAATTAAAATAACAACAGCATCCTAAATTAATTAATCCAATAATTCCTTTTACATATTCATCTTCTTTTTCAGGAGTTTCGTTTTTCTCTTCTATTTTTTTTATTTTTCCATTATAAGTTTTATCTATATTAGGATATTGATAAGATATACCATGAGATTTATCATTATATTTATTATTTTTGTTCATATCATATTCATTGTGTTTCTCTTCAATAAAACCACAATTTTGATTATTTGAATTATTTGGCTTAGGTGGAGTAATTTTACTTATTTTTCTTTTTTTATAACAAATATTACAGCTAAAGCTCATAATAATATTTTTTATAAATAATTTCATCCATCTTTATAAATAGTTACCCACAAAAATTAGTTAAGATTATTTTTTTTATTTATATAATTTAATTTATTATTTTACAATTTTTTTAATAATGAAAATTGTGATTAGAGATTCTAAAGGAAAATATAATACAATAACAATATCTTATACTGAAAAAGTTTCTGATTTAAAAAAAAAAATTGCCACAGAATATAAAACAAGTGATAATATTGAATTAATATTTAACGGGATGATTCTTGAAGATAATTACTATTTAAATGAATTAGATATAGAAGAAGGAAATACAATTGATTATCTAGGAGTATTTCTCGCTGGAATAAATAAATAATAATGATTATTGTTTTTAATATATAAATAAAAAGTTTCTTATATTAAAATTATTTTTATCAATTTTTACAATTTGTTTTTTTATTTTTTTATTAATTTTTCTATAAGAAATTTTATAATATATATATGAAATAGAATCATTAAATTCTATAATTATAAATACTTTTCTTAACAAAAAATAAATGTTTTTTTTATATTTATTTCACGCAATATTTATTCCTATATCTCTATGGAAATAAATAATATATTATAATATTTGGAAAATTAGTTAATTCAATATGTTTTATTTTGATTTTAATAAATTTTAATAATTAAAAATATTAGTGATGAAAATATATGTTAAAGACTCTAAAGACCAAATATGTACTATAGAAGGAATAGCTCCAAATACTCTTGTGAAAGATTTAAAAAAAAAAGTGATCAAAGAAAATAGAATAACAACTGGTAATATAAATTTAATATTTAATTCTTATATATTTGATGATGATGACCAAAATTTAGATTATTATGGTTTAGAAGAAGGCAATACTATTATATATCTTGGAGAATTTCCTGCTGGATTTAAAAGAAAAAAGAAAAATAATTATTATATTTTTATATAAAATTAATAATAATATATTATACATCATAATTTTTTAACTTATTTTAAGTGCATATTTTTTGCATTCTTCTCTTGCATTTTCTTCATATTTTTTCTTATCTTTTATATAAAGTTCTGCTAATGCAGTCCTATAAGGGCTTTCTGTATTAGGCTTTCCAAGAATGACAAAAATGGATAAAAGAACAGTACTAATATCTCCAGCTTTTGCCCAATATTTTTTTTCTTTAATTGAAGTAACGCACACGTCTCCTAATGAACTTATATTCATATGATAAATATTTGTTTTACAAGTCACTGTTGGTGCCTCTTCAGGATAATTTTCTGGATAAGTAATTTCGAATTTGAACATATAACCATCATATGGTGTTTTTTTGGGGCCTCTCATCAAAGCATTCCATTTGAACATATTATACATTGGTTTACTTTTTCCCTCTCTTTTGATTATTTGAGGGCCTGCAGCGCAACCTATTTGGCATAGCATGCCTGATTTTTTCAATAAATCCCATTCTTTTGTTAATGTTTCTATAGCTGTTTTTTTTTTCTCTTCTATATCTTCAGTCATATATTAAAACAATACTAATATTAATACATAAATAATTATTGCTTCTTAACTAATTTTTGTCAACTTAATAATAAAATCAAATAATATATAATTATTCTTAACTAATTTTAATTAATATTAATTATATAAATCAATAATATTTTTGATTTCAAAAAAATCAAAATTGTTTATTTATCAAGAAATATTAATATAAAAAATCTAAATTATATATTAGTAGGAAAGGATTATTTAAATAATATAATAAAAGAAGAAATAATGAAAAATATTTGGTTTAAGTTTTTTCATTTAAAATTTATGCTCAATGAATTTCATTATTTCTTTTTCGTATATATTAAAAAGAAAAATCAAATTGTAATTATGGAAATATAATTATAAATATTATAATTATTTAATAAATATTATAAATATATTAGATAATTTTACTTTTATTATTTAATGCTTCAACTAATTTTTCTAAATAGTCAAAATTTTCAATATCGCTTCCAACCTTAATATAACATAAAAAAAATATTTTATTTAAATTCAGTTCATCATTAATCTCTCTGCATATACCATCATTATATTCATACCATTTATTATCGAACATATTCTTGCAAAAAGCATAATTGTGTCCTGACTTTTCATCTCCATCATGTTTAATAAATCCTCTCAATTCATAAATTGAATTTGAAATATTTATTGAATTTTTAATAATTGTTTTCATATTTAATTTATTTGGAATTTGAATCTCATTAAAATATATAGTTTGCTCCCCGACTCTTTTTAAATTTATTATCAATACAGGAGGTAATTTCAAAAAAATAAATTCATGAGTTACTCCAAAATTATTACATTTTGAGCATGTATCTTTTACATCTTTTATTTTTTGATAATTTTCAAAGCATTCTTCTAGCGATTTAACATTATCATTTAAATTAACGATTGGAAAATCTAAAAAATTCAATTTTTGAAATATATGTTTTATATTTTTACATGATTTACATTTAATCTCATTTGCAAAATAAATAAAAAAAGTATCAAAAATAAAAGTTTCTCTTTTGAAATTATAATCATTTTTTTCATAAATTGTTAATCTTTCTTCTAGAGTTTTGTCTTTATATTGTGTCATGTCAATTTTCTTTATTTTTTCTATGTTTAATTTCTTATCCAATATATTTAATAATGTTACATAAAAAATACTTGAATCATATTGATTATTTCCAGCAAAAATTTTCCCTAATTTTTCCTGACCTAAATATTTTTTAAATTCTTTGGGAGAAACAGGAGAAACATCAGAAGAACATAAATTAAAAAATACATTTTTTAATTGAATTAAAAAATTATCTCCATTATCATTTAATTTAATAATATTATATGAAAATTGTGGAATATTCTTTAATATTTGTAAAACGGAATTCATATAGCAATTATTGCCTATATTATTTAAGCCCCTAATAGCATATTTTTTATCGTAATACCTTTTTATTTTGTTTTCATCATGAATTTTATTTTTTGACTTTTCTTTTTCAACTTTTAGTTCTTTATTTTGTTCTTTTATTATTTCATTTATTTTTTGTAATTCTCCATTTTGTTTTATTAATTCTTTATTTTGTTCCCTTATTTCTTTATTTAATTTTTGTAATTCTTCATTTATTTTTTTTAAATTTTCATTTTGTTCTATTAACATTTCATTTTGAATTTTAAATTCTTTATTTTGCTGTGATATTTTCTCATTTTGCTCTTTTAGTTCTATATTTTGAGTATTTAATATTTCTTTTTGTTCATTTAATTCTTCATTTTTTATTTTTAATTCATTAATTTTATTTTTTAATTCTTCATTTTTCTTTATTAATTCTTTATTATTTAAATCAATTTCATAATATTTAGAATTCAATTGCTCTAATTTTACTTTAGATAATTCTTTTTCATTTTTTAAAAATATAAAATCTTTTTTATTTTTATCTTCCAAACCATCTTCAAATTTAATATATTTTTGATTTAAGTTATTACTTTGTATTTTTAAAGATTCTATTTCCGAAATAATTTTCTTTAGAGAATTCTCAATATTTCCAATAGTAGATTTGTTTTTCATTTTATAATCTTCAATTAAGATATCTTTTTCTTCTATTGTCTTTTTTAGGCTTTGAATATTTTCATTCAGTGAATTAATTTTATTATCTATATTTTTTATTATTTCATTATTGTTTGATTTAATTCTATTTTCAAGATTATAATTATTTTGTTTTAGTTCATTTAATTCATTAATTGTTACTTTTTTGAATTGAAAAAATTGCGTTTCAATATTATCTAACTTTCTTTTTAGTCCTAAATTTTCAGATTTCAAATTAAGTGTTTCTTCTTCTTTTTTTTTAGTTGTTTGTTCTATATTTTTTTTTCTGGAATTAATAATTTCATTTTCCTCTTTTTCAAGATTTCTATTTAAATTATTCTTCTTTGAATAGTTATTTGATTGACTAAAATAAACGAAAGTATTATTAAAACCAGAAGATAATTTGGCTTGATTAATAGTATAATTTGGAAATTTAGTTTGCGAATCATTTTTTTTTTGAATATATGGAAATTTTTCATTTTGTTTTAAACAATTATTATTTTTTGTTTCTTTCTTATTCTGTTGTTTATCATTTTCATAATTTTTCTGGGAAAGAAAATATTTATGTTTAGTTTGCATAAAATTTAAATAAATTTATTAAAGAAAATTTTATCCATTATTAACTAATTTTCAGATTTTCAAAAAAATCAAAAATAGTTAATTAAATTTAAAACACAGTTACTATACAAAAAAACTAATTTTTATATTTTCAAAAAAACGAAAAATAGATAAAGAAGTTTTCAAATTAAAATAATAGCATTTATTATTTATTATAATAAACAAATGCTTAATATTTTGAAATCTAATGATTCAATCGATCATGATAAATGGTCGAGACAAATAAAAACATACGGCATAGAAATAACAAAAATTTTATCAAATTTAAAAATATTAATAGTTGGGCTTAAAGGCTATGGTCTAGAAATAGCAAAAAATATTATTTTATCAAATCCAAATCAGGTTTCTATTTTTGATGATGAAATTTGTAAAATAAATGATTTGGGAAGTAATTATTTTTTAACTAATAATGACATTATCAATAAAAAAAGAAGAGATGAAGCCTGTATTAAGGGATTATCAGAATTGAATCCTTCTACTAAAATAATTATAGAAAATAGTTATTTATCAAAAATAAAAGAATTTGATGTTGTTGTGATTACTAAAATTATGAATTCAAATATAATATATAAAATAAATAAAGAATGTCATGAAAATAATAAGGGATTTATTTATACATTATCTTTAGGTTTAATAGCATTTGCATTTAGTGATTTTGGAGATAAACATATAATTTTAGATAAAACAGGAATAGAAAAAGGAAAATTTTATATATCAAATATAACAAAGGAAAAAAAGGGAAAAATTACAATAGATTTTACCCAAACAAATAGAGGATTAAAAGAAAAAGGTTATCTATTATTTAAACAAGTTGAAGGAATGGTTGAATTAAATGTATCTGAACCTAGATATTATGAAGTTAATCAAGATAATCAAAATGAATTTTTTATAGGAGATACTTCTAATTATTGCGATTATACTGGCGGAGGGATTGTAGAAGAATTTATATATCCAACTGAAATGAGTTATAAAACATTTGAAGAAAATTTAATGAATCCTATTGATAAAATGAATAAATTCGATTATTCAGAAAATAAAAAAGGAAGAAAACAATTGTTACATAGTATTTTTATTAATCTTCAAAATTATTATGATAAAAATGGAAAATTACCTGATGTTAATAATGAGGAAGAGGCAGAAAATTTATATAATCAAATTTTAGAATTTTCCCAAAAATATAAAGAAAATCATAAATTTTTCCAGGATTTACCTGAAAAACTGGAAAAAAATTTAATAATAAATTTAATTAAATTTTCAAAAACAGAGCATCCTTCTTTATGTTCATTTATGGGTGGCTTTATTGCTCAAGAAGCGATAAAATATACAGGATTATATTGCCCTTTAAATCAATGTTTTTGGATTGATATATATGAAGAAACGATTATAAATATACAAAATGCAGATAGAACTATTTTAAATTGTAGATATGATGATTTAATTTCTATATATGGCAGAGAGTTTGTTGAAAAATTACATAATACTAATATTTTTTTGGTGGGTGCAGGTGCAGTTGGATGTGAATATCTTAAAATTTTATCATTAATGGGAGTAGCTACTAAAAATAATTGTAAAGTTACTGTAACTGATAATGATTGTATTGAAAATTCAAATTTAAATAGGCAATTTTTATTTAGAAAAGAACACATAGGAAAAAGTAAATCTTTAGTCGCATGCGAGCAAGCTAAAAAAATTAATCCTGAGTTTAATTGTGAAAATTTCCAAATTGAAGTAAGAGAAGAAAATGAAGGCATTTTTAATGAAGAATTTTATAAAAAGCAAGATTTTGTTCTTATTGCAGTTGATAATATAAAAGCTAGAAAATATTTAAATAATCAATGCATTTATAATAAAATTAAATTAATTGAGTGTGGAACTCTTGGAGAAAATGCGAGTAGTCAACTTATAATTCCTTTTGTCTCAGATGAATATAAAGGTATTGAAAATAAAAATGATAAAGTTGGAGTTTGCACTATAAGAAATTTGCCTTCATTAATTGAGCATTGTATCGAATGGAGTAAAATGAAATTTGAGGAGTATTTTATTAAAAATATAAAAATATTAAAATGCTTCTTGGAAAATCCTCAAAAATACTTGGAAAATAATAGAGGTAATGATTTATTTGAAAAAATGATATATTTAAAAGAATATATAAATATCTTTAAATCTAAAAGTTATGATAGATGTTTAAATTTAGGTAAGAAATTATTTTATTTAAATTATAAAAAAAGTATTGAAGATATTTTAACTATAAACCCGCCTGATAAACTATTAGAAGATGGAAGTAAATTTTGGAAAGGAAGCAATAGATTACCGCATATGATTGAATTTGATATTAAAGATGATATAGATTATTTATTTATAGAATATTTTTCTTATTTACTAGCAAATTCTTTAGGAATTCCAATAAATACTGATACCAATTATAAAAAACAATTTTTAAAATTAAATAAAATCAATGAAAATGAAGATATATATACCAAATTAGAAATAGAAACAAATTTGGAAAAGCAAGAACAAAACATAAAAAAAATTAAATCTGAATTATTGGGTTTATATCCAGAACAAATAGAACCTGGAGAAATAAATAAAATTCAAGAGCAAAATTTTGAAAAGGATCATGATGAAAATCATCAAGTAGATTTCATATATATATCATCTAGTTTAAGAGCTTTAAATTTTAATATTGAGCTTTGCTCAAGAGATAAAGTTAAATTCATATCTGGAAATATAGTTCCATCAATTCCTACAACAACTTCATGTATAGTAGGATTTATATCAACTCAAATATATACTTTATTGCAAACAACAAATTTAACAAATCTAAAACAAATTAATATAGATTTGTCTACTCCATTTTTTTTAATGTTCCATCCAAGGAAACCTTATCAAAATAAAGATAGAACTGACCCAGAAACTAAAATTACAACCAAAACAATTCCTCCTAAATTTACTTGTTGGGACATTCTAGAAATAAAAGGGAATAAAACAACGGGACAGATCCTAGATTATATTAATGAAAAATATAATGTTGATGTGACTGGATTATATTCTTTAAATAATAAAAATATAATAATTGATGAAACTTCTTTTGATTTGCTATTTCAAGATGCATATGATATAGCAATAGGAAAAAATAAGCATAAAAATAATAATAAAAATAGTAGTATATATTTTAAGGTTCTTGCTGATATAGTTGATAGCGATAATCATGCCATTATGCCTACATTTAAATATATGCCAAATTAAAATTATTTTCTTAACTAATTATTAACCCAATAATATAATAAAAAAATGAATTAAATTAACTATTTTTATATTTTTTAAATTTTTATATATTAAAAAAATTGCTTAACTAATTTTTATATTAATATATAAATTTTCTAAAAAAAATGTTTTAATGAAAAATAGTTTATGTTTAGATGAAAAGACAAAACAAAGCATTAATTTCTCTTATTCAAATAATATAGAAGAAAATAGCAATGAAAATATAGTTTTATTTAATAAAGATATAAAACAAAAAATCGTTAATAATACCTCATCTAAAAAAAAATTTGAAAATGTTTATTTAAACAATAATGAAAATTTAACTAATAATATAACAATTAAATCAGATTATAATGATTCGACTAAGGGCGATGATCAAAAAAATAATTTACAAATTATGAATGTTTTAGAATATCAATATATTAGCAATGATTTATATGAAAAACTAAAAAATGAAAATAAAAATCTAATTGAAACAATGAAAAATATGGAGGAAAGTTATCAAAAAGAAATAAAATATTTAAAAGAAGATAAAAAAATATTAAGGCAAAAAATTGAATTTTTAAATCAAAAAATAAAAATCATTTTTGATGACAAAAAATTCCAAGAGGAAAATTCAGGTAATAAAACATCAGAAATTAAAGCTAAAAGTAATGGAATAGAAGAATTTCAAAGAATTTTGGAATTTAGAGAAAAAGAAATTACAATTTATAAAACAAAAATTGAACAATATAAAAATGATATGATTTTTCTAGTTGAAGATTTTGAAAAAAAGAAAAATCAATTAGAAAAAGCAATTCCTCAATTAAATATAAAAATAAATAAATTAGAACATGATTATAAAGAAATTAAAATTCTATTAGAAAATGAAAAAAATAAAAATATAATTAATAATATTATAATAAATGAAAAAAATGGAGAATTAAAATATTTTAATAAAATTTTTAAACAAATTAATACTAATAAAGAAAAAATAATAAAAAATGGAATAGATAGTCAAATAAATATTAATGTTGAAAAAGATATGAATAATGAAAATAAATATAACAATAAATATGGACAAGTAGGGATAATTAATACCGGGTTTAATTGCTATATGAATTCTGTTATTCAAATTCTGAAAAATATCAAAATATTTTGGATAAATATTTTGAGTTATGATAAAGATGATATTATTACAAATTCTTTTAGAAAGCTTTTAAATAATTTATATTATTCAAATTCAAAATTTATTTCCATTTATGAATTTAAGAAAGATTTTGGTACAGTGTATAATAAATTTGCTGGTGATAAACAAAATGATTCAACTTTATTTTTAGCATATCTTCTTCAGCATCTCAATAAAGCTTGTAGTCAACCAAATAAGCATGTATCAAGTATTTATTTATTTAAAGATTTAAAGCTGAGCTTATCAGAGGAAAATAACCTTGAAAAATTTCTGAATAAATACGAAAATAATAATAATTCTTTTATAAATAATATATTTTACGGATATCAAATGAATAAACTCATCTGTACAAAATGTGAATATAGCAAAGTTTCATTTCAGAGTTTTAACATTTTATATTTATCTTTAATAACTGAAAATATAAAAGTAAAAAGTTTAGAAGATTCTTTAAATTCTTACTTAATTACAAAAGATAAACATGGCACAAATGGTTTTGAATGTCCAAATTGTAAAGGATGCTTTTTATCTCATTCAACGTGTATTATTAAATTACCTCAAATTTTAATTATATGTTTAAAAAGAGTTGGGGAATATACTATTTATTATAATGATATAGAAATTCCTAAAATTCTTAAATCAAAATGGATAGATAAATTAAGCTTACATAATAATAAGGAATATGAGCTAATTGGATTTATAAAGCATTTTGGAAATGAAAAATCGGGGCATAATATTGCTTTCAGTAAAAATATATTTGATAACAAATGGTATTGCTTTGATGATGTAAATGTCATTGAACAAAAAGAATTTCCTTCTACTGATAAGTCATTTTTATTATTTTATCAAATAATTAATAACTAATTAATATTATATTTATTAATTATAATTATTAAATTTTTATTTATTTTAATAATTTTTTCACTTAATGAATATGGGGATTGGGGATTGGGGATTGGGGATTGGGGATTGGGGATTGGGGATTGGGCCCAATCCCCA
>Ga0256407_10013081_pt1 | contig 11155 bp, 1 predicted proteins | sample RumenRJG_04DNA_FD_193489 | JGI IMG/M metagenome (GOLD analysis project Ga0256407, IMG submission 193489) | Bovine rumen microbial communities from Lethbridge, Alberta, Canada - RJG_04 | ecosystem: Host-associated > Mammals > Digestive system > Stomach > Rumen | place: Canada: Alberta | collected... | reverse complement strand
TTAATCTACAAAAAAAAAAAAAAAATAAATAAATAAATAAATCAATGATCCCCATCAATTTCATAACAATTCTCAACAGCAAAATTCATTTTCCTGGAAAGTTCATCTTTATTAGTATAACAAGGTAACTTCAAAGTAAAAAAGCAAGTAGCAGAATGTGGAAAATTCCCTCCATTAGATCTAATTTTACTAATAACATGAGTATAAGAGCAAACATCATCTCTAGGAAGTCTAGTTCTTCCCCAAACAAATTTCAAATATAAAATTTGATTATTTTCACTTGAATTTTCAAGCCATTCCCAAAACCATTTTATCACTTCATCATTTTCTCTATATCCACCTTCATATTTTGTATTTTTTTTTAATAATTCAATATCTAATTTATGTTTACCACATACTAATTCTTCTAATTGTCTCCATGTTAATACTTGAAATACACTTTGAGGTATTACACTATTAAATCCTTCTTTTAAATATTTTATTTGTTGGGAAAATTCATCTAATCTTACTTTTTTTGCTAATTCTATATATTTTTTCAAATCTTTAAATGTTACTTTTATATCTTTACCATTTTTTATTAAATTTATTTCAGTTCCTGCTGAATTTAAAATAGTAAAATTTAAATCATATAATTTTTCAAAATTGAAATAGTTAATATCTTTTTTTAATAAAAGTGATTCAAAATCATTTATTAATTTATAAAAGAAAACATCAACACTTTCAAATTCAAAAAATTTAATATCATTTCCTAAAAGTGATTTCCAGACAATAGGATGTAAATTTAAATCTAATAATTCTCCAGTAGCAATAGCAGAAGCCATTAATCTTCCTAAAAATATAAAAACATTTTTATGTTTTTCAAAAGTAGCATTAGGATTAATAATAAATTTATCTCTTAAAGCTCCAGTATCATCTCTATTATTAGGACTTTTAATAAATAAATCAAGTGAACATTCACTTAATTCTTTACATAATGATGATATTACTTCATGATATGGACCTCCTTGATCAGATGCATATTCTCCTTGTAATGCTACTGTAAATAATCTTCCTCCTTTATCCATAAAGAAATTTTCTGGTTTCATTTGTTTTGTTTTTTGATATACTTGACCAAATATTGTTTCTTCAAAATCTATATCTGGAGTTTTTTTTTCATAAAATTTCATTGCTTTAAATCTATCTATTTGAATTGTTGAATAACGATATTTGTGACGTGTCATTTTATTTAATTTTTCTTGGAATTTTTTCATACGAGTTTCAGCATTTAAATATGTTAAATTGTCACTTATTGCATTTTGTAAAAAACGCTTTTGGGTACTTAATTCATTTACTGAACAATATTTTAGTATATCAGAATTTATTAAATTTATTTTTTTTTTTATAAATGTAAATATTCCCATCATTTCTTTTTCGTTGTTTATTTTCTTTTCTTTATCTATGAATATTAAACTTAAATCTCTCATATCATGACTTTGTTCTAGGAATCTTATTAATGATTCATATGAAATGTCTTTATTGTTATTGTCTTCTTTTATTATTATTTCTTCACTTGCATCTAAAAAATTTTGAAGAGAATTTCTTGTTACTGATTTGAATAAATTAATAAAATCATTTGATTTTTGACTATGATAAAAATTATATAAAACTTGAACAATATCTTCAACTTCAACATAAGATAAATTAATTTTTTCATCATTATCACATAAATCAATTTGATTTTTTAAATTATCAATAATATCATTTTGATTAACAGTTAAAACAAAAGATACATCTTGTCCAATTTTAACTTTAATAGGAATTAATTCAGGTTTATTAGAAAAAAATTCAACTTCATTTAAAATATTTTTAAAATCTTTCTCACATTCATAACCTAAAGCATAATGTTTATTTGAACCACAAGAAAATAATTTTTTAACATAAACATCATTAATTTTTTCTCTTCCAATAATTAAAATATGAGTAGAAGACAAAGCTACTTCATCACAAATAATATTTTTATCAAATTTAACTAAAGTAGGATATTCAATATGTTTTTTATTTTGATTATTATTATTAAAACAAAAAACTGTATTTTCACCAAAAACATATAAATCACCATTAATAGTTATTGCAGCAGAATTTGAATTTCTAGCAAAAATTTTCTTAAATTCAAATTGATTTACTCCAAAACAAGGAGTAAGTTTTTGTACATTATCAATATCATTTCCAACACCACATTGACCTTGTGAATTATTACCAATTGAAAATAAACGATTTTTATTATGAATATCAGATAATAAAAATAAAAGGAAATTCTCACCAATTGAACATTCAACAAATTTTTTCATATGTTCTGGAAGAGGCATTTGTATCCAGTCTTTTTTATTTATTATATTTTGATTTAATTTAAAATTTGAATTCCTACCTAAAATATAACCTTTACCTTCATTTGTTATTATAAAGGAATTTTTAAAACCAATTGATATTTGTGTTATTTTTTCTTTTTCTGTTAATAATGGAAGTAATAATGGAACTTTTGTTATATCTTCAATTTCACTTCCTAAAATTTTATCTTCATTATTTCCTATTCCATATAATTTATTATCATTTGTTAAAATTAATGTAGATTTACAATTTCCAGTTGCAAATTTTGATATATTTTTTTTATTTTTGAAAAATTCTGAATTATTTATTTTATTTTCATTTGAAAAATTCATTCTACTTATATTTTTTAATCCTCCACCACTTCCACATCCAGTTGAATAAATTTCTTTCTTTTCTTCATCTAAAATTAAAGTATATAATGAACCATAATTAAATGACCATGTATATTTTGGTGTTCCAATACATTTTGTTGGTTTTTTATAATCACTTCCTTTTATTCCATTTATTCCTAAACAATTACTGTAATTTTGACCAAATGCATATAATTCTGTTTTTATTTTTTTTAATGATATTATATTTAATTTTTTTGATTTAAATGTTTGATAATAACAATTTCCTGTTGTTTTTAATTCACTATTTGAACTGTAATTTATTATATCTTGAAGATAGTATTTTTTATCTTTTTCTGATTGGGAAAAAATTGCAATTTTACTATCTTCGTTAATTGAATTTTTATTAAATGAGAATTTTAAATCTAATTTTTCAATTTTTTCATTTTCTAAAGTTAACATTTCATTTTTTTTAATTGTTATTTCTTCCAATTTTGAATCTTTAATTTGATTATTATCTAAAATAATATAATCAAGTGCTCTTGATGAAAATGCAATATGTGATAATATTTCTTTAAAATCTTCTTTATCATATTCTTTATTTGTTGCTAAAATTTGATATTCTTTGTAAAAAATATACATTTGAGAATTACAATTAATCCAATATTTAATTAATTTTTCTTCATTATAATTGAATAAAAGATATAAGCATATATCAAAATATTTAAATACAAATTGGCATAAAAATGTTTTATAACTTTTTATATTTTGTTTTTTTTTTTCTATTTCGAAAAAAAATTCTAATTGAATAAATTTATCTACAATTATATTTATGAAATTATTTAAGTTTTCCTTTTTGAAAAATTCAACATAAATTTCAGTATTTTTTTTATTTTTTATAAATGTATTATATATAGATTTCATTAATTTATATAAAAAGTATGAAATATATTCATTTTTTTTAAAAATAAAAACATCTATTGTTTTTAATGATTTAAAAATATAAATTAGGGAATTAATTACTATTTCTTTTATTGGAATCATGTTTATATTGTTAATAAATAAAGTTAAATAATTTTCATAAACTGAATTAAAAAAAATAGAATTTTCATCAAATAATATTTTTTTTTCATTTTTTTTATTATCAATTAAAAAGAGTTTTAAATAATTTGAATATTCAATTTGATAATTAATTTTAACATTAATGAAAAAATCAAAATAATCTTTAAGAAATTTTAAACTAATTTCATCATTATTAGAAAGTGAATTCAAAAATTCAGAAATAATTTTTGAAATATTTCTATTTGAAATATTTTTTTCATTAACATTAAAATAATATTCAGCACATAAACATCTAAAAGTAGTTAATATAATTAAAGGATCATTAAATATTTTTAAATCTTCATTTTTTAAATAATGATATGAAATGAATGAAATAAATATTCTTTTTGACATTTTATAATTTAAATATTCAAAATATAAAATTTCTGAATTTATGAATAAATTAATTAAATCTTTTTTATTTTTTTGATTTTTTATGAATTCTTCCTCTTTATTATTTTCAATTAAATTTTCATTTTCATATTTTTTATTTTCATTAAATAAAATTTCTATATTTAAATCTTCTTTTTCTATTTCTTTTTCTTTTTCTTCATTTATAATAAATAAATTACTATGATAAAATGAATTAAATAAACAATCTTTATCTATTATTCCTTTAATTAAGAAATTATATAAAGAATTAAATATTTTTCCTTTAATTAATAACATTGGATAATCAATTTCTTCTCTATCAATTTCAGATGATGAACAAATTAAACATTTAATTTTATTTTTACCTTCATTTAATATTTTTCTAATATTTTCATTATTTTTTAAACAATTAATTAAAACAAATGAATTTTCCTTAATATCAACATTTTCATTTTCTTCAATGAAACATAAATTTGAAAGTATTATTTCTTTTTCATTTACTTTATCTTTATTAATTAAAGTTCCATTTATTTGAATACATTTTTCTCTAAAAGTAATTTCAAATCTATTTTCAATAATTTTAAATTGTAAAATTTTATATATTTCATTTTCATCATTTTCTTCATTTTTATTTTCTTTTTCTAATTCTTCATAATCATTATCATAAATATTGATAAATGAATTTAATAAATATTCTAAAGATGTAAATACGAATTTTGAAGTATCTTTTTCTAAATTTTGTTTTAAAATAGGTAAAATTTGTTTAGATTCTTCTTCATTAATATAAGGTAAGAATTTTTCTAATAATCTTAAAATAATAAATAATTGTTTTTGATTAATATTTTTTGATGCTTTTTCTAAAGCAGCTTTGACTATAATTTCATGATTTTCTTTTAAAAAAATTTGCATTATTGGATCAATGTCTTCATCTTTTTCACATATTATAACATCTTTCTTTGGCATAATTGATATTAAATTAGAACCTTTTATTCCTATTGCTTCATCTGGAATATAATAAATATAATTTCCATTTTTTGAATTATATAAAATATTATTAAAATCACTTTCTTGATAATTAATTTTATCATTTTTTAATAATGAATCATTATCTATAAAACCTAATATTCTTCCATATATTATTTCCTTTTTTTCCTTTTTTGAATATATATTTTCGTTAAAAAAATTTTGATTTTGATTTTCATTTGATATTTGAATTTTTTTTCCTGTTTTTATTTTGTTTAATTGTATTTGAAGGAATGGTAATATATCATTAAAATTATTTTGTATTATTTTAGTTAATTTTTCTTTTTTTTGTTCTAAAAATGTTATTATTAATATTAAAATTTTTGCATATTGTTCTTTTAATGAAGCACTTTTTTCTTTTTGTAAGAAAGAATAAATTTTATCAAAAAGATATTCTTTTACATCATTTAAAATTTTGTCTTTATTTTCTTTGTCAAAATCAATTAATGCATTTTCTAAATAATTTTCTTTATTTTCCTCTAAACAAATTTTAATACATTGATATATTAATTTACTAACAATATATTTTATATAATAATTATTTTCATCATTTTTTCTTTGATCAAATATTAACAATGAAAAAAAGTGTTCAAATAATTTATATGTTCTTTGAAGACAAAAATCAATAATATCTTTTTCATTAATTAAATTTTTATAAATTAATAAAACTAATTTTCCGAAATTAGGATTTGTTTTTGGGAAATTGAGATGGAAATTAATTATAGAGTCTATTATTATTTTATAATCATATTCTCCAATATTAGATGCTTTTCTTTCTAAAGAAAAACTAGTATCTAAATCTCTTTTTAAAAATGGTTTTACTTTATGAAAAACTTGAATAGAAACAATTTGAAATAGTTCGAATAATTTATCTAAGACTTTTTGATTATTGAAATAATTATAATTAAATCTATTTTCTGAAATTAAAGGCTTTTCATAATTATTTAAAAGAGGTTTAAATAACTCATTTAATTTTGATAAAACAGAAAAATCTCTTCCTTTAATTTTCCAAAATAAACTTTGATATAAATTAATTTTAGTCATTACTGAATAATTATTAAAATTTCCATTTAAAATTTTATCTTCAATTATATCTAAAAGAAGATGAAATTGATTTTTTACATTATCACTTAATAAATAATCAACTCCAAATAAATCATCTAAAAAGGAAACAATTTTTCCATTAGCTCTAAATAATTTATTTAAATTATAAAGTATTAAATTAATATTTTTCTCTTTTGAACAAATAAATAAAAGTGAATTAATTAATGAAAGTATATATGATTTAGATTGACATTTTATATTTTGAGATTTAGAATATTTTTTTAATCCATCAATTCCAAAATTTTCATTTTTTAATAATTCAAATAATTTTTCAACTATTAAAGTATCATATTGGGTTTGAACATTTTTAGGAACAATAATTTGATAAATATAATCTGCTTTACCAATTGTATCTTTTATATATTTATTTAATTGTTCTTCAAAGTCTTTTTGATTAACTTCTGTAATTAAATTTTTTTGTTCATTAAATATTGTTCTTATTTTTGAACAATCAGCCCAAATAGAATAAAATAAATCAAAATTTTTTACTTTTCTAATATTATTAATATCATCACCAATCTTATTTAATTCTTTACAAAATTGGTTAAATTTTTGATTTAAATTATAATATTTTAATATTACATCATATATTTTTTGAATTAAAGGATTTACAATGTCTCCACCTAATTTTGATAAAACCATATTTTTCATTTGTAAATTTTTATTTAATAAGGAAAAACTTTTTTGATAAATTTCATTTTGTAAATCTAATGGTTTGTAAATTGTTGTTGATGTTGAAATTAAATTATGAGTTTTATTATAACTACTTATCATTTTTTCAAGTTTACCTTTTTCTTCTTCTGATTCAAATATATCTAAAAATTTATCTGGTAAAATTGAATTAATATATATATCTTCTTTATCATCATTTATTGAAATAAATTCAAATATTTTTGATGAATATATTTTTTCATATTCTTGTTCAGTTTTATCTTTTTCTTCTTCTTCCTTTATATTAGATAATATTATATAATTTATCAAACTTAATTCTAAAAATTCAATTAATTCTTTATTATCATTTCTTTTATTTATATTAAAATCATTTTTATTTATAATAGGAATTACTTGATATTTACTTCCAAATTCTTCATTTTCATTTTTTTTGTCAAATTCAAAATTAAGATTTTTAATATTTTTTAAAGATAAATCAAATAGTTTATTTAATTTAATAATTTTTCTTTTATTATCATTTATTGTTCTTTCATTATTTTCCCATATTTTAATATTACTATCTATTGAATTTTTAAAATTATGTTTAATATATAAATCAGTATTATAATTAAAAATTATTTTTAAATTTTCTAATTTAATATTTTTTGATATTGGATGTACTGATTCAATTTCATATATATTTTCTTTATCTAAAAATTGTTCTTTATCTGTTAATTGAATCTTATCTAAAAAAATTAATAATTTGTAAAATAAAATTATTTGATTTGAATTTATTTTTATATTTGGTTTATTTATTAAATATTGAATTATGAAATATAAAGTTTTGAAATTGAAACTATTTGAAATAAATGGTGAAGTATAAAATTTTTTTTCTGAAAATAACTTTTTACATATCAAAATTAAATTATTTGAAAAAATTTCAAAATAATTTATAATTAAAGTTTTATCAAAAAATGAATAAAAATTATCAAAAATTTCTTTGAATAATTTTGTATAATTAAAATAAAGTTTTTCATAAGAATCAAATCCATTATTAATTAATTCTACTTCTAAAGATGATGCAATTTTATAAAATTCAATATTTATAATAATATCAGGTTGTTTTGATAATAAATTCAAAAAGAAAATTTTATCTTTCAATGTAATGTTATTGTTTTTAAAAAGCTCATTTATTTCATTAAAAGAAATTAATGTAATACCTAAATTCATTGAAATTTCAGCAAATTCATTTAAAAATTTTCTTTTATTTAACATATTATTATTTGGATATTCTTTAATATAATTTTTCATTAAATTTATAATTGAATCATCAAATAACTTTTTTAATTCAGATTTATTAGTATTGAAAATAGAATTTGAAGCTTCTTTTAAAAATATCCAGTAATAAAGATATCTATCACTTTTTTGTTCATTTTCATTGAAAAGTTTATTTTTAATTATTTCAATATTGTTCTGATTAATATTTAAAATGAATAATTGAGGTGAAGATAATAGATTTTCAGCAAGAGAATTAGATGCATAATCAAAATTACCATACAATTGTATATATCTTACATAATTTTGAATTAATATATCATATAAATTTGAAGGATACTTTTTTATATAAAATATATTATCATATGGACAAAAATTTAATATTCTATCATTTTGTTTAGAAATATAATATTCAAATGTTCCTTTTTCATTTAAAAGTGATATTATTAAAATATTTGAATTCATTGTTATATTATATTTTTTATTATCAATTTCTTTAGATGATGTATTTATTAATGATAATTTATATTTTTTAGTATGTTCATTGAAAATAAACCTCGCATAATAAATTTCTCCTTTTTCATTTTTTATATAAAAAATATTATTAATACAAATATTATCCAACATAGAATAAGTTTCATTATAATTTTCAATTTCAGATTTTTCAATTTTATTTAATAATAGATTTGATTTTAAAATAAATATTTTATTATCTTTTAATATACAATATATTTTATTTGAATCATGAAAAATTGATATTATCGAATTTTCTAAATTAAAAACTGAATCTTTAATAAAGGTAAATGAATTTGATTTTAAAATTTGAACATATAAATTATTTCCTTGAGAGAAATAAACAAATAATAAATCAGATTTTATGAAAAAATTAATATTTTCAATTGGTAAATTTTCTTCTTTTTTAAGAGGCATTTCTCCAATATCTAAAGGAATATCATTTTCAGTATCATATTTTAGATAATAGTATTCATTTCCAATATTAATTAATAAAAATAATTCTTTTTCTATATTAGCACTTTTAACTAAATTAATTTTTTGATTTTTTCTATCTAAAATACCATATTGATTTAATTGTTCAATAATATTAAAATTAGATTCAATTAAATCAATTTTTTGGAAATTATTAAAATTTATTCCATCAATATTTTCAAAAATATTTTCAAATTGTTCATAATCTCCTTTTTCATCAATTAAATATTCTAAAAACTGAAACAAAATTCTTTGAGATTTAAAAAATTGTAAAATAGCAAAAACTTTTAATAAATAAATATTTCTTTCTTCATTATTATTTTTAAATCTATCAAAAATTAAAAAAAGTAATAAAGATAAACTTTCTTGAATAGCAAAATACATATCAAATCTAATTTCTTTTAATTTTTGTTCATAAGATTGAAAAGTATTTAAAAGTATATTTAAAGTTTCAATTATTTTTTCTTTTTCATTTACTTCATAAATTTTATGAATAGTAGTAGTAATAGAACCTAATATTAAATTAACATTTTGTGTATTTTCATTATTTTCTTTTTCATCAAAAATATTAGTAATTGTCTTTCCTCTTATATTACCAGAATTAATATTTTCTTCCCATTCATTTAAATAATCATTTCTTATATTTTGACTATCAGAAAAATTTTCTGAATCAAAATCTTGATAAAAATTAACATAATTAAGATAATTTTTTAAATTTGATGGATTAACTTTCGATAATAGTTCTGGCTGAATTCCTGAATAAAGAATATCTTCTTTAATTTTATTTAAATTTTCCTCTTGAAAAGATTCTAAATTTGATGGTTTAAATTTGAATTTTGGATTCTCATTTAATAATAAATTTATACTTATTAATTTATCAAATGGTTTTAATTTTGATACTGGAATTTGACCCTTTTCTTTCTTTTTCTCCATCTCCATGTTCATTAATTTCTCTAGATCATTCATTTTTAATAAATATATAATAAATACAATTAAATATAATTTATATTATTTTTTTTTAATGATATTTTCAATCTTTGTTTAAATAATATTTTTTTATTTTTTATTTTATAATTTTAATTCAAAATATTCTCCTAATCTATATAATATATATATCTATTATTTTTTATTATTTAACATAAAAAAATATTTATTCTATAATATTATTAATATTATTATATTAGTTGACTATAAAAATTAATTAATAAAAGAATTTATTAGAATTTAATTAATATTAATATGAAATTCTTTTTCAATGTATATAATTATTTATACATAAATCATAATCAAATATTTTTTAATTTTTTAAAATTAATAAAAATTTTTTAATGATTTCTAAATCAATTATTCATTTGTAAACAATTTTTCAAAAAATCATTTTTCTTTATTTTTTTAATTAATTTACTTAATTATACTATATTTGATTTTTAAAAGTTGATTAATAAAAAATTCCTTTAATTATCTAATTAATTTGAGTTTCAAATTCATTGTTTTCTAAATATATTTATATAAGATATAAACTATAATTTAGATAATGATATATCTAAGATATATTAACCAAACAATTCTCTTTCTAAAAATGTCTAATATAATTTGTTGAATTTTTATTCAGCATAAATAGAATTTTTGAAAAAACAATGAAAGCCTTTCTTTTTTAAAGGAATATACTACTTTTAAAATATAATACAAAAAGAATCTAAATAAAAAATTATTCTTAAATATAAAAAAATTTTAGAAAAATAAATTATAATTTTCTTTGAATATATATGTATATTTGTTAATCTTTTAATTTAAAATAAAATAATATGTATAAAATAAAAGATATGAATTATAATATTTTCTAATAAAAAAATTATATTTTTAATAAAATGAATTATTTTTTTTTAAAAATAAATAAATTATTTTAATTGTCTTAATATTTTTTTATTATTAGTAATGATTTTACAATT
>Ga0256407_10013080_pt1 | contig 11156 bp, 20 predicted proteins | sample RumenRJG_04DNA_FD_193489 | JGI IMG/M metagenome (GOLD analysis project Ga0256407, IMG submission 193489) | Bovine rumen microbial communities from Lethbridge, Alberta, Canada - RJG_04 | ecosystem: Host-associated > Mammals > Digestive system > Stomach > Rumen | place: Canada: Alberta... | reverse complement strand
CATATTCCAAAAGTAATGTTTTTTGATTTGTAATACTTTCGCTTTCATCAAAGCCTTTGTCTACATCTTCCTTTGATAATCTAATATAAATGGCTACTTTATATATTGTTCTAATTATTTCTCCAAGCATTTTTCCTCCTTCCACGCTTGAAAAAACAATTTGAATTCATGATGTTATTGTACCGTTGTTTAAATAAATTTGCAACAACTTAAACATAAATTCAAACTTCAATTTTAAGCGTTAATTTTGGAAACTAGCCGTTTTAACAACTGAAAGAAGATAATCTGCTAATAACCTTTCAATCTCTTCTCCCTTATCATCAAAAAATGAATTAATCTTAAAATCTCCTTCCATCATAAAACCGCCTTTCTCTTAATACAAAAATTATTGTCTTATATAAAATTACTATGAACAAAAAAATACTTTTATTCACATTTAAAAACAACAAAAAAAGAGCCACATTTAGCTCTTTCGTTTGATTTATATTTTCATATTAAGATAATACTACCTTTAAATTAAATAGTCAATGAATGATTTTTGAAACAATTTTGAAATTTTGTATCTACATTAATTATATTATTATTAACTGATATAAATTTTTGAAGACACACCCTAATGGAAGGTGTGTCTTCAATTTGTTACTTCTTGTAACCGATTGCACCGCTTAATGCAGTTTTAGCTTCAGCTATTGCTGTATCCACTTTTGTGGAAGCCTCAACTAATGCATTAGCATAGCCGATTTCAGATGCTCTTTTTTCAAAAGCTTCACGACGTGCAATTTCTTCTGCTCTTTGTCTTTTCTGCTCAAGTTCATGAGCATCAGCCTGAACTCTTGCATAGTAGGGCATCTGAGATTTGAGTTCTGCTGAGGTTCTTGCGATGCTTTCCTGATAGCCTTTCTGTAAATAATACGGTAACATATTTTTTCCTTTCTGCCTTTAATAAAAGGACTTGACTAAGTTGCGGACAGCGGATGATGTAGAAAGATTTCTGAACGAGAGAAAACTCTACTACAACTATAGTATATCATATTTTATGTAAATTTGCAATATTGCTATATCTATTCAATTACAAGTTTCACATCGTTATCCTTTTGAGCATTGAAAGCATGATTTACGAAAAAGCAAAACTGACTTCCTTTTGGAGTGAGTTTTGCTTTTCAAAATTTTGATTATGGTAACACTATTTATTTTTTCTTTCAAATAAGCAAATTTCCAAATTTTTAGGATTTTTATTTTTAGAATACATACTCACAATTTCGAATCTTTTCATACTTCCAGAAAATCCGAAATCCGAAGTAGACATAGTATACTTCATAATTTTATAATTACTTCCATCGTAAATCAATCCTTCTACATAACGTCCAGTAACTATTCCCCTGGCATATCTTCCGACGAGCCAATATGTTTTCACAGTTTATTACCAAAAAATCGTTCTTATAGGCAAATCTCTTTGCTCTTATTGCTGGAAGTTTAATATACAATCCAGTTATAAGTATTGCCCCAACAATAAATAGTACAGCACCACCAATCAAAATCCCCGCTACTAATGTTTCGTTAATACTTTCTGTGGTAATGTGAGCTACCATAAAAATTACAAATAAAGAGATAAGTATCCCCCACACAAACGATCCAAAAAGTCCGCCTACTATCATTCTACCTTTAGAAAAAGATTTTTCATATCTTTTAGCCAAATCACTTATATCTGCCTTTGATAAACTTTCTGGTTCTTTTTTTAAATCCAAGGCTTTTCTATGCATTATATTTTTGGCTTTATCATAATTAATATTTTTTACATTATCAGGAATATCCTTTCCAACTAAAATATAGTTTTCCCCATCTGTTGGAACTATATATCTTTTCCCTAAATCATTTGTATAAAAAACTATTATTCTATCTGTATTAAATACATCTTTTTTTTCGGTTGATTGCATTATATATGGGATTCCTTCTTCATCATTTAATCCATCTTCACAATAAATGATTTCTGTACTTCGTGGTAAATCTTTTCTTTTAATTATTGATGCACCCACATAAAAATAATCTTTACCTAATTTTAAATTATATTTTTCAATTATCTTTTTTAGTATTTCTTTTTCATTATCCATATAGTTTGTCTCCCTACTGACCAATTTGTAATAAAACTTGATGATGTACTGCACCATTTCCTTTTTTTAAATATTTTATATCTTCTCCACCACCCAAAACTAATGCTGGTGTAAAGAAAAATATTTCTTTATAATCAAGTTTTCCTAATTCTTTTATAGCTTGTTTGTATAAATCAGCTCTTAACACATTTTTTATAACATCTTCATCTAAAATATATTCTTCAAAAAATTCTTGATAAGAATATCCACAAACTTCGATTTTTCTATAATGTATATTTAATAAAGACACATCATTTTCATTATCTTCCAATTTTCTGTAATAGAATATATCTCCAAAAGCAGTTACTATTATTGGTATTTTATTAAAATCTTTTTGACCTAACCAAGTATATAAACTATTCATATATTCTCTAGGATCTACTACTTTAAGTAAGCCATCTCCATATTCTCCAAATCCGTATTCTTCCCATAATTCTATTATTTCTTTTGGTAACATTTGTCTACCAAAGTTTAAGATTTCCTCATCTGGCTTTTGTAAATTTTCTCCTGGCTTTAATTTTTCTATAAATTTGCTAATGCAATTATTCATAAACTATTCCTCCATAATAACCTATATATTATTAACAACTAACAACAATCCCAATTATACAAAATGTTATTAAAATTCATGCTATGCAAATTATCCTTATTAATAAAAAAGTTAGCCACCCCAGAATCTCCCCACATGATATCATCATCAGTATCTATCTGTAAAAGTAAAGTGTCATATTTACTATATTCTTTGTTATAATATCTTGGATCTGACTGTGTAAATGCTGGATAACCTAATAATTTATGTCCCCATGTTTCAAATTTTTCATAGTATTTTTCATCAATTTGTTCTAGATAATCACTAACTTTATTTTCTTCAACTATAACATTGAACTTATCTTTTAAAATTCTAGTCACTATTGAATTAAACTTTTCATCATAACAATTCATTACTTCATCTGTCGCTTTAAATGTGATTTTATATGTTTCGTTGAATGGGGCATAATATTCAGGTGTTGCTTCCTTAAAAGTCTTTACTCCACTATTTATTATCTCTTCTTCAGTTATATTATAATTTACATTTTGATGATAAACTACTTTCCAATCTGTTTGCTTGTCCTGCTCGTCAAAATTCATACCATATATGTCGTCGTTTGATGATATATAAAATTGTAAAATGCCTTTTTGAGGTAATCTATCATCATTAAAATTTTCTTTATCAAAATTTATTTGAGCCAATAAATTTAATTTTTTGCCCTTGCTATCTGTCGGAAATTCTTGTGAAAAATCCCAGTATGGAATTCCTCCAAATTTACTATCATAAATTGATAGATTATCTGTTTTTTCTTTATTTATTTTGTATGATTTTATACAAGTTTCATTTTTAATAGCTTCATAAATTTCATCTAGTGTCATATGATTCCTCCTATGAATTATTATTTATATTTTATTCTTTTTTTATTTTTTGCCATACTTCTCAATAAAAGCCATAAAATTTTCTTTTTGGTATGGAAATTCTTTTTCATCTATTTTAGCATATAATTTATGAGATTTACCATCTAATGTATTAATCTCAATTCTTTTTGTTTTAGAGTTTAATAATGCAAAATTTTTAACTTTTATCTCTTTAATATTATCGATTGGTATAAATACATAATTTTGTTTATCTAATGTCATTTTAGATGGAGTAGCTAATGTAATTAATCCACTTAAAGCACTTGCTTTTAAATAAAACATTGCAATACCTTTTTCACTTGCATTGATTAATAATCCATCATATGGATATTCCATTCCTGCAACCATACCACTAACTTTTTGTTTGTCTTGACAAGTAACAAAAAATAAATTTTCACTTCCCAATCCTTCTACGCTCTCAAATAGAGCTTTAACTTTTTCAATTGTATTAAATTCTTCCATTTATTTTTCCTCCTTAAAATAGTCTTTCAAATTCATCATCGTCGTCCCATGGCGTATTACCTTCTGAAAGTCCTACATATTTCAACTCATTTTCTCGAATTATAATTGCACACATATGCTCTGGTTCCCACGGACATTCTGTCTGTATCACATAACCAATTTTTTTGCTGTATCAGTATTATCCATTATAGTAATATCTATTTTTCCTTGGAACAATGACTTAGATTCAAACTTGCCTTCAAGCCATCCTAAACCATTGTCATCTTCTTTTAAATTATTTAAAATTTCTTTATCCATAAGTTATTCTTCCTTACATTCTTCCCATAACAATTTACAATAGGCATTATTAAAATCCACATTTTCATAATCTTCTATAAATATAGGATTAATAATTACTACTTCTTCTTTATTTTTATATGGATGTAATTTTACTTTTTTATTAAAAAGCACGCCTAATGAACTATAATAAATCATTTGGTTAGCAATTCTTATTGCTTTATTTTCTTCAGATTCAGGCACGTTTTCTATACTTACATCTGGCCGCCCAAATTTTCGAAGACCTCTTGTATGTAGCCATATATTTCCGTCTTCCATCTTTGAAAGTAATATTTTAACATGTGAATACACATCAAGTTCCTTTGAAAAGATTTTTTCTGTAAATTCTTCTGCTGAATACAAAGAAAATGTTTGCATATCTAAAACTGCAATTGCTCCTGTATCTAGAAATGCTTGTACCACGCCTATTGTATTTCGCAGATACTTTAAATTATCATCTTGCTTAATTTCTCCATTTACAATTGCCCAAATATTTTCTTTTTGTATTCTTTCGTATAATTCTGGTTGCTCTTCTTTTAGTAATTTTCCTAATGTTCCTCCTATTAAATTATCCATATATTCGCTATGTTGCGCTCTCGTAAGCATATTCATATTTAAACCTTCTGGAACTTCATCTAAATTATGTCGTTCTCTTGAAATTTCCAATTCTTCTTCTTTTGCTCCGAATATAACATAGAACATTAGTGGGTGATAATTAATATCTTCATAATATGGTCTTTCGTAGTTCATAAATATATCCTCCTAAAATAAATCATATAAAACTATCAAATATAATAATCTTTCTTTCCAATTAAGATTGTTGTCCAATAGTCATCATCTTCATTTGCAGAATCCTTCCATATTCCTACACTAATATTAATGAATCCGTAACTATCTTCGCTTTCTTCATCAATTTCACCATTGTTATGCTCTTTGAGAATTGCATACAACTCATTTCTACTTATATCAAAGGCTGATACTCCATAAATATATGGTTTTAGTTTCCCTTCATGCCCCCATAAAAATTCTATTGCTTCCAATTCATCATTTTCATCATAGTCGCAAGCAAATTCTGAATAGTGATGTCTGCTTTCAAATACTTTATTAGGCTCTCCTAATAATTTTATTACTTCTTCTTTTTTAGCTCCAAAACAGATTTCTTTACCATCATATATCATCTTTTCCAATGGAATTAACTCAATATTCATTATACTTCCTCCAATCCTTTAAATTGTTTGTCCCAATTTTTTATAAATTCGTACAATGATGTAGCTTTACAATAACTGTCTTCTAAGCCAGTAGTACAGCAATCTATTGCAAAGTATTCATTAGTTGCAAAATTATAGCAAAAATGATTTCCACCTAAATCCCCTCCAAAAGCAAAACAATTAGGAAAGTGCTTCGAAATTTCATAATCATTATTATAATCAACAAGTTCTTCTAATTTTATCAATTGAATATATGAATTTTTACCTACGTCACCTTCACCACCATTATGCTTGTGCATAAATTCTAAATAGTCATTTGGTAATTGCATACCATTTATTTCTTTTATATCATAATTGGTACTTTCATTAAATTCGAATTCTTTAAATAATTCTTTCATATATTTTAAGCCTCCCTTTTCTCCATAAATATATCCTTATCTCTTTTATCTACTTCAAATTCATTAGAAGATATCCTTATAAGTTCTGTTCCTACTGGATTATCAATATAATTCCAAATATCAGGATCTAATTGATATACTTCATGCACGCTCACTAATGCGATATTCTTATAATCATCTGTATATTCTCTTGATTCATTTCCTGCCATGAAAGACCATCCACTATCATTTTCATTTACAGGCTCAGCTCTGTACATATATCCAACTTTCCAGCTTTCTTCTAATATTTTTTTAGAAAGGTATGCAGTTTGATTTAAAAGTTTCATTCTATTTTTAGTTGGTTCCATATATTGTTCAGTATCTTGAAATTTAGTTATTTGCTCTTCGGTTATTTCAACTTCAGTATTAATTTTATCTACACTTGCATCCCAAATACTCTTCTCATCTGCCTCACTTCTTAATATTACTGCTAGATTAAATAATTCATTTTCTGCAACTTCTATTGAAGTTTGTACTTCTTTAATAACTTTATTGCCTTTATCTCCATAAATATATAATACTACTTGACCATCTGTATAAATTGATAGCTTTACTGCTCCTAGATTTTGTTCATCGTTGTAAAATACCATAAAGCTAGGTAAATGTCCATTAACATACCAATCGAACTCAGTTCCATTTTTTCCATTCATATAATAGACAGTACCATTTTCTTCTAAATCACTTGGTTTTACTTCGGGTAAATATTCGTTTATGTTCTGTTTAATTATTTCTTTTATTTCATTTAGAATTCTGTTCATAAACTATTCCTCCTCATAATTTTCTGCTTGCACTTCGTTTTCTATATCTTCCTCAACCAGCTTTTTTGTTTCCTCATAAGAGCCGAGTAAATTGTTTAAAAACTCAATAGTAGTTGGATTATTATGCTCATATAAACTGCAATTTACTCCTTCTAAACTTAAATCATGATATAATTCTAATACATATTTAATTCCTGTATCATCTATATAATCGCATGTTAGAACATATTGGTTATCTTCAATTTTCTGTTTTATCTCTGATATAGGTAAATCTTGATATTTTTTTATGATCATAATACACTTTGCAGGGATATCTGTTTCATTAATTTTTATTCCTATTATAGAATTTTCATTTTCCATTTGTAACACCAACCTTTTATTCTTTATTCATAAATGATTCATAAGCATAACTTTCTATTCCGTCTAACAAATTATCATTTTCATCATATACTTTATATTGCATTTGTATATTTCCTAATGATGTTTCTCCATCTAATCCTAGTAAAATAGTATAGAATACTTCGTTCATAACTGAATCTACTAATTCTTTTATTTCATCATTTGATATACCTTTTGAAACAATATTTTTTATTTGATTTCCCACTTGTGTTTCCTTTTCTTTATCAAAATATATTTTTAACATTTCTTGTTTTTCTTCATAGCAATTATTAACAAATTCTTCTGCATTCATTATAAACTTCCTCCTATTATTTAAGATTGTTTTTCACTTCATTTTTCCAATCAATAAAAGCCCCTGCACAGCCTAATTCTGTATTTTCAAGATTATCATAGCCATAATCAGAGTCAAAGCTTTTTGTATTTACATCATATACCAACTTGTATTGAATTGGAGCTTTTTTATTATATTCATTACACAAATCAGCTATTTTTTCAGTATCATCCATTCCTAAATCAAAAACTTGATTTATTATATCATCAGATACTCCTAGTTCGTTAAAAGAAACAATTCGTGAATTATATTCAAAAAAAGTATTAAAAAATGTCTCATGTTCATCACAAAAAGCATATATATACACTTTATCCACTTTTATATTTATATCTTCAAGAGCCTCTAAACAAAGTGCTACCATTCCTGTTTGTATTTCCATAAACTCATCTTCAAAAACCTTTTCCATTTATTTTTCTTCCTCTCTTTTGATAATTTCTTTATATTCTTCGTCTGTTAATATTTTTCCCCATAAGCCATAATGTAATTCTTCAAATCCAGCTTTATACATAGTTTCATCATCTGGAGAAGAAATAAAATACAATGTTGGCTTATCTTCTCCATTCACTTTATAAGTTCCAAGTCTGCATAGAACTCCCTTATAATTTATTTCCATATATTTTTATCCTTTCTCTGTAACTAAAAAGTAAAAATCGACATAATTTAAAACATCGCTCCAACCCATTGTTTCATGAACTACATCTAATGGACATTTTTCATCAAAATAAGTTTTATGATTAATCTTTCCGTTTTTGTATACCACTTTTCCAAAGTAATCTTTTCCATCACATGTTACTTTGAATTTTAACTCTGCATTAAAATCATTCCATTGTTTTGTTTCATCAACCTTTTTTCTAACTTCATTTACTTCATCAAAATTTAAAAGGTGTAATTCTGCATTTTTCCCTATCTTAATGCTATCTTTTTCTAATGCGTTTATTTTATATTTCTTTTGCATAGGTATGGTTGTAGTAAATTCTGTATCAAACGGAACATTTTCTCCAAATTCAGAATTCCAAAATATATTTGCTGTACCACTCCAATGAATTGTTATATTATTCTTATCAATTTTTAAAATTTCAATCGTACCCTTTGTTACATCTTCATGCTCTGCAACATAAAAATAACCTGCTTCTTCGTTTTTTTCGTTATTTGGATTATTCCATACAAATTTTTTATTTTCTAACTGCTTTGGCTTTTGAACACCAGTGTTAAAACCGTTATTATGGTATAAACTAACATTCCTTAATTCAAAATCAATTTCTTGATTTTTGGTTTCTGCATTTACTTCTATATACATACGTATACTTGTATCTTCATAATTTAATGAAATCGAACAGCTTGATATATCATATTCAATATTTTTAAGTCTAAAATACATATTTTACCTCCTAGATTAATCATTATTTATATTCTATGTATTATTCAAATGTAAATCTAACATATGCTGTGTTACAGCTTCAAATTGTTGTTCATTTATATCTAAAAATCTCAATGTATTTTGTTGAAATGCAAAATAAAAAATTTTATCATCTTTTATTATTTTAAATAGTGCCTCTAATCCATGATTTTCTAGCATTAACAAATAACCAAATTTTGCTTGAATACCTTTAAAATCTTCTGGCTTAATTTCATTTGCATTAACCAAAAAAGCTAAAGCATTATCTAGTAACTTTTCTTTCAATTCCTTATTATTAATTTGATTAACTTCTTGTTTTTTATTTTTAAATAATCCCATATTAAGTACCCCTTTTCAAAAATTACATTGTTTTGATGTTTACTATTATTTATCTAAACGCTATTTATGTATAATATATCACAATAATAAACTTTTTGTAAAGCACTCTATCGTTCGCTAAACCAATCAAAACCGGAGCTCCTGCCGTTTCTAATTATTTCTTTTATTTCTCGTTTTGACAAATCTCCAAATGTCTTTGTAGCTCGTTTAAATCGATAAAATTTTGACATATTTTCTTTTGAAATGAAAAAATAGCGGACTTCTAGTGTATAAAAAAATAATAATTACATGAGGTTTGATTTCCTGTTCACTAGATACTAATGGCAGGATAGTGATGCAGAGTGCATCACATAAACACATAGAAAGACAAGCTTTCTAGTTCTCTGCTAATAATTAAACTGTTCTGCAAAAATGCAGTACTCTCCATTATGGAGAACGCTACTTTTTCTATACAAAATGCAGAACTTTTGCAGTGCTCTACACTATGTAGAGTAATCAACTAACTTATTTTATCAATACATAATTTTTTGTAATTCACTTTTATTTATATTTGAATGCAAAAAGTCAGCTGTTTTAAGCTGACTTTAATTTGCATTATTATTTTCAATTAATAATCTTTCGATTCTATCAGTATCAGGAAATATCAAATTAATTCCTTTTGATTTTAATTTAAATATTAGATTAACTTTTTCTATAATTTCTCTTCTTGTTTGAGAAGCAACTTGTAATGCTTTTCCATTAACTGTATCTATATGATCTATGTACTTTTCTGTTATAGGGAACATATTTTGCATTAAAAATGCATGGTCTTTACCTCTATAATTTCCAATAACTATTGTATCACATTTTCCGTATCTATTTATTTTATTATCAATTATTTTTTGATATTTTTCTACTTTACTACTCATAGGAATAAACCATAGTATATCACTATTTTCTTTTTTTACACAAAAGTAATTTGGTCTAGTTGAATTACCTTCGTGATTTTTCATTAATTTATCATCATTAACAAAATCAAAATATTCACTTTTTATATGATATACATAACCTTCTTTAATTTGCATAAATTACTCCTATAAAAAAATTTAAGTCCTTTGCTCCTTATTAGAACAAAGGACAACTATTTACAAAATGATTTGATTTATTACTCGCACCAATCACAAGCGAGAACATTTAACGAAATGGTATGATTTATTACTCGCACCAACCACAAGCGAGAAACATTTACTTCTAAATTTATTATACACTCTTAAATGCTGTATTTTCAAGTTTTTCGCATAATAAACTTAATATTATTATATGTTTTTTTATATGTAAAATTCCAATGAATCCAAATTATTTTCCAAAGCTATTTCTAATTACATTCTAATTTAGACAATACCATATTGTCATTCAAAACCTTACTATTCCTCACTACCTTCTAATTCACCCACTACCTTCTGGAATATTATGTAGTGTAACTGAAAATAATAACATATTCAATTTTTTTCCATTATTTTTTTGTTCAAGCTTTTCTGCATATCTATTAATTAATAGTAAAAATATTACTCCTAAGACTAGACCAGTACTTGCTGGTATCCAACTTATAATACCATTATTCTCTGCCATTTCAACAGACGGCATTATAAGTGACCATATACTCGCCGCTATCATAACACCTGCTGCGAATCCTATAATTATTTTTTGAAGTTTTTCATTAATTTCTTTTCTAAAAAAAAATACAAATCCACTACCTAAACTTGTTCCTATAAATGGTATTAAAATTCCTACTATGCTATATAATACATGATTCACTGTTTTTCCCTCCTGTATTATATAATATGAGGAGATAATATATTATGTTAATTTGTGTGGAATAAAAAAATAGAAGACTTATATCAAAAAATCTTCCATTTTTATTTTTTTAACTTTTATTAAT
>Ga0256407_10013077_pt1 | contig 11157 bp, 11 predicted proteins | sample RumenRJG_04DNA_FD_193489 | JGI IMG/M metagenome (GOLD analysis project Ga0256407, IMG submission 193489) | Bovine rumen microbial communities from Lethbridge, Alberta, Canada - RJG_04 | ecosystem: Host-associated > Mammals > Digestive system > Stomach > Rumen | place: Canada: Alberta... | reverse complement strand
CGTGGACCTAGGTACCGGAAACGGCGCGGTGGCGTTCATAATGAGCCACAAAAATGAGAATTGCAGCCTTACAGGCATAGACCTTCAGGCAAAGGCAATAGAACTGGCCCGCAGAAGCTGCTCCATGAACGGCCTTGACGGCAGAATGGACTTCGTGCAGTGCGACGCGGCCGATCTGGCCGGGAAGATGCCTCAGCTCAGAGGCACGGCGGATGTCGTGGTATCAAATCCGCCTTATGTAGCCAGGGGAGCCGGGCTGACCAACGACGGGGACAGCAAATTCATATCCCGTCAGGAGACTACAGCCGGCGTGGAGGAGTTCGCGGCTGCGGCTGCCTTTTGCCTTAAGGACAGGGGGCACTTCTTCATGGTTCACAGACCGTCGAGGCTTGTCGACATATTCTGCTTTTGCAGAAAGCACGCTCTGGAACCTAAGGATATCCGGTTTGTGCGTCCGCGGCAGGGCGCAAAACCCAACATAGTCCTCGTCCACTGCGTCAAGGGAGGAGGCAGGGAACTGGCTTTTTCAGACGACCTGATTGTGTACGATAATCAGGGAAATTACACCCCTGAAATAATGAAAATATACGAAAAAACAGGTTGAAAATATTTCCAAATTGTGTAATAATATCATACACAGGAAGCGAGGTATTATTATGAGTGTAACATTGGATCTCAATACATTGCTGTTAGCGCTTGTGTTCGCAGCGCTTATCGTTCTTATCATCTACCTGATAGTTCTGGTAAAGAAACTGCTTGTCACGGTAACCCACGCAAACAAGATTCTCGAGGATCTTGAGGTTGTTTCCGAAATCGCTTCGGAGCGCAGCCAGGATGTCAACAACATCATCACAAACGTATCGGGCACGGTTTCAGACCTGTCAGACGCTGTGAAGGGTAATGAATCGACGGTTTCCGCAATAGCCAGCATTGCTAAATCCGCGGCGTCGATAAAGGGCATCATATCTGGGGATAAGGATAAATAGGAAGTTATACCGAAAGGAGTTTACATATGAAAGCAACAGGAATAGTAAGAAAAGTTGACGAGCTGGGAAGAATTGTTCTACCAATCGAGCTTAGAAGAACTCTTAATATCGACATCAGGGATCCGCTGGAAATATACGTCGACGGCGAATCCATCATGCTTAAGAAGTATCAGCCGGCCTGCATCTTCTGCGGAAGCTCCGACGGCGTCAAGCAGATTCACGGAAAGAACGTCTGCGCCAAGTGCGTCAAGGAACTGCAGGAACTGTAGAAGCTAAGACTATAATGAAAAGAAAAAGGTGCAATTCATTTGCCCCTTTTTTACTTAAGGAGATAGAAAGTGGCTAAATTAGTAGTAAGAAAAAGCGGTCCTCTTCACGGGGAAGTCAAAATAAGCGGTTCAAAGAACGCTGTCCTGCCGATTCTGGCGGCGACACTGCTCACAGAGGATGAGTGCATCATAAAGGACGCGCCCGCTCTCAGGGACGTAGAGGTCATGAGCGACCTGCTCAGAAGCCTGGGAGCCAAGGTCGAGACAGATCTCGACAACAACGTCGTCAAGGTCAAGGCGGAGGGCGAAGTCAAGTATGAGGCTCCATTCGAACTGGTCAAGATGATGAGAGCATCTATTCTGGTGCTCGGAGCACTGCTTCTCAGAAGCGGAAGGGCGCTCATACATCTTCCGGGAGGCTGCGCAATAGGCGAAAGACCTATAGAGCTGCACCTCAAGGGTCTGCGCGCTCTGGGGGCTGAAATCAACGAACAGTCCCTCTCCAAGGGCATCGTAGACGCAAAGGCAGGAAAGCTCAAAGGCGCTACTATTTACCTGGATTTCCCTAGTGTAGGCGCGACTGAGGTAATTATAATGGCGGCTACGCTTGCTGAGGGTACAACCATCCTCGAGAATGCCGCTCAGGAGCCTGAAATCGTCGATTTGGCGAACTATCTGAACAAGATGGGGGCAAAGATCAAAGGCGCCGGAACCGACACTGTGAAGATTGAGGGAGTCGAGAGACTCCACGGTGTGTCTCACCATGTTATCCCGGACAGAATCGAGGCCGGCACGTTCATGGTCGGCGCAGCAATAACAAAGGGCCGCGTGCTTGTAAAGAACATGCTTCCTGATCACCTCAAGGCAGTAATCGCCAAGCTCAGGGAGTGCGGCGTTGTAGTGGAGATGACAGATGAGGGAGTTATCGTAGACGGAAGTCAGAATCCTATTGTTTCCACGGATATAAAGACTCTCCCTTATCCGGGATTCCCTACGGACATGCAGTCACCGTTCATGGCCCTGCTGACAGTAGCCAAGGGACCTAGCGTCGTAATGGAGACTGTATTTGAGAACAGATTCATGCACGTCGCTGAATTCAACCGCATGGGAGCCAACATAAGAACAGAAGGAAAGTGCGCAATTATACCGGGAGGAAGAGAACTCCAGGGAGCGCCTGTAATAGCTACAGACCTCAGAGCAGGAGCGTCAGTGGTCCTCACGGGACTCGTCGCTGAAGGCACGACAGAAGTATCCCAGATCTATCACATAGACAGGGGATACGAGCACTTCGTCGACAAGCTTAAAGCTCTGGGAGCGGATATAGAAAGAATAGAAGACTGACAGAAGTCTACTTCTGAACAGAAGGGTCCAGGAATTCGGTGATGTTTTCCAGAACCGTCTTGCGGTCTCCTTTTTCGAAGGTGTAGATGATCATGTTCTGATCAGGAAGAGCCTTTGCAATCACATCATTTTCATATTTCCTGAGACTCACGGCATTTTCAGCCTGACTCTGCTGAGGAACGCAGCCTGTAAAGAATGTTACCAGGCTGCTTTTTATGTCTGAAGTCCAGATACGTCCGTTATTGGTGAAATCGTATTCTGTGCTGCAAAGCCCGGCCGTGGTTTCGTATTCAGCCGAAAGGCTGTCCAGATAGCTCTCGCCGCGGGCCCTGATTCCCATGTCGAGCCTCAGATTGGCGTTTTCGGTGGAAATCGACTTAAGGAATGACGCGGCGTATATGATGCCCGATTCCTCATCCTGCTGGCAGACGCCCGTATTTAGGGTATACATGAGACTGATGAGGTTGTCGGCCACATCGTCGCTTAAGACTTCCTCAGGCATTTCAGTCTCTTCCATGGTGTATTCGAATTCAGCCTCAAGATCCTCGAATTTCTCCTCAATGTTGCCGTAGGACTTTTCGAATCTGGATTTGACGCTTTCAATGTTGTTTGAATCAACGACTATTACTGCCTTTGCATAATAAGGAGTATAGCCCTTGTGCTGCTCGCTGGTGAACGAAGCGATATCAAAGAGCTTGCCGGCGCTTTTGCTTCCCGCAAGGAAACCGCCTATCGTGCCGATAGGGTTCGGATAGCTGTTCTCTTTGACGAAGTCGTAAGGGTCGGTGTACTCAGGCATGGACATGGTGATCTCAAAGGCCTGATCATATGTAGTCTGCTTCGGCTCTCCGTTGTTGTGGAACTTGCATGAGGCGGAAACAGGACCGGAAGTAAGAATGTTGTCGTTGTTTCCGGTGTTGAGATTTATGAGATTGTCGCATGAAAGGTACTCGGTCGGAAGCTCATCGATGCCGGTGTAACGGGTGCCGGCCTTTTCGGTGATGGCCAGGGAAATGTCTCCGTGTTCAGTCGGTCCGAGGAGGGCGGTCTGCCCCGTGGCGATTACTGCCTTTGATGAAGGGGAGTCTTCAGTGTTGAAGCTGCAGAGAAGAACGCATGACGGTTCATCCTTGTATCCCTCGGCGGCTTTGTTGGTCAGGACCATGGAGTGTTCTCCTGCAAAGGCAACCTCCACGCTGTTGGCCTTGGCCCATGTCTTCATGTACTCGGCGAAATCGGTGAAGCTGTAGGTCTCCTCCGTGAACGCGGTCTCGTAGGCGTCCTCGTTGGAGCTCATGAACTCGCTGAGTTCGCTGTTTCTGTCGGGATCGCCGCATCCTGAGAGGGCGAATGATACTGTGAATACTAATGATATGATTAAGAAAAGAAGCCTTTTCATGTCTGTTTCTCCTTGCGCGTTTCACAACTTGTCAATATAATGATATCACACAAAACATTATACATCACAAAACTTCTCAAATTTTAATAATCGTGTGAAGGAATCGGGAAATGAGCGTAAAAATTGAAACAGAGAACCTTATAATAAGAGACGTCTGCTTCGGCGACTACAAATACTTCGCCGAGTGGGAGGTGGATCCGGACATGACCAGATACTTCTCGCTTGACGCGGACAGGACATATGAGGACGTTGTAACCGAAGGGTTTGAGTTCAAGGCCGACAAGGGCGTTCTGGACCTCACCATAACGAGAAAAGAGGACGGAGAGCCTCTGGGCAGGATAATAATAACCAGAATAGACCGCCATTCCAGGTCTCTCGACGTGACTAAGATCTACGTCGGAGGCGGCAGAAGGGGAACGGGAATAGGCAGCGAGGCGCTTTTGGGCCTGATGAAGTACCTCTTCGAGGAAAAGGGACTTCAGAGAGTGACCCTGGACTACTATACAGGCAACACAAGAGCCGCTGATTTATACCGGAAACTGGGTTTTGTGGACGAGGGAGTAGCCAGAAACGCCACATGCAAGGACGGAAAGTTCTACGATCTGAACCTGATGTCAATACTCAGGGACGAGTATTTCGCAATATACGGATGAGCCTGAACAGTAGGAAAGAAATACCAGTATGTTGGTATTAAAGGGCTCAGGCTATATTAACATAATACATATTACAGTTAACTCCGATTTTTTCGGAGTTTTCTTGTATTTTTGATGAATTTCTTATTGACGGGTAGAATATTTTGTGTATAATTTTTCGTGAACGTCAAAATGACCACAAGATATAGTGAGGAAGTGAAAATGAACGAAATCAAGCAAATCATCAAGAGAGACGGCCGAACCGTCGAGTTCGACATCTCTAAAATATCAGATGCTATATACAAGGCAGCGGAAGTTCTGGGAGGTCAGGACAGGGATACGTCCAATTACCTGGCGAGACAGGTCGAACTGTATCTGGTAGAGGTTCTCCACAACGAGATCCCTACAGTAGAACAGATTCAGGATGCTGTAGAAAAGGTACTGATCGAGAACGGTCACGCCAGAACAGCTAAGGAATTCATTCTTTACAGAGCCGAGCGTACGAGAGTCAGAGACATGAACACAAGGCTCATGAAGACTTATGAAGACCTTACATTTAAGGACGCAAAGGACAATGACACCAAGCGTGAGAACGCCAACATAGACGGCGACACGGCCATGGGTACCATGCTCAAGTACGGTTCCGAGGGTGCGAAGCAGTTCTATGAGATGTTCGTTCTCAAGCCTGAGCATGCCAGAGCCCACAGAGAAGGGGACATCCATATCCACGATATGGACTTCCTGACCCTCACGACTACTTGCTGTCAGATAGATATAGAAAAGCTCTTCAAGGGCGGATTCTCAACCGGCCACGGCCACCTGAGAGAGCCTAACGACATCCAGAGCTACTCAGCGCTGGCATGTATCGCCATCCAGTCGAACCAAAACGACCAGCACGGCGGACAGAGCATCCCTGACTTTGATTACGGAATGGCCAACGGCGTTGTTAAAACCTACAGAAAGCTGTATTGGACCAACGTCGGCAAGATGCTCAACCTGCTCTTTGACATCGAAGAGGGAGTTGAGAAGATCAAGGCCATCGGTCAGGAGATCATGGACGAGTACGGCATCTGGCCGATTCTTGCGGATGACAACGGTTACAAGGACATCGAGCGTCAGTATCTGGAGAAGATAATCGACGCCAAGTACATCCCGACCATCCAGAAGAAGGCCACGAAGTACGCGAACGAGGAAGTAGACAGGGCTACATACCAGGCGATGGAGGCGTTTGTTCACAATCTGAACACCATGCACTCCAGAGCGGGCGCCCAGGTTCCTTTCTCATCCATCAACTTCGGTACCGATACTTCACCTGAAGGCAGAATGGTCATCAAGAACATCCTGCTTTCAATCGAAGCGGGACTCGGAAACGGTGAGACGGCCATATTCCCTGTAAGCATCTTCAAGGTCAAGGAAGGCATCAACTACAATCCTGAAGATCCTAACTACGACCTGTTCAAGCTGGCCATGAAGGTCTCAGCCAAGAGGCTCTTCCCGAACTTCGCGTTCATAGACGCGCCGTTCAACCTCCAGTTCTACAAGGAGGGAGACCCGAACACAGAGGTCGCCTACATGGGATGCAGAACAAGGGTAATAGGAAACGTTCACGATCCGTCAAGACAGGTAGTAGGAGGCAGAGGAAACCTCAGCTTCACTTCGATCAACCTGCCGAGAATCGCCATCAGAGCCCACGGGGACATCGATTTCTTCTTTGAGGAACTCAGCCGCAAGCTGAACCTGGCCATCGACCAGCTCATGGAGAGATACAAGATCCAGGCGAGCAAGAAGGTCAGAAATTATCCGTTCCTCATGGGACAGGGCGTATGGATGGATTCAGACAAGCTGAAGGAAGACGATACTGTCGGCGAAGTGCTCAAGCACGGAACACTGAGCGTAGGCTTCATCGGCCTTGCTGAGACGCTGAAGGCACTCATGGGCGCACACCACGGCGAAAGCCCTGAAGCCCAGAGCCTCGGACTTGAGATCATCGGTTTCATGAGAAAGAGACTTGATGAGGAGTCAAAGAGAACAGGCTTCAACTACACGCTGCTGGCAACGCCTGCTGAAGGCCTCTCCGGAAGATTCGTAAGGATCGACAGAGCCAAGTACGGAGTAATCGAGGGAGTTACGGACAGAGAGTACTACACGAACTCATTCCACATTCCTGTTTACTACAACATTAACGCTTTTGAGAAGATCAGGCTCGAAGCGCCTTACCACACGCTGACCAACGCCGGACACATCAGCTACATCGAGCTCGATGGGGACCCTACAAAGAATCTGGACGCCTTCGAGCAGATCGTAAGATGCATGAAGGAGAGCGGCGTAGGCTACGGCTCCATCAACCACCCGGTTGACAGAGACCCTGTATGCGGCTACACAGGCATCATCGACAACGAATGCCCTTGCTGCGGCAGGACTGAAGATGACGGCGACACGGGATTTGAGAGAATCAGACGTATCACAGGGTATCTCGTAGGCACCATGGACAAGTGGAACGACGCCAAGACAGCTGAGGAAAAGGACAGAGTAAAGCACTCACTCGGCGAGCAGGGCATGGAACAGCTCGACCAGGAGAGCGCTGAAGCATAAACGAGGAGCATTACAAATGGCAGAATCCATAAGGATCGCCGGAATAATGAGAGAATCGATCGTTGACGGCCCGGGTATAAGATTTGCAGTCTTTTGCCAGGGCTGTCCTCACGATTGCCCGGGATGCCATAATCCGGAGACTCATGATTTCAGCGGCGGAAACGAAGTATCAGTCGAAAGACTGCTTGAAGAATTCGATAAAAACCCTATACTTGCGGGAGCGACCTTCTCGGGCGGGGAACCAATGTGCCAGCCTGAAGGCTTCGCGGCCCTGGCAAGAGGCATAAAAGAGAGGGGCAAGACCATAACCATTTACAGCGGATACACCCTTGAGCAGCTTCTCAGGATGGCCGCTGAAGACAAAAACGTGGAGGATCTTCTGCGCATGTGCGACCTTCTCATCGACGGACCATTCGTTAAGTCAAAGAGGGATCTGACCCTGCGTTTCAGAGGCAGTTCCAACCAGAGACTCATAGACATGCAGAAGACCTGGAAGGAAGGGCGCATAGTCCTTTGGGAGGACTGATGAAAGAGCCCTTCAGAGACTGAAATATTCTCTTGCATAGGGCTTGCAGCTGTGCTATAATCTCAAATGTTCGAGCAGAAATAATGCGTAAAGCATTGATATACCATTAGCAAGGAGGTGCGACTGATGTCAAACAAGTGCGAAATATGCGGAAAAGGTCAGGTTTCCGGTAATAACGTATCCCACTCAAACAGACACACTAAGAGAAAGTGGAATGCTAATATTCAGAGTGTCAGAATCAATGACAACGGAACAGTAAGAAGAGCCAAGGTATGCACAAAATGCCTCAGATCAGGCAAAGTAGAGCGCGCTCTGTAAACCGGCCTAATACACCTGCTTACCGCGGGTGTTTTTTTATTGCAATTTTTATGTTACAATCCATGTATGTTCGATAGGGATACAGAATTTGGACACATACACTTCACCAGAAGCGTAATAGAGAGAATAATAAACGACGCTGTCGAGGGATGCGACGGCAAGGTCTTTCTGCGCAATTACAGAGGCAAGTACAGGAGCATGGTTCAGGGAACCGACTACACCATCGAACAGACTCATCACGGCACGGACATAGTGGTCTACGTCGTAATCGCCTTTGGAGCGGGAATAGGAAAATACACCAAGCAGATGCTTGAATACATATACGACAACGTCGAGAAGGTCATGGGCGAAAGACCTCATCACGTTAAGATAGTCGTAACAGGCGTGCAGTCCAAGGATATCGCCAAGAGACACATCGAAATCACAGGGTAGAGATGGAGCTTCAGGACAGGATCACAACATTAACCGGCGTGGGACCGAAAAAGGCCGAGGCTTTTGCGCGGCTCGGAGTGGAGACCGTCGAGGACCTCATCTTTACTTTCCCGAGAATATACGAAGACAGAAAGAACATCGTCAACATTGAGGACCTTAAGGAGGGCGAAACGGCTCTCTTCGCGGGCGCTGTTGACGCCATAAGACCGGGCGGATTCAGCAGGGGAAGAAAATCCAGAGTGCTGAGGATGCTCGTTACAGACAATACAGGCTCAATAGAGGTTGTATTTTTTAATGCGGCGTATCTCGCAAGGACAATACACCGGGGCGACAGGCTCGCCTTCTTCGGAAAGCCTGTAATAAACAGGGGCAGGCTGCAGGTTGTGCACCCGCAGTTTGAAAAAGAGGAAACCGTTCAGACGGGCATACTACCGATCTATCCCCTTACGAGCGGAATTACCCAGAGGGAGATGAGGCGGCTGCAAAGGCTGATTGAGCCCCTTTATCCGCAGGTCGAGAGCATACTGAGCGAAGAGACCGTGCAAAGGAATAATCTCTGCGACATGGAGTACGCCATAAGGAACGTACACTTCCCGAGCGAGAGGCAGCACTATCTGGAAGCCAAGTACAGACTGGTATTTGATGAGTTCATGACACTTGAGACAGGGCTCATGGCTTCCAGGATGAACGAGAGATACGAGGGCGAGGGCCCGATGTTCGATGATGACGGCTCCGAAAGGGAATTCATCGATTCCCTGCCATATCCTCTGACAAAGGCTCAGGAGCGATGCGTCAGGGAGATAACGGCGGATCTGATATCTTCAAAGCCTATGAACAGGCTGATACAGGGCGACGTAGGCTCAGGAAAGACAGCGGTGGCGCAGACCGCAATGTTCAAGGCCGTAAGAAGCGGCTATCAGGCCGTGATGATGGCGCCTACGGAGATACTGGCAAGGCAGCACTACGAGGGAATAAGCCGGGATTTTGATGCTTTTGGAATAAAGACCGGATTCCTGTCCGGAAGCATGAAGGCTTCCGAAAAGAGGCAGGTGCTGGAGGATCTGGCAAACGGAAGCGTGCAGGTGCTCATAGGCACCCACGCCGTGATACAGCCCGATGTCGTGTTTGACAATCTAGGCCTCGTAATTACCGACGAGCAGCACAGATTCGGAGTAAGCCAGAGGATAAAGCTTAAGGACAAAGGCGACATGCCTAATGTTCTCGTCATGACGGCGACGCCTATACCGCGAACGCTGGCAGTGGTGCTGTACGGCGACATGGACGTATCGGTAATAGATGAGATGCCGCCGGGAAGAATCCCAATAATAACAAGATGCCTCACGGGCGACGGAGCAAGGGATAAATGCTACGACTTCGTTGAGAGGCAGATAAGGCAGGGGCGCCAGGCCTATGTGGTGACGCCGCTCATAGATGAATCCGAGGCCATGGACGCCAGATCCGTAACTCAGGTTTACGACGAGCTGGCGAAGAGATTTAGCCGCACCGAGATGATACACGGCGCAATGAAGCAGGCCGAAAAGGACGACATAATGGCCAGATTCAGCGCAGGGGAGATAGACGTACTCGTATCTACAGTTGTGATCGAGGTAGGAATAAACGTGCCTAACGCGGCGGTAATGGTAATAGAGAACGCGGAGAGGTTCGGTCTGGCGCAGCTGCACCAGCTGAGAGGGCGCGTCGGAAGAGGAAAGTGGCAGTCCTACTGCTTCCTCATAATCGAAGGCAGCTCGGAAGTGGCGGAAAAGCGCGGAAAGATCATGGAGGAGTCCTCAGACGGATTCTACATCGCGGAGGAGGATCTGAAGCTGAGGGGACCGGGCGAGATATTCGGAACGCGGCAGCACGGCCTTCCGGACATGAGGCTTGCCGACATGGTCAAGCACATGACCGTGCTGAACGCCGCCAGGGACGAGGCGAAAGCGCTTCTTGAAGCAGATCCTCATCTTGAGAAGCCGGAAAACGCGCCGCTGAAGCGGAGGGTCGAAAAGCTCTTCGGAGAGGATCTGACTCTGAATCTTTAGACAGGAGAAAACACATGAGAGTAATAGCAGGTAAATACAAGGGCAGAAAGCTGAACTCACCCGAGGACAGCAGCGTACGTCCTACTACGGACAAAGCCAAGGAGGCGCTGTTCAGCATTCTGACAAATGAAATATACGGCGCGAGAGTTCTGGATCTGTTCGCCGGATCCGGAGGACTTGGAATTGAGGCTCTGAGCAGGGGCGCGTCATACTGCCTCTTCGCTGACTCATCCAGGAGGAGCCTTGATCTCATAAGATCCAACATCGCCCACTGCGAGATTGAAGAGCCGACGAGAGTGGCGGCGGGGGACTACGCGAAGATCCTGAGAAATCTGGCGCGCAGAATCGAAGACGGCATCGAGGAGCCATTCGATATAATACTTCTGGATCCTCCGTACGACGCCGGATACATGGATAAAGCCTTCGCGCTGATAGCCGAAGGAGGCATTCTGGCACCCGATGGAACCATAGTCGCCGAGCACAGAAAACATGAGGACCTTCCGGAGGATCTTCACGGGTTCACAAAAACCAAAGAAAGACGATATGGTGTGGTGAAACTTTCTATTTACAACAATATGTAGTTGCTTTATAAAATAAACCGTGATAGAATCTTTTAGTAG
>Ga0256407_10013075_pt1 | contig 11159 bp, 2 predicted proteins | sample RumenRJG_04DNA_FD_193489 | JGI IMG/M metagenome (GOLD analysis project Ga0256407, IMG submission 193489) | Bovine rumen microbial communities from Lethbridge, Alberta, Canada - RJG_04 | ecosystem: Host-associated > Mammals > Digestive system > Stomach > Rumen | place: Canada: Alberta | collected... | reverse complement strand
AAGAAATGCGAGAATATGTTTCGTCAGAAATAGACTTTGCGTTTGCCGTTTCCTCGTTCATTCGTGCAACAGCTGCTTCTGCCGCCATAGTAGCTTCGTTCGTCTTGCTTTGCAAATCAGAAACTAAGTTTTCTACAGTAGACTGCAAGCCCTCAACTCTCTCCTCGATTTCATTCTTAAATGATTCAAGGTTTGCAATCGACAGCTTTTGATACTCTGCATAAGCATTTGCTTCTTTTTCGTTTGCACTAGAAACAGCCTCATTAAACAAAGCATCATATCTTTCTTTCAGCTTCAAAGCCTGAGTATCTAGCTGCTCAGTAAGACGTGCAATATCTTCAGAGTTAGTATTAGTTTGGCTTGAGAGCTTATCTAAATTTTCTTTTGAACTTGCAAGAGCTGCCTGCAATTCACCTTCAAGGCTTTCAAGTCCCATTTTCATTTCGTCTTTAAACGCCTCTGTGCTGCTTTCCAAAGCTCCACTCAAACCACCCAACTGCCCTGAAATGCTATCAGAGAAACGAGAGATTTGCATATTTGCACTGTTTTCGACATCTCTTGTCCTGTTTTCAATCTCTGTTTGCAAGGCTTCTAGCTTTTCTTTAGTTTCATTTATAAGCTCAACAGTCTTTGCATCGGTTTCTGCCAAGAACTTTTCATTTCTTTCTGCAGCCTCTCTAGCCGCATCTTCGACTTTTTTCACAGTGTCTGAAACAAGAGTTCCTGTCTGCGCGTCAAGCTGAGATTGAAGTTCAGAAGTCTTCATCATAAGAGCATTTTCAAGCGCATTTATCTTGTCTGTATATTCTGTGTTTATCGTCAGAACTTTTTCATCAACATCACTTCGTATAGCGTTTATCTTGCTATCAATGTTACTTGCAATATCTATTCTGCCGTTATTTAGCTGTTCGCTGAATTGCGAAGTGCTTTCATCAAGTTTTTCACCCAAAACCCTAAACTTATCTTCTATATCACCATTTGCCTGTTTAATTCTTTCATCAAGCTCACCAACAAAGCCACTTGTTCTATTATCGAATTGCTCTTTTAAGCCGTCTATCTTTGACTGCACTTCATTTATCTTGTCGTCGAGAGAAACATTCTGCGCCAAAAGTTTGTTTTCAACTTCGTCTTTCTTTGCGTTTATATCTTGCTCAAATGACGCAAGAGTGTTTTCTATATTCGTCTTTGCGTTTACAATTCTCTCGTCAAGCTCACCAACAAAGCCGCTTGTTCTATTATCGAACTGCTCTTTTAAGCCGTCTATCTTTGACTGCACTTCATTTATCTTGTCGTCGAGAGAAACATTCTGCGCCAAGAGTTTATTTTCAACTTCGTCTTTCTTTGCGTTTATGTCTTGCTCAAAAGAAGAAAGAGTGTTTTCTATATTTGTCTTTGCGCTTATAATTCTCTCGTCAAGCTCACCAACAAAGCCGCTTGTTCTATTATCAAATTGCTCTTTTAAGCCGTCTATCTTTGACTGCACTTCATTTATCTTGTCGTCGAGAGAAGCATTCTGAGTCAAAAGCTTGTTTTCAACTTCGTCTTTCTTGGCATTTATGTCTTGCTCAAATGACGCAAGAGTGTTTTCTATATTCGTCTTTGCGTTTACAATCCTTTCATCAAGACTTACCACAAAGCCACTTGTCTGATTATCGAACTGCTCCTGCAAACCGTCTAACTTTGTCTGCACTTGGCTTATCTTCTCATCAACCGCGCTTGTTTCGCTTTCAATCTCGCTTTTTACATTCTCGATTTTTGAAAATGCGTTCTGCTCAATGCCTTGTGTTTTTGCCTCAATGTTCTGCTCAAAAGTCGTGATAGTATCATCAACCTTTGCTTGAATAGAAGCAATTTTATCATCAAGATTTACAGTAAAGTTGTTCGTATGCTCATCAAACACAGATTGCAAAGAGTTTATTTTGTCCAAAAGCTCGCTGCTTTTTTCCTCAAGAGAAGCATTTAGAACCGTAAAGCGATTATCCATATCGTTAGACTTTTCAGACACAGAAAGCTCTAAAGAAGCAATCTTTTCATTAAACAAAGCCGACTTTTCGCCTATTGCGCTTTCCATATTAGAAGTTTGCTCTTCTAATGCCTTTTGCAAAGCCGCAATTTTAGCAACCGTGCTATCTGAAAGCGTCGCAGTCTGCGCTTCTAGCTGATTTTTCAAAGAATCAACTCTCTGCTCTATCTCTTGAGAAAATCCCGAAGTCTGCTCTTCAAGAGCTTTTTTCACCGCTATAACTTTTGCAATCGTTGTTTCAGAGATATTTCCAGTTTCTTTTTCCACATCGCTTTGGAAAGAATTGATTTTTTCGCTCATATCAGCAAAAACAAGATTTGTCTTGTCGCTAAACTCGCTCTCAAAATTTGCAATAGCTTCTGCTACCAAGCCCTTTAACTCATTCACTCTTTCGTCAATAGAAGAAGCAACGCTTCCTGTCTGCTCGTCAAGAGAGTGCTGCAGCTTGTCAATCTGACTTGCCAATGCATCAGGAAATCCATTTGTTTGCTCATCAAGCGTCTTTTGTAACACATCGAGTTTTGCCGTAACGCTGTTTGAAATATCAAAAGTCCTCTCTTCAAGTTGCTTTTTCAAACCGCCTATCTTTGTTTCAATATTGCTTGAAATCTCTCCCGATTCATCGTTTAAAGACTGTTGCAAAAGTCCAAACTTTACCGTCAAATCCGCAGAAATTGAATTAGAAGTGTCTTCCAAAGCCTTGTTCAAAGAAGCTATCGTGCTGTATGTCTTTTCAGAGATTTCAGATACATTTTCGTCAACCTTTTGCTTCAAAGCAGAAAGGCTAGTTTGTGTCTTCGCTTCAATATCCGCTGTTTTCTCGTTTACACTGCTTTCCATCAAGTCAATGCGGCTAGAAAGCTCTGAGCCAACAGTATTGATTTTTTCTTCTATATTAGAAAACACTTCTTCGCTCTGCTTTTCTAACTTTTCATCAAAAGAAAGAGCAGAATCACTGACTTTTTTCTCCAAGTTCTCTTTTATTGCGTCAAAATCAGCATTGAGTCTTTCCACTGTTTGTTGCAAAATGCTAGACATACTGCCTGTTTGCCCGTCAAGCGCCTCTTGTAATTCAGCAGTTCTTGTCGCAAGCTGATTTTCAAGAGATGATACACTTTGTTCAATATTATCAGTCTTTTCTGTTACTGCATTTTCCAAGCTCTTTAATCTCGTATCTGCATTGTTTTCAACAGAACTCAATTTGTCATTGACAAAAGAAATCGTCTTTTCACTCTTATCGGTTGCAAAACTACTAACTTCTTCCAAGCGCGCAGAAACAGCATTAGCAATAGAAGAAAGAGAGTCATCAGTCTTTGTTTCAAGAGCTTTTAGCCTGTCATCTGCATTTGTTTCAACTGCCTTCAGTCTTGAGTCCGTGCCTTCTTCTACAGTTTTAAGTCTTTCGTCAGCGTTTGCTACTACACTATCCGCTTTGTTGTTTACAAAAGTTTCTATATCACTAAGTTTTTGAGCAGATTCATCATAAATTTGCTGAGTTTTGTCATTTATGCTTGTTTCCAAAGCAGAAATCTTCTCAGATGCTACCGAAGAAATGTTTTCTGTTCTTTCCTTAAAGTTATTTTCTATCTCATCAAGGCGATTTTGTAGCAAAACAGAGAAGTTTTGAACATTTTCGCTAGAATTATTCTCTATAGAGTTCGCTTTTTCTTTTATATCATCTGCTAAATTATTAAATCTTGAATTAATATCGTTTGAAAGTTCATTTGTTTTATCATTAAGATGAGATTCTATGTTTGCAGATTGATTAGACAACTTATCATTGAGTTCATTTATTCTGTCAGAAAGAGAGTTTTCAAGATTGCCAGTCTTTTCAGCAACCGAATTTTGTATCTCAAAAATCCTATCAGAAAGCAAAGATTCCACGCCGCTTGATTTCTCATTTATGTCTTTTTTCACGTTTTCGGTCAAAAGAGTAAATGCGTCTTTTCGAGAAAGCAAATCATTTTCAAAGCTGGCAAGCTGGAAGTTTAACTGAGAGCGCAAAGAATCATCTCTTTCCTCTGCTGCGCTTTCAATCGCGTTCGTTCTCTCTTCAAGCATTTCTTTGAGCTTTTTAGTTTCGTCTGTAAACAAAGTTTGCAATTCCGCCACTTTCGCCAATACAGCTTCCCCAAAGCTCTTCGCTTCATCTTCAAACTCACTTTTTACAGCTTCTAGTTTCTCTTTCATATTGCCGTCTAAAGCCTTTGCTTCTTCGTCTAGCTGAGAAACATATTGCGCGGTGCGTTTTTCTGTCTTTTCGATTAAAGACTGGAAAGTTTGGTCTTCAAGCTCTTTTGCCTTTTGAGTTGCATTGTCATAAGCTCTTTTGATGTCTGTATTTATCTTTTCAAAAAGAGAGTTTGCATTCTCTTGAGCTTCTTTCACGCCCTCTTGCAAAACATTCACATGCTCATTGCACTGCTTCAAAAGCTCTTCTGCAATAGCCTTTAGATACTCACTGTCTTTTTTTGCAAAATCTTCGTGAATAGAGCCTATTTTCCTGTCTGTATTATCTAAAGCCTTTTTCTGTGCGTCTAAGCGGGCATTGAACTTATCGATAATATTAGATTCAACTTCGATTTTCTTTAAGTTCTCATCAACAGCCCTTGAATAATCCATAAGATTAGACACTTGGATTTGATAATTTTCGGCTTGTTTTTTGTACTCTTCTGTAAGTCTTTTTAACTCTTGAATAGAAGCGTGATAATGTTCTAAATCCCTTCCAGCTTCAAGAAAATCATTATACTGTTTTTCAAGTCTTTTTATTGTAGCTATAGCTTGAGTCTGTTTTGTATCTAAATCTGCACTAGCAGCGTGAAGTGTTTCGTTTTGTGTAGAAAAATAATTATCAAAATCAGACAATTTTTGATTTGCATAACGCTTCACTTTGTCCATAGAATTTTTATCTTTATCGGACATTTTAAATACAAGACATACAACTGCTGATATAACAACAGATAGCAAGATAACTACAATATCAGTCATGAAAACTCAATCCTTTTTTATTTTCCTATGATAAAATAAACTCTCTCAAATCTTTGTAATTTGAAAAAGAGAAATCTGCCTCTTTTAAAGGTCTTTTCACAATATCTCTCCACCAAGGCATTTTATACGCCGCATACATACCAGCATTTTTTGAGCCATGCACGTCGCAACGAATAGAGTTACCCACATAAAGTATTTCGTTTAGAGGCACGTTTAGAGTCATCGATACAACTCCAAACGGATATTTAGAAGGCTTTAAAGCCCCAATTCTTTCAGAACCTAAAATCACATCGCAATATTTGCTAAGACCCCAAATATCGCCTTTTTGTTCTGGCGGTAAATCAGACAAAATCCCGATTTTTAAGCCAGCATCTTTTAATGCTTGAAAAGTCTCTTCAACGCCTTTATATGGCTTTACTTTTTTGAAATAGGGACGGAAACCTTTGTATACAATCACGTCAATAAGAGCCTTTGCTCTTCTTACCGAAATATGCATAGAAGAAGCAAGCATTCTTCCTTGATACTCAAAGTAATCTGCAAGAGGTGCTGTTCTGTGCATTATTTTTCTTGCCTTGTTGTAATGCAAGAAAAAAGGCAAATGACGCAAAAAGTAACCTATAATTTTCACATAAAATGCGAAATCGGGGTAAAGAGTGCCATCTATATCAAAAACTACAGCTTTGATTTTATCTTTCATATAAATCATTATACTCTAAATGCTTCTATGCTGTCCATTACTGCGCTTTAGAAGGAACATTTAGAGGATAAAACCTGTCAGAAGATTGCAAGCGCGCAAGATTTATAAAACAGTTAGAATACTTTTCCAAAAACTTATCAAGAGGGATTTCTTTGCCGTTTTCAAAGACAGCACAGTGAAAACGCCCGTCAGAAGCAAAGTATGGGAAAAGTGCTGCACAGTTATTGAAAATACCTACTTCAGGATAGGTATCATCATTTTTCTCAGAAGCCCCCGACTCTCTTATAGCAGCAAGATAACAATGGTCGCTTTCTGTTACTGCAAGCACATACAAAAGAGCTTTCAAAACACCCATTCTGTAACCAGTGTTTTTTATGTAAGAAACTGCATTTGCCGTAGATTCACTATTCTTTAATCTGCCAGAATTAAAAGGAGAGATTGCAACATCAACTCCAGATGAAATATAGTCATAATCAACATCTCTCTGTATAGACAAAAGAGATACCGCTAAGTTTCTTGTCCAATCAAGAGCAAAAGTCATATTGTATTCTTGAGAAAAAACGTCAGCGTGCCCAACGTGAGGCAGCTCAAAAGTCTTTTTATACAAAGGCTCTAAATATGTATATCCACCTACATTTGCAGAAACAAGTCCGTCAACTATCCATTTCAAAAAGCCAGCAGAAGAAAGCTGCAATTTAGAAGCGTCTTCTCCGTCTTTTAACTCTCTTTTTGTGTTAGACAAAGCATAAACGCTTTCTCCCTTTTCATTATACGCTCCGTCTTCCACGCTTTCTATAGAATCGAGATTTTCTCGTATAACAGCCACCATCTGCAAATTAGAATGATACATTCCCGGCTGAGCAGAAGCTAAATACCAAGGAAGAGTGTTTTTAGTCAGCTTTCTAAGGTCTGCAAAAGACATACTGTACAAAGATTCAAAGGTAATCCCCAGTGGAACTCCTTTTGAAGCATACATATCAAACAAAACAAAATCCGCAACAGTCTTTTTGCCTAGAGCCTTAAACTCAACGAAAATCTCGTTGTTTTGCATAAAGTAATAGCGAATGCGCTTCGGTTTGCCGTTTTTCAAGTTGCGGTACAAAATCCAGCTACCAGCGGCATTATCGGGATAGATAGAGCTTTCAACAGAGCCAGATTTTTCTTCTCCCCTGTAAACATCGATAAGCACATTTTGCTCAGGAGCTACAATTATCGCAAGCTCTCCATTCTTCTCATCAATTCTCACTTGATAGTTATTGCCAATTCTGCTCTGATACACTTCAGGAGAATATGTGCGCACAGTGCTTAAAGGAGCTGTGAACCACCTTTCTCTTAAATCTTTTCGGATTTCTGACGAATCGGGTATTCCCCACGGGTCATAATCCGCAAAAGCAAAAGAGCAAAGGCAAATAAGCACCGTTGTAATAATAGAATGAAAAACTCCTCTCCTACTCATTTTATTTCTGTCCTCCACTTGCAAATACATCAGCTGTTACAGCAGGAACTACAGAGCTATCGGCAGGATCAGTGTCTACAAAAGCACTTCCTCCTTCTGCAAGCTGTATTTCTGCGTCAACTTCGCCATGAGCTGTCCAAATCTTTCCATTTTCCAATTCATCAGGGTGAGAACCTACAGGCGCATTGCTCAAAAGGAGCTTCAAGCGGTTAAGCTGATTAACCTCTGATGAACCTGGGTCATAATCGATTGCGCTTATATTCGTTCCAGGGTAGCGGCGACGAAGCTCTTTTATCATGCCCTTTCCTGTAACGTGGTTAGGCAAACAAGCAAACGGCTGCACACAAGCAATGCTCGGCACTCCCTCTTTTATAAGCTCCACCATTTCCGCAGTCAAGAACCAACCTTCTCCCGTGATGTTTCCAAGCTGTACAATGTCGTCAACTCCAGCCATAAGCTCATAAATCGAAGACGGCGGGTCAAATCTGCGGCTCTTTTTAAGCACTTTCTTCATATACTTGCGGTACAAGTCCAAAGCCCAAACCAAAAGACGAGCGTTTCTCTCTGTCTTTTCTGGGAAAGCAAGCTGTTCGTGTCGGAAAATGCCAGTACTAAATGAATAGAACAAGAAGTCTGTCAAATCTGGCATTACGCACTCTGCGCCCTCTTTTTCGATTGTGTCTACAATCTGGTTGTTTGCTGTCGGGTGGAATTTCACAAGGATTTCACCAACAACACCAACTCTTGGCTTTTTAATCGGCAAAAGTGGCAGATTATCAAAGTCTTTAACGATAGCTTTCATCAATTTGTGATACTTGAAAATCGACATAGATTTAAGCATCTTCTGAGCTTTTTCGTTCCACTTCTCATACATCTCGTTTGCACTACCCGACACAGCCTCGTAAGGACGCACACGATACAAACAGCGCATTAACACATCGCCTATGATAATCGACATCAAAGCTCTGTGAACAAGAGGGAATGTAAGTTTAAAGCCTGGGTTTTTCTCAAAGCCTTGCGCGCTCAGCGAGATAACAGGGATATGTCCCCAACCTGCGTCGTTCAAGGCTCTGCGAATAAAGCCGATATAGTTCGTCGCTCTACAACCGCCGCCCGTTTGCGTGATAAGCAAGCTCACATGGTCAAGGTCGTATTTGCCGCTTTCGAGAGCTGAAATCATCTGTCCTGTAACAAGGATAGACGGATAGCAAGCGTCGTTATTAACAAACTTCAAACCCGTTTCCACAGCTTTCGGGTCAACAGCGTCAAGGATTACGAAATTATAGCCACTGTAGCGGAAAGCCTGCTGCAAAAGTCTAAAGTGAATAGGGCTCATCTGAGGGCCTATAATCGTGTGAGAATATTTCATCTCTTTTGTAAAGACCTGTCGCTTATATGCCGCAGAAACTGTTTCCATATTGGCTTTGTGGTGTCGCTCTCTCTCTTTCACAGCAGCGATAAGGCTTCTAATGCGGATACGAACAGCACCGAGATTGCTTCCCTCGTCAATCTTGATAAGGGTGTACATTCTGTTTTTAGAGCGCATAATTTCATCAACTTGGTCTGCTGTAACAGCGTCCAAACCGCAACCAAAGCTCGTGAGCTGCACAAGCTCCAAGTTCGGCATTTCGCTAACAAATGCGCCTGCTCTGTAAAGTCGGTTATGATATGTCCATTGGTCGATAATGCGAAGAGGTCGCTCCACTTTGCCCAAATGAGCCACAGAGTCTTCTGTAAAGACCGCAATGCCAAGCCCGTGAATCATCTCTGGAATACCGTGGTTGATTTCTGGGTCAAGGTGATAAGGACGACCAGCCAAAACAATACCCGTAGAGCCAGAGCGAATGATTTGCTCAAGCGCATTTTCGCCCATCTGCTTCACTTCGTCGCGGAACTTTTCCTGTTCGTCCCAAGCTGCGTCCACGGCGGCGGCAATCTGCTCTTTTGTGAGATTGAACTTTGCGCCCAGCTCTTCAAAGAGTCTTTCTGCCAATCTTGCTTTGTCGTAAATCGGCAAGAATGGGTTCATAAAGGTAATGCTTGAATCCTGTCTAAGCTCGTCGATGTTGTTTCTCAAAACTTCAGGGTAGCTTGTAACAATCGGACAGTTATAGTGATTGCCAGCTCCTGCATCTTCTTGCTGTTCGTAAGGCGCGCAAGGATAGAAGATAAACTTCACGCCTTGCTTGAGAAGCGACTCCACGTGTCCGTGGCTGATTTTTCCTGGATAGCAAACGCTTTCTGACGGGATTGTTTCAAGTCCTTTTTCGTAAACACTGTGGCTTGAACGCGGCGATAAGCGAACTCTAAAGCCGAGTTTCGTGAAGAATGTGAACCACAGCGGATAATTTTCGTACATATTAAGAACGCGCGGAATACCCACATCGCCCATCGTTGCTTCTTCTGGTCTGAGCGGCACATAGTGAGTAAAGAGGCGTTTATATTTCCAATCAAACAAGTTAGGCACAGGGTCGCCAGAGCCAGCACGAGTGTTTTTCTTGTTGCTTGCGTCTACAACATTGCCCTCGATTTCAGCTCCTCTCTCGCAGCGGTTTCCCGTAACAAATCGACGAACAGCCCTGTTCTCATCGCCCTCTTTGCCTGTTGTGAATGTGTTTATCGTCAAAAGACAGTTATTTGCGCACTTACCACAGCGGCGGAGTTCCAAATCAACGTGGAAGCTCTCAAGTTGCTCAAGGGTTGCGATGCCCGAATGGATTTCGTGAGGCTCCCACTCTTTTTCTTCTCCCGGCTGCGGACGGCACAAATCTTCCCACTGGTCTTGAGCGATTAAAGCCGCGCCATAAGCACCCATCAAGCCCGCAACATCAGGACGATAGACGCTCACGCCTGCGATTTTTTCGAATGCTCTCAAAACAGAATCATTATAGAAAGTACCGCCTTGAACAACGACTTTCTTTCCGATTTCGCTTGCTCTGCGGAGTTTTATAACCTTGAAAAGAGCATTTTTGATAACAGAATAAGAAAGACCTGCGCTAATATCGGCAACAGCTGCGCCCTCTTTTTGAGCCTGCTTAACACGGCTATTCATAAAGACAGTACAGCGGCTTCCGAGGTCTACAGGCTTTTCTGCCATAAGCGCGATTTGACTAAACTCCTGCACGCTCATTCCCATTGTGCGAGCAAAGTTATCGAGGAAGCTACCGCAACCCGCAGAACACGCCTCGTTTAGCTGAATAGAAGTGATAGCTCCATCTTTCATACGCAAACACTTCATATCTTGTCCGCCGATGTCGAGCAAGAACTCAACGCCAGGAACAAAGAACTCTGCCGCGCGATAGTGAGAAATTGTTTCAACTTCTCCAGCGTCAACGCCCAAAGCCGCTTGGAACAAGGCTTCTCCGTATCCTGTAGACACAGAGCGGGCAATATATACATCTTTTGGCAAGATTTTATACAAATCTTTCAAGACTTTTACAGCCAATTCAACAGGGTTTCCTGCGTTCACGTCGTAGAAACGCCACAAAATACGCCCTTGAGTGTCGGTCAAAACGGCTTTTGTCGTTGTAGAGCCAGCGTCAAGACCTAAGAAAACAGGACCTTTTGCTTCTTCAAGAGGAGCAGTCTGCGCCTTTTCTTTTGCGTGACGCTCCTTAAATGCGTCGAGTTCTGCTTTGTTTTTGAACAACGGCTCAAGGCGTTGTGTTTCACTAAGTTCTGCGCCTTCAAGGTTCTTCAAGCTGTCGCGGAACTCTTTTATCGTCAAAAAGACAGGAGGCTTTTTTCCTGCTGCGCATTTATAGCTCTTTTCTGCGCTCAAAGCCGCACCCGCCGCCACAAAAAGCTGGCTGTTGTCTGGAACAATGACTTCATCGTCAGTGAGCTTCAATGTTTCGATAAATCGCTTTCTCAGCTGATCCATAAAGTGCAAAGGACCGCCCAAGAATGCAACGTGTCCGCGGATTGGCTTTCCGCAAGCAAGACCCGAAATCGTCTGCGTTACAACGGCTTGATAAATAGAAGCGGCTATATCT
>Ga0256407_10013073_pt1 | contig 11160 bp, 7 predicted proteins | sample RumenRJG_04DNA_FD_193489 | JGI IMG/M metagenome (GOLD analysis project Ga0256407, IMG submission 193489) | Bovine rumen microbial communities from Lethbridge, Alberta, Canada - RJG_04 | ecosystem: Host-associated > Mammals > Digestive system > Stomach > Rumen | place: Canada: Alberta | collected... | reverse complement strand
GATTTTGCGCGTGAGGAACACCGACGAGGAATCGGTTGAGTTTATTTACGAGATTACCGCAAATCAGCTCAGAAAGGTTGAGGAGCAAAGCGGAAGCCTTACCGACGCGATTTATAACATCGGCGGTATCGAGTACGTAAACGTTGTAATGCAAAACGACGAGGTGTCCAACTGATATGAAGCGTCCACTTGCATTACTTCTGCTCGTCTGCTTTTTCATAACTGCTGCTGCCTGCGGCAACAAACCCTCGGCGCCAAGCAAGCTGAACGTCAGCCTTCAAAACGGCGCTGCGGTTGTCAGCTGGGACCACAGCGATGAAGCTCAGACATACCGCCTGTACAGGCGCAGCCCCAAGGATGATGACTTTAAGTTTGTGTTCGATTCCGAAGGCGCTGAAACATCCTACACCGACCGCTTTGTAAGCACCGGCGGAACATACATCTATAAGCTTGAGATTATCGGCAAAAACGGCATTTCCGACGCGCTTGAAAGCACAGTTACCGTGCCGAAAGCCGAGCAGGATAAAGCTGCAGAGATGCCTGCAACTCCGGTTATTACCTCAGTCACCGCCATGGACAAATACACCGCGGTTGTTTCGGTTAAGCCGCAGAAAAACTGCACCTATGAGTTTTTACGTTCCGAGAGTGAGAACGGAGAATACAAGCTCGTTTCAAGCAGCGACGAACCGTTTTTCTACGACGAGAACGAAGATAAAAAAACAGATTGGTTTTACCGTGTTCGCGCGGTCAGCGGCGATTATAAAAGCGAGCAAAGCGCTCCTCAAAAAACAGGCTACAATGCCGGCAGTGTTTTCGGCGTACCTGCTTTGATGTACCACGAGTTCGTGACAAATGATGACTTGAATTCGGGCGTAGCCTTCGACGAGTACGCGGTTTACGCGGATGAATTCGAGAGCGATTTGAAGTGGTTTAAGAACAACGGCTACACGACCATCACCACAACTCAGCTTATCGACTACCTCGGCGGCAAGGGCAGTATGCCCGGAAAGCCGCTTTTAATAACAATCGACGACGGTAAGTACGGAGTTTATAAGCGCGCGTGGCCGCTGCTTAAAAAGTATAATATGAAGGCGTCGCTCTCGGTTATCGGATACGAGATTGACAACGCCACAAACGCCCCGGACGCGCGTTCAAAAAGCGAAGCGCCCTACTGCACATGGCAGGAGCTTGCCGAAATGTCGGCTTCGGGTGCGGTTGAAATTATCAGCCATACCGATAAACAGCACTATTTCAGCCATAACGGCAGAACAGGCGCGTCGACCAAGGACGGAGACACAATGCAGAACTTTCTTCCGATTGCACAGAAGGACTACTTGGACACCGCCAAGAACTTCAAGCAGTACTTTAACACTGTTCCGACCTCTATGGCGTATCCGTATTCGAGAAGGTCGGAGCTTTCCGACAGAGCATGGCTTAAAAGCGGATACAAGCTGCTCTACTCCGGCGACGACGAATTTCTGCGCCTCAGTATGACAAATTACTTTGTCCGCGAGGCAGGCTTAAACCTTAAATCCTCAGTTTTGCGCAGAGTCGCGAGAATGACTAAGCATCCGATTGAGGATTATTTTGAAAATTAATATTCTGTCATCGGCAATGAAAGGCGGTGTATGAATGAAAAACAGAATAATCGGCATAATCCTCTGCATTGCGGTGTTGGCAACAGGCTTTGCCGCCACCGTTTATGTCCGTCAGGAGCAGCCGAGAGTGCACCAGCATTTGACGGCGAAGGCAAAGCTTGACTGCACCGATCACGGCGACGATGAGTTTTGTACGCACCTTCCGCTGATTCAGATAGACACCGGCGGCAAGGATATCCCCGGCAAGCCGATTGTCAAAGAGGACGGCACGCGCTTAGGCTTTACAACTGCCGCCGACGGCACCGACCGCATAATTTCAAACATCAAAATAACCGACCACGAGGATACCAACAACCATCCCGGCGATGAACCGACTATCGAGAGCGAGGCGACAATCCACGTTCACGGAAACTCCTCACGTTATTTTGACAAGCTCGGTTATAGGATAAAGCTTATCGACAGCGACGGCAACGCCAATAACCAAAGCGTAATGGGGATGGACGCGCACAGCGAGTGGATTTTGCACGGACCGTTCCTTGACAAAACCATGATTAGAAACTATATGTGGTACAACATCGGCGGCGAGATAATGTCGTATGCGCCGAACGTCCGCTTTTGCGAGATGCTCTTAAACGGCGAATACCAAGGCATTTATGTTATGACCGAGAACATCACCGCCGGCAAAAACGGCGCAAGGCTTGAACTTTCGGTCGATAAAAAGGACAACACCTATTCGGGATACCTTTTGAGAATTGACAGAACCTCGGATGAGGATATTAACAACTTCACCAAATACGCATACCGTCTTAACCCGACCTGCGGTATTGATATTGAGTATCCCGGCCCGAATAAAATCACGCCGGAGCTTCAAACCTCAATTGTCAAGGACTTCTCGGCGTTTGAAAAATCCATTTATTCCTACGATTTTGACAGCGACGAATTCGGATACAAAAAGAAGATTGACATCGACTCGTTTGTCGATTATTTCATCATCAACGAGTTCACCGGAAACTATGACGTAGGCGCGTATTCCACCTATATCTACAAGGATAAGGACGGAAAATATAATATGTGTATCTGGGACTTTAACAACGCCTGCGACAACTACCACGAACAGGCAATCCCGACGGACGACTTCCGTTTAATCAACATACCGTGGTACTGGATGCTCGTCAAAAACGAGGACTTTACCAAGCGAATTATCGAGCGTTACAAATATCTCAGACAAAACGTGCTTTCCGACGAATATCTGAATAATTATATAGACGAAACAATCGCCTATCTCGGCAAAGCCATCGAGCGTAACGAAGCGCGTTGGGGATATTCCTACAACAGCGACACGCTCCTTAAGCCTAAGGAGAGAAACATCCGAAGCTTTGACAGCGCCGTAACACAGCTCAAAACTTTTATCAGCAAGCGCTCGGAGTTTTTGGACGAAAATATTGACGCGCTCGCGCAGTACAGCGCGGAATCGCGCGTAAAGAAATTCATCGAAAACGCAAACTAATTGGGCAACTCTTTTTTTACGGAGACGCTATGAAGAAATTTATAATTATTGTATGTGTAGTCGTTCTGCTCGCAATGGGACTTGATACGGCGTATTTCAGGCTCGGCTGGTACATCGACCTCAACCCCGGCGACGTTCCGACAACCTTTGTCAGAACCGAAGGCGACCAAATTTTAATGTACGACGGCAAGGACTACGAGCCGTTTGAAATCAAAGGCGTAAATTTGGGTTCGGGAAAGCCCGGCGAATGGTCGACCGACTTTGCCATTGACAAGGAAACCTATAAGCGCTGGTTTAAGTACATTCAGGATATGGGCGCTAATACCATCCGTGTCTACACGGTTCAGCAGGACGTATTCTACAACGCATTTTACGAATATAATAAAGATAACGACAATCCGCTGTATCTTATTCACGGCGTTTGGGTTAACGACTACACCCAAAACTCTCACCGCGACGCCCTTGACCAGGGCTTTAAGGAGAGGTTTTTGTCCGACTGCCGTACAATGCTCGACGTTATTCACGGCAACAAAAAAATCGGCCTCGGCAGAATGGCGTCGGCAGGCTCGGGCTTTTATCTGCACGACGTTTCGCAGTGGATTATCGGCTACATCCTCGGCGTAGAGTGGGAGGACGTAACCGTAGTCTACACCAACGAGCAGTACAAGGATATCAAGGGCGCATGCGAGTACAAGGGAAAGTATATGTACACCACGCCCGAGGCGACGCCGTTTGAAACAATGCTTGCCGAGGTGGGCGACAGGGTTGTTGAGTACGAATCAAACCGTTACAAAACCCAAAAGCCCGTGGCTTTTTCAAACTGGCCGACAACCGACCCGTTCAACTATCCCGAGGAAATCGAGCGCTTCTTTATGAAGTGCGCCGAGGTTGACGTTGAGCATATCAAAACGACCGAGGACTTTCTTTCGGGACAGTTTGTGTCGTACCACGTTTATCCGTACTACCCCGATTACCTCGCTTATATTTCCGACTGGAGCGCGCTCGGCTTTGACGACCTCTCGCCGTACTACACCGACGGAGTTTTAAACACCTACCGCGCGTATCTTTCAATGCTGACCAAGCACCACACCATGCCGGTTGTAATCTCCGAGTTCGGCGTTTCGACTGGCCGCGGAATGGCTCAGCGCGAGCTGAACCTCGGCAGAAACCAAGGTAATATGTCCGAGCAGGAGCAGGGCAGGGCGATTATCGAATGTTATGAAGATATCAAGGCCGCAGGCTGTTCGGGCTGCTGCGTGTTCTCGTGGCAGGACGAGTGGTTCAAGCGCACATGGAACACAATGTACGCGGTCAACCTAAAGCGCACGCCTTACTGGTCAGACTACCAGACTAACGAGCAGTATTTCGGTCTGATCTCCTTTGACCCCGGCAGCGAGCAATCCGTCTGTTACGTCGACGGCGACGCTTCCGAATGGACGGACGATGACATTGTAGCCGACAGGGGAGATATGAAGCTCTCGATGAAGTACGACGAAAAGTTCGTTTACTTTATGGTTAAAAAGGACGGACTGAATATCGACAAGGATAAAATCTACATTCCGCTCGACATCACCCCAAAAAGCGGCAGCAGCTATTACGAGGAGAAAAATATGCTGTTCGACCGCGCGGTCGATTTTATAATCGAGCTTGAGGGCAAGCAGAACAGCCGCGTAAGGGTTCAGGAGCGTTACGAGGTTTTGCGGAGCAATTACTCCGAGAACGTCTATGAGTATAACGCCTATCTTAAGGACAATATCCCCTCAAAGGATTCGCCGCGGTTTACGAATATTGATATGATTTTGCAGACGGCAACGCCGCTGATTTACAACAATATGCAGGCGCCTGCCGAGACCTTTGAAACAGGCAAGCTCACCTACGGCAACGCAAATCCGTCGAGCAAGGATTTTAACTCGCTTGCCGATTTTATGGCAGGCGACGGCTTTGTCGAGATTAAACTTCCGTGGCAGCTTCTCAACTTCTCGGATCCGTCGCTGATGACGATTCACGACGACTACTACGAGCACTACGGCATCGAGTACATCGAGGTAAGCGAGATATGGGCAGGACTTTCCTCAAACGGCAGCGAACCCCGCAGAGCCGAGCTTAAGCCGTTTAAGCTTAAGAAATGGGAAAACACGGTTACATATCACGAGAGGCTGAAAAGCTCCTATTACGCTTTACAAAAATACTGGAGAAATCAGGATGAAGATTGAGATATTAGTTTATGCCTATCTCGCTGTATGTCTGGCGATGATCGGATTTAATATTGTCTGCATCTTTCTGTTCAGTCGCAACGACAGGGAGACCGAACATAGCCGGCTGTATTACATAAACCTGATAAAAGAACAGTTCGGCAAGGCTGTAATCGACGAACGGCACCGTATGCTGATTCTTAAACGTCTGGTTCACGTGCGCGAGATGGCGGCTTTTGACAAGTCGCTTGAAACTCTTTCCAAGGACTATCCCGCTGAGGTTCAGGCGTATCTGCGCGGACTGGAGAGCGTTTTTGTCGCTCTTGCAAACCGCTACAGCCGCCGAAATGAAATTCAGATGGCATACTTTCCGTATATCATCGCGCGTTACAAGCTTTTTTACGGCGAGGACTTGCCGCAGATTAACCGCATTATGGTTGATTTGCTCGAAAAGCCGTCAATCTACTGCCGCGAAAACGCGCTCAACGCGATTTACTCAATGGGCGTCAGCGAAAATGTAACCGACGCCCTGACGATTATTGACAGCACAGGCTATTACCACAACAAAAAACTTTTGACCGACGGACTGATGTCGTTTGCTGGCGATAAAAAAGAGCTCAACGAAATGCTCTGGAATCACCTTTGGGACTACTCGCTGAACATTCAGCTCGCAATTCTCGACTACATCCGTTTTTCGTCGGGAGATTTTCAGGAGAGAATGCTCGGCTTGCTCAAAGAGGAGCACAACAGCGAAATCCATTTCTGCGCCATCCGCTATCTGGGCATATATCCGTATCAGCCTGCGTATGAGCAGCTTATGAAGTATGCCGAGCGCGAGGACGAGGTTCGCTGGGAGTATACGTCAATTACCTGCTTTGCGCTCGCTTCTTACCCCGGCGAGCGGACAATTGCGGCGCTGAAAAAGAATCTCAGCAGCCACAACTGGTACGTCCGTCTCAATGCTTCGCAGGCGCTTGAGAGCATGGGACTTGAATACGCGGACTTTATTGATATTTTCGAAGGCGACGACCGTTACGCAGGCGAAATGATGCGCTACCGGTTCGACCGCAAAAAGCTAAGCGAAAGGAGGGCGGCTACGTGAGATTTTTTCTTTTTAACGACACAGCGTTTGAATTTATCAAGGTGTTTTTGATTTGCGTAGAGTTTTTCTTTGCCGCCTACCTTATCGGCTACTCAACCTTTTTGTTTATCGCCGTTGTCACCGGATCGTCCCAGCTTTACCGCAAACGTCAGCAGGACAGACTTAAAAACACAATCCTGAAAGACCACTTTGTGCCGATAAGCATAATCGTGCCGGCGTATAACGAGGACATCACAATTGTAGAAAACGTGCGCTCGCTTTTGTCGCTCGACTATCCCTTGTATGAGATTATAGTCGTCGACGACGGCTCCGGCGACAACACCTCGGCAAAGCTGATTGAAGCCTTTGAAATGCTCCCAATCCGCCGCCCGATTCAGCGGAAAATCGACTGCCAGCCGGTCGAGTTTATTTACGAGGCGGCGACTCAGAAGGTTCCGCTCACGCTGATACGAAAGAAAAACGGCGGCAAGGCTGACTCGCTTAATATGGGCATTAACGCCTGCAAATACCCGTACTTTATCTGCATTGACGCGGATTCGGTTTTGCAAAAGGACTCGCTGAGCAAAATCGTAAAGCCCGTGCTTGAAAACGAAAACGTTGTCGCTGTCGGCGGAGCTGTCCGCCCGTCAAACAGCGTTGAAATCAAGGATGGCAAGGTAATCAATTACCGCTTTCCGCGCAATCTGCTCGCGTGTATGCAGGTGCTCGAGTACGACCGTTCGTTCCTCGCATCGCGAATTCTCTTTGACAAGTTCAACGGCTCGCTGATTATTTCGGGCGCGTTCGGCTTGTTCAAAAAGGACACCGTAGTTGCCGCAGGCGGCTACGACGCCTCAACCATGGGAGAGGATATGGAGCTTGTCGTTAAGCTTCACGATTACTGCGTTTCAAACGACGTTCCGTACCTTATTCGCTACGCTACCGACGCAATCTGCTGGTCGCAGGTTCCCGAAAACTTGGGAGACCTGTGCAAACAGCGCAGGCGCTGGCACATCGGGCTTTTCCAGTCAATGTGGAAGCACCGCATAATGCTCGCAAATCCAAAGTTCGGACTGACGAGCTTTATATCATATTTTTACTTTTTAATTTACGAGCTTTTGTCGCCGTTTATCGAGGTTTTCGGTATATTGACGATGATACTCGCACTGTTTGTCGATTTGATTAACGTGCCGTTTATGCTGTTGTTCTTCGGAATTTACGCGCTTTTCGGCTCGGTAATGTCGATGACGGCGTTTTTCGCGAGAACTCAGACAATCGATTTGAAGCTCAAATTTCGCGATGTGCTCAAGGCTTTAATGCTCTGCACCTTTGAAATCTGCGTTTTGCGCTTTATTTTGGCATGGGTACGCGCTACGGCGTTCATCGGCTATAAAAAGAAAAAGACGCAGTGGGGCAGAATTCAGCGCCAAAAGATTAATTTGAAATAAGGTACGCCTATGAAACTTAAAATAACAGCGATTATTACAGCCGCGGTGCTGTTGATATTCACATCATTAACCGCTCACGCGGCGGTTTATACGGTCGAAAAACCGACAAACGGCAATACGATTTATATTGCAGGAGATCCAGATATGTACCCGATTGAGTACTACGATACTCAGGATAAGGAGTACAAGGGTATTCTGCCTGAGCTGTACAAGAAAATTTCGGATGACAGCGGTATTGACTTCTCTTATATAGATTCGGGAATTATAAACAACCAGTACCGCCTTGCCAAAAACGACCAAGTAGAGATAGTCTCGGCTCACGCAAAGGGCGACGTTGACTATTTGTCCGACGAGGTGCACATCCTCACCTACAAAAAGGGCGATGAGCAAATTGAGCTGTGCGTAGGCTTTACTTCAATCGCACCCGACAGCTTAAAAAATACCGTTACTACTGCGCTTAAATCCACCTCGTCCGAGCAGATTTTGCGCCTGTCTGTTGAGACGGCGGTAACCGAATCGCCCAACGATTTTCCGTTCTGGATGATATTCGTAATCGCGGGACTTGCTGTGCTGTGCATAGTCTTGGCACTGCTCATTTTCATTCGCCGTAAAAAGGATAAAGAGGCAAAGGCAGACCGCATGACCGACGCTGTAACGGGCATCGGCAACAGCCTGTACTTTGAATACTGGTATAACAACTTTATCTCTCCGGCGTCGAGTCCTCTATATTACATATCCTACATCGGAATTGACATTCAGCGAATTCTTCAGTACGCCGACGGCACCGTGTCCGAGGAAATCCAGACGTTCGCAGCCTCAGAGCTTGCCGCGCATGCAGGCGAGACGGGCTTTTGCGCACGTGTTTCGGACGGCCGTTTTGCGCTTGCTTTTGAAGCGCCGGTTGAGCAGCAGGCGAGAGAGTATATCGAGCACCTGCTCTCAAAGCTCAACCAGTTCAACAGTGACGTAATGCTTAAATATCACATCCATTTTCAGGCAGGCGTATTCCACCTTAACGCGCCGAATATTCCGTGCGAAAAGGCGTTGTTTAACGCCCGTCACGGCTTTTATCACGCGCGTGAGATAAACGCTCCGTTTGTGTTCTCCGATTCAAAGCTGCTTGGGCGCGAGGAGTACGTAAAGAGCCTTAAGAGCAAGCTTCGCGACGCGCTCGACAACAAGGAATTCCGCCTGTATGTGCAGTATATTTTTGACGGCAAAGGTCAAAAGGCGTGCGGCGCAGAGGCGTTGTCGCGCTGGGACAGCCCCGACGAAGGTGTTATTGCCCCTGCCGACTATATCCAAATGCTCGAAACCGCCGAAATGATTGACGAGCTCGACTTTTACATTCTCGGTGAGTGTTGCCGCACACTTGAAAGTTGGAAGCAAACCGATAAGAAAAACGTTTGGCTGTCATGTAATATGACGAGAATTACGCTCTCTAACGAAAACTTTGCCGAAAGGTTCAAGGAGATAATAAGCAGGTATGATTTTGATATCGGCAAGCTGGTAATTGAGATTACCGAGGATGCTTTTGCCGAGAGCAAAAAGCTCGTTAGAGGCAACATTGAAATCTGTAAGCAGATGGGCTGTCAGATTGCGCTTGACGATTTCGGCTGCGGATATTCCTCGGTCAAGGATTTGGACGATTATCCGATTGACATTATCAAAATCGACCGTGAGCTGATTATCGGTTCGCATAGGGAAAAAGGCAAAAAGCTGTTGCTCGGCATTATCAATCTGTCTCATTTCCTCGGCATTAAGGCGCTGTGTGAAGGCGTAGAGACCGAGGAGGAGCTTACAGCTTCCGTAAACGCCGGCTGCGATTACATTCAGGGCTATTTGCTCGCGAGAACAAACCCTGCCGACGAGCCGTCCGTTGAGCGAAATATTACATTTGAATAAGCAAAAAATAACGGCAGCCCGTTTTGGGTTGCCGTTGTGTTTTATAAATTAACGCTTTACGAGTCGTAAAAATGCTTGCCGTCGTCCGTTACAAGTCTCTCCGCCTTGGGATATTCAAAGGTTTTCGGGTTGTCGGCGTTCTTTTCAAGATACTCCGCAAACTCAGCGGCGTACCACTTTGCCATATCGAGGTTGTGCATAAGGTACGCACCGCAGTTTTCCGCGGTTGCGCCGGGAACTTCATCAGCATTTGCAACTGACCTGAATGCGCTTAACAGCAGGTTGTAAATTTCTTTCGGAGTGCGGCTGCCCTTTAAAATCAGATAAAATCCCGTAAGACAGCCCATCGGTCCCCAGTAGATAATCTCATCCTTCCACTCGGCGTCGTTGCGCAGGAAGGTCGCGATAATGTGCTCGAGCGAGTGCATAGCTGCAACATCAATCACGGGCTCTCTGTTCGGCTTTTTGAGCCTGATATCATAGGTCGTAACGGTTTTATCACCTAACACGTCGACACGGCTGGTGAAAATTCCGGGGACAATTTTGGTGTGGTCTACGGAAAAGCTCTGTATAAGTTCCATATTCATATCTCCTTCTCAGATTAATCATTTTATTTACAAATAAAGTGTAACATAAACTGTCAAAAGTATCAAGGAAAATTGTTTTAGAATATACAAATTTAATGAAATTTTTGTAGACTTATTTAAATTTTTATGATATTCTTAATATAAGGAAAATCAGTCAAAATTTGAGGTGGTAATATGAAGTGGAAATTAAGCGGACTTGTTAACCGCGGTATCGGCGCGTTCGGTGTTTTGATGAATTGCAAGCTCGTCAGCATTATAATCTTTTTGTTTACGGGCACGCTGCATATTATCGACCCACGCGGCGGCTTGCGCGGAACAGTTACAATGCTCTCGTTGTTTATTGCCCTTTACGCGCTGTTTTCGATTGTATTTATTCTGACGGGCAGCAATGACAAGGTTGGAGAAGGCAAAAAATTCGCGAGCGATATGGTAAGGGACACATTTAAGGGCGACGGCAACCCCATGATGAAAATAAACGAGGTGCTGTCGCAAAATGAAAAGTTTGAAAAAGGAATGTCCGGCTTAAATACCAAATCCAAGTGGGATCAGCGTATTCAAAAGCTGAACGAAAGACACAATAAACAGACGCAGGCAAGCAAGTTTGTAATGATAGTCTTTTACATTATCCTATTAGCCTGCACGGTTGTGCTGTTCGCCTGGCCAGATGATGCAATAAGCCTGGTTCACATAATTTTCGGTGCGATGTTAATTTTCGACGGCGCCAGCGGAGTGTGGGGCATAATCGTAGCAAAAAGAAGCGGAATCCCAATGAAAGGTCAATGGGCATCCTTTTTCTTAAATTTGCTTTCTGTGGTAATCGGCGTGGTGTTTATAATTTTGTC
>Ga0256407_10013071_pt1 | contig 11160 bp, 9 predicted proteins | sample RumenRJG_04DNA_FD_193489 | JGI IMG/M metagenome (GOLD analysis project Ga0256407, IMG submission 193489) | Bovine rumen microbial communities from Lethbridge, Alberta, Canada - RJG_04 | ecosystem: Host-associated > Mammals > Digestive system > Stomach > Rumen | place: Canada: Alberta | collected... | reverse complement strand
GGACTACGTGATTCTCTCCTCCGCTCAGGACCACAAGCGCGTCTTTGACGACGACAAGGGTCCGAACACGGGTGGCATGGGCGCCTACAGCCCGGCTCCGGTCGTGACGGACGCTCTCCTCGACGAAGTGAAGAAAACGATTATCGAACCGACCCTCAAGGGCATGGCCGCCGAAGGCAAGCCTTACACGGGCGTGCTCTACGTGGGCATCATGGTGACAGCGAAGGGCCCGAAGGTCGTGGAATACAACTGCCGCCTCGGCGACCCCGAATGCCAGATTGTGCTCCCGCTTTACGATGGCGACGTGCTCGCGTTGTTCGATGCTGCCGAAAAGGGCGAACTCGCGAAGCTCGGTGCCCCGAAGGCTCCGAAGGGCAGCTCCGCAATCGTCGTGCTCGCCAGCGCCGGTTATCCGGGTTCCTACGAAAAGGGCAAGGTCGTGACGGGTATCGAAGAAGCCGAAAAGAACGGCGCCCAGGTGCTCCATGCCGGTACCAAGATGGTGGACGGCAAGCTGGTCACGAACGGTGGCCGCGTGTTCGGCGTGGTGGGCCATGGCGAAACGCTCCCGGCTGCTCTCGACATCGCTTACGAAGCCGCCGAGAAGGTTCAGTTCGAAGGCAAGTTCTACCGCAAGGACATCGGTAAGAAGGGCTTGGCCCGTCTCGCCAAGATGGGTAAATAAAAAAAGGAATTGAAAATGCAGATTAATGAAGTTCCGAATGCAAAGGTCGGTATCGTTGCGGGTAGCAAGTCCGACCAGGAAACTGTAGACAAGATCACCGCGGTGCTCGACCAGTTCGGCATCACGTGGGAATACAACATCCTTTCTGCACACCGCACCCCGAATGCGACCGCGAAGTATGCTCGCGAAGCCGCCGGGCGAGGCCTCCAGGTCCTCATTGGTGTTGCTGGCCTCGCTGCAGCCCTTCCGGGTGTGCTCGCAGGGCACACGATTCTTCCGGTCATTGGACTCCCCTGCGCCGGCGGCCCGCTCAACGGCGTCGATGCCCTGCACTCGATCGTGCAGATGCCCCCGGGAATCCCGGTGGCAACAGTCGGCATCGGCAACGGCAAGAATGCCGGTTACCTCGCCGCCCACATCGTCGCCACCTCCGACCCGGCAGTTCGCGAAAAGCTCGTCGCTTACCGCAAGGGATTGGGCGATATAGAGGTTTGAGTTCGCGCTTCGCGCTCTCAGGTCGCTTTGCTTTGAGGTCGGTTGCGTTCCGCTCCCTCTGAGCATGTGCCTGCGGCGCGGTTCTTATTGCGGAAAGAGCCCTTCATTGCGAAAGCCCTTACTGAGCATTCGCCTGTGTGCGTTTTTTTTGCAAAAAGATTCCTCATTGCGAAAAAATCTAAAAGCTGCACTGAAGGTGCAATTATAAAGAGCCAAATACCTTTTTCCCTAAACAAGCACCGAAGGTGCCAAATCTCAAGCGATTAGCTATTGACCAATAACCAATGACTAATAACTTCATTCGCTGGCTTTCCCGCCAGCGTTTTTTGTGCTTATCCCTCGCTTTGCGCTGCCCTTCATCTCTTATATCTTACTTTTCGTCAAAAATCTTTCGATTCTCGTCTTTCGTCTCTCGTCTAACGAATCCCTACTTTTATATATTGTCCTTATCTTAAAATTTATTCATTATAAAGAGTATTGGGGTTTATGTTTTATCGTGCTTTGAAAAGTGTCTTGTTGCTTGCGTTTACTTTGTCGGTTTCGTCTATGGCGGCAGAATCTTCGGATTCGTCTTTGCCCGCGCAGTCCCAAGGTGCGGCGGCTCTCGACAAACAGCCTCAGTCTTCGGCGACTCTCGAATCGCAGGCCCCAGGCGTTCAGCCGTCCTCAAGTGCTAGTGCGCCTGCAAAGCAGCTCTCCAAGTGGCAGACCCTTCCCGAAGTCAATGCTTCGTGGATGAAGGGGGAACGTCTTGAATATGAACTCAGCTGGGGGTTTATTACGGCAGGGTATGCAACGCTTGAAGTCAAACCTCGCAAGGATGGCAAGGTTGAATTCCTGACTTTTGCAACCGCCAACAAGACCGTCAATAAGTTTTACCCTGTCCATGATACCGTCTATACGCTTGTTCACAAAAACGGTCTCATGACGGATGTGTTCCGCAAGTCCCTTCATGAGGGTACATTCCACAACAAGTCGCTTATCAGGTTTAATCGCGATGGCAAAAAGGCCGTCCTTTCCGATACGGTGTTTAAGGACCCGGTCAAGCACTATGTCAAACGTTCTGCAGATACGTCTGTGACGATAGATGGGCTTGAGCACAGCATTATGTCGGCGTTTTACCTTGTGCGTACGCTCCCGCTTAAAGAGGGGGAAACGTCTCGTTTTTCGGCGGTAAGCGGGAAAAAGCGCTATGAACTCAAGGTGATTATTCACAAACGAGAAACTATCAAGACGGATTTGGGCACGTTCAAGACCGTTAAAGTAGAACCGGTTTTGGATGGTGATGGCATTTTCAACTCCAGTGGCCGTATTTTCATCTGGTTTACGGACGATGAAAAGCGACTTCCGGTGCTCATGCAGTGCGAAATTAAGCTTGGTTCGATTAAAGCAGAGCTGAAAAAGGCTAAATAGTCATACTAGAATCTTACGAAATTGTAAAATCAAACGAAAAAACAAGTTTTACAAGAAGTTTTCGAAAAAAACTTCTATAAAAAGTTATATTCCAAGCGTGGTTATTTATCCGAGGCTTTTTTAATGCTGAAAAAATTGTTGTTGCTGTTGTGTCTTTCGAGTTTGGTTGCATGGGCTGCTCCTGCAAAAGCGCGTAAAGCTAAGTCTAAAAAGGCTGCTCCTGTAGCAGAACAGACCGTTGAAGCTCCTGCTGCTCCTGCGGAATCCGATGATGGCTTTATGTCTGTTTCCGAGGCTCCTTCTTCTTCTTCAAAAGCTGTTGATGATGATGACGAGGAAGAAAATGCCGAAGCGTCCATGGCTGGCATGAATGCCGCTCAGAAAAAGGATTTCCTTTCCCGTAAAAAGTTTGAAGAAGAACAGCGTTTGGACGAATATGCAAACTCTGAACGCCGTCGTGACTGGCTCAAGGACCGTCTCGTTTTTGAATTGGGACTTGGTTCCCGTATGCCGTTCATGGGTGAATCTGGCATGGGCATGGGCCTTGGCGCTGGCGTCGAATATATCACTCGCTGGCATGTAGGCGCTTTTGCCTCCTTCGGTTTTTTGCCGAAGGTCAAGGACAGTGAATTTGATTATATGGAACTTGAAGGTGGTACGGGTTACAAGATCGGTATTAACTACTACTTCTTCCCGAAGATTCCTATCCACCTGGGCTTGTCCGCTTCTTACGGTACGGTCTACTTTGACCACGATATGGAACCGGATGACAGTGGCCTTCGCCGTTTGATTTCTGTAAAAGGCTACCAGTTTGATATCCTGGTGTCTTACCTCTCGAATGAATGGTATTATTTGCAGTTCTCTTTTGGTTTCTACTATTCTCCGGAACTTGCCAAGCCTCGTGAATCGAACCCGAGCTTCAAGGAAACGAAGGACTCCAAGACGGAAACCGATGTTACTTATGCTTCTCGCGTCGTGAACAAGCCTAACGGCATGGATAAGACCGGCATCGTGTTTGGCATTACGATCGGTTATTCCTTCCCGGAATTCTTCCCGGACGATACCGAAAAGCGTCGCCGTCAGCGTGAAAAGGAACGCAAGAACGCCAAGTAATCCGCGTCTAGCTTAAGTGCTAAAAAGCCCGCCAGTTCAAATGAACGGCGGGCTTTTTGTTTGCTTTTAATACCCATGTCCGGAATCGAACCGGAATACCTTCCTTCGGAGGGAAGGACACTATCCATTGTGATACACGGGCGTGAGCCTTTAAGGCGGGTATAATATAATAAAGTTTTTAAAGTTACTAGAACTTAGTTACTAGTTACTAGGGTATATTTGGTATCATTTTCAGATTATTTAATTGCGGCTTTGCCGCCTTACTTTAATCTAGTAACTCATAACTAGTAACTAGTAACTCGCTAGTCGACGAGTTTCACCACAAGTTCGTGCGGTTCGGCATCCACGACGAGTGCGTTGTGGAACTCTCCCACGTCGCCATCGCCCTCGATGACCTTCACGATATCGTCGTTCTCCATCGAGTTGCCTTCCGTGCGTCCGTAGAAGTGGTATTCGCTTTCTTCGGCGACCTGGTCGATGATGATCTTGACTGTCTTTCCGATCATGTTCTCGGCGTATTCGGCGGCAAGTTCTTCCTGGTAGTCCGTGACGGCTTCGAGCCTTGCGCGGGCTTCGCTTTCGTCCACGGCCGGGAGGTCCATTTCCATCACCGGAGTTCCTTCTTCGGGGCTGAACACGAAGCCGCCCAGATGGTCAAATTGCACATCCTGCAAAAGTTCCATCAGCTCTTCGAAATCTTCGTGCGTTTCACCGGGGAACCCGACGAGCACGGTGCTGCGGAGCGTCACGCCCGGGATGCGTTTGCGGATCTTGTGCAGAAGGTCAACAAGTTCCTTTTTGCGGTAATTGCGCTTCATGTACTTGAGCATCTTGTCGCTTGCATGCTGGATTGGCATGTCCACGTACTTCACGAGGCGCGGTTCCTTGGCCATCAAGTCCAGAAGTTCATCGTCCACGAACATCGGGTACCAATAGAGCATGCGGATCCACGGGATGCTCGTGTTGTCCAAGAGAGCGCGCAAAAGTTCGACAAGCGTACCGCCCTTCTTGCCCTTTTCACGTCCAAAGTAAGTCGTGTCCTGTGCAATCAAAGTAATTTCCTTCACGCCCTGGGCTTCGAGGTCCTTTGCCTCTGCGACGATGTCTTCAATGGAGCGGGAATCCTGCTTGCCGCGAATGAGCGGGATGGCGCAGTAGGCGCAACGGCGGTTGCAACCTTCCGCGATTTTCAGGTAGGCATGGTGCGAAAAACCGCCCAGGTTCATGCGGGGGAGGTTCTCGGCGTCGCAGCTCTGCGGTGCGACAATGCCCATCTTCTTCAAAAGTTCGCCTGGCTTGTACGTGCCGACCCAGTAGTCCACCTCGGGCAGTTCCTTCATCAGCTCTTCGCCATAGCGGCCGCTCAGGCAGCCCGAAACAATCAGTTTCTGCTTGGCCTTCTTTGCTTTGGCCTGTGCAAGAATCGCGTTGATGGATTCTTCCTTCGCGGCTTCGATAAAACCGCACGTGTTCACGAGGATGTAGTCCGCCTTTCCGGCGGTATCGCAGGTTGCAAAACCTGCATGGAGCATTTCGCCGACGAGGTTTTCTGCGTCGACCTGGTTCTTGGCGCATCCGAGATGCACGACAAAGACTTTGGGCTTTTTTGTAGGCATGGCACAAATATAGAATTTGAGGCAAGGGGTGCTTCGACGACGTGTTCGGGAGCTGTTTTTTTTCAAAGATGGCTTTAAAGCTGTGCTTCTGTATCTTTTTTTTATATTTTCCAAACAACAAAATAATAAGGAGAGTATTTATATGAAAAAAATTATCCTTGCATCAGCAATTATGCTTGCTATGACCGCTTGCGATACTGGTACCAGTGCTAATGCTGACTCCGGAAAAGTCGTGAACGGTTTTTCGTGCAAAGTGACTCGAACGGCCAATTCCGTTACGCTTTCTGAAACGTATGTGCTGGGAACCTATAAACAAACGCAAACGGTTTATCAGGATCAATATGGTTTTGATTATTCCATTTGGGCTTCGGACATTGTTTTCACTGATCTTGAGGAAGCCGCTGAGGTATGCGCGGACGAACGGGATGAAGCTAGGAGCTGGAGAGATGGCAGCTACCAGGTGGAATGCTCGTCGAATTCTGTGCATGTGAAACAGCGTGATGATAGCACTCGAGAGGATCTGGAAGAAACCGCTGCCGAGTACCAGGCCCAGTGTGACGATGGTTACCGGAGAGCCCAAAACGGCACTCTTTACGAATACGATTGATCCTGTTTTCGTTAGGTTTTAAATCAAAAAAGGCTCCGCAAAGTGCGGGGCCTTAACAGTTCGTTGTTCTTGTAAAATTACATGTCTTCGCTTGCGCCCGGCTGGCCGATGCGGTCGTTCTTGCGGTTGTCCACCCATCCGGCGTAACCCTGCGGAGCGAGGACTTCCTTGCCGAACTGCTGGGCGTTTGCAATCGTGGAAAAATACCCGACGCGTACGCGGTAGAACGTGCCTTCAAGTTCTCCCGGGTTTTCAACTTCGGCGACGTATGCCTTGATGCCCTGGTCGGAGAGCTTGCTCACGACGTTGTTGGCGGCTTTTCTGGAGGGCTGGATGCTTACCTGGATTACGAATGGGCCGGAGGCTTCTTGTTCGACGCTGGATACCGGAGCTGGGGTTTCGACAGGAGCGGGCTTTTCTTCGCTAAGGGATTGGATCGGAACGAGTGCCGGTTCTTCCTGGACTGGTTCTGGAGCCGCTTCTTGCACTGGAGCGGGTTCTTCGACGACGGGTTTTACCTCGACTTGTGGAGCAGGCTGTTCTTCCTTGCTACCGCAAGCAGAAAGTAGGGCGATGGAAAGGGTGAATGCCCCAAGTAAAGAAACCGATTGCAATTTCATGGTCGTACTCCGCTAAAAAAAATAGTTCTCCGGCAATTTGGAAAATCTTACAAATAATATACATAAGTCTTTGATACTTCGCAAGTTATGAAGATTTATTTTTCTGAAAAAAGTCCATATTTTACAAAAAATTACGAGGAAATTTTGATTATTTATTTAGTTTTAGTGCTCAAATGTTTATACGTCTGTAAAGAAGAAGCCCTGGAAAAATTTCCAGGGCCTCGTAATTTAAAGCGGATTGTTCTTCTTAAGAATCGCAATACCCGTTACGGAACTCTCGACATGTGGAAGCCCATGATCATTTGATCGTCCGGGGCGTCGTTCTGAGTGCAAGCGAGCTTGAGAATGATCTTTCCGGATGCCGGAACCGTGAACGAATGGAGAATGTACGGTTCGCGGATTTCCTGCATGGATGCGCTAGAGTATTCATAGCTGGACTTGGAGGTGAATTCGGTACCGTTCTGGAAGAGGTGTGCTTCCATCTTGATCGGCAACTTGCCCAAGGACTTGATCGTGTTGCCCTTCATGAGCCATGTCACGGCGAGCTTGTACTTTTCACCAGCCACTAAACCGTCGATGAGGACGTTCTGCGTCTTGTTGTTTCCGTTAGCGTCCTTGAAGAGAGACGTGTAGTTTGCTCGGTTCCAGTAGCCGGAGAAGGACTTGTTGGATGCCATGAGGTTGAATGCCGGAACGCCCGGAACTGCACCGCCATCGGAATCTCTGTCTTCAATGAGGCTGCCAAGAGTAGAAGTCAGGAATACGGGCTTGACCATTTCCGGGTGACCCTTGAAGAACGGGTGCTTGCTCATCAAGACTGCGCCCATGGCTGCAGAATACGGTGTCGATGCGCTCGTTCCGTTAAAGATGTCGCCGTATGCATCCGGGAAGATGGGGTCTGTGAAGTTCGTGAGGTTCATGATATCGGGCTTCGTATTGCCGATATTGGAGTTGATGTAGTTGCTGTACGGCAAGTAGAAATAGGCAGGTCCTTCCGGAGTTGTACTTGGAAGCGGGTTCACGGCGCCGACGGTAATGACGTTTGCGGCCTTGCCCGGGGAATGGATGGTCGGTTCGGGCTGCAAGCTTTCGCTCTTGAGGTTACCTGCGTTCACGAATTCAGTAACGCTGGTTTCATAGACGTAGTTGTCGTACTGGGCGTCGATGACTTCGTAGTTGTTGCGGTACTGACCGTTATAGTAGAAGCCCAGGGACGTTGTACCAATGTAGATCTTCGGGCTGAACGAAGACGGGTCTGCAGGACCGTCGTGGGAGTTCAGGACCGTGTAGTCATAGCCGTAGACATTTACATTCGGTGCAAAAAGCTGGAGAACGCCAGTCACGCCGGTAGCGTGGTCGCTGGTGCCGGAGCATCCCGGCGTGGAGTGCTTGGACGGGTCCGGAATTTCACTTACTCTTGCGCAACCCTGTTCCAGATAGTAGACGCCGACGTCATTTCCCTTGTATCCGTCAGCGTGTGCAAAGTTGAGCTGGGAAATTTCGAGAGCTTCGTCACGCGTTACGTAATTGGCGGTGTAATAGCCGTAGCCACGAGTGTAGTCTGTAACGGTGAGGTAGTTCGGTTCGACCTGCAATTCTTCGCTTTCGATGTAGATTGCATCCGAAGACTTGAGCTTCTTTTCGATTTCGGTAGGAGTCAAGAAAGCCCTGTAAGATTTTTTGAGCGGCTTGCGCTTCTTTGCGCGGCGCTTTTCCCAGTCTTCTGTTTTCTTGAAGAACGACTTTCTGTCGATATTCTTGCCGTTCAGCCAGAACTTTTCTTCCTTGGAATCGCCATTGAAGGAATAGAATGCGCTGATCGGTTCGATATCAATGTTGTCCACCTTCAAGTCCGTGACGGTGACTTCCATTTTTGGTTCGATTTCATCTTCAACCATGTAGACGGTGGAATCGCGGAACTGACCTTTTTTGGATTTGCGGCCGAGAATATCGCTCTTGAGGACAACTTTTCTCTTTTGTGCGTTGATTTTTTTATTAGCCTTTTCTGCTTTGTATTTTTCAACAAATTCCCTAGCTTTTGGGGACAAGCGGTCTAGATGATTGTCTGCTAAACCTGCTTGCGCAGAGACTACTCCAGCAAGTGAAAGTACCAATAAAGTCTTGGTATTCATCCTTTTCTCCTAATTTAATTGTAATTGATTATTTTACATTTTGTTAGCAAAATGTTGTATGAATATAATTTATTCTTTGAAACAAATGAATATGATGGGTTGTAAAATGTGAAATATTAAAAATATTTTACATAAAACGGGCTGAGCATGAGTGTGGCACCATTGTTTTTATCCCTTTAAAAGCCTCAAAACATGAAAAATGGTTTTGACAACCCCCTGAATTATTTCTATTTGTAATAAAAAACAATTTTTGTTGCAACAAAAAGAAAAGGTTTATATGAGCTTCAACATGCACGGGCTGGCGTTCAAACAGTCCATGATGACCCTGGTCGGTTTCAGCATCGTGTTTGCGACGCTGTTTGGGGTTCTCAGTTTTAAGGTGCAAAGCGAGCTTTCGACGTTGCTCACGGAAAAAGGCGAAGAGATCAGTCTTGCAAATGTCGCCATAATCGAAAAGCTGTTCGAAAAAGGGAAAGCGCTCGGTGATGAATATGCCGAAGTGCTTGGTAAGGAGATGCTTTCGGGGAAGGATCTCGATGACTTCTTGACTCAGGCTGTCTTTGATGCCCGCCAGACGCTTCCGCAAGTGCTTGCCGTGGTTGTCGCTTACGAGCCGGGAATGGCTCCCAAGGCCAAATGGCACCAGGAAGTGATGCGCCTTGCTCAGTATTCGGGTAATGACATCAAGCTCTTGAAGGGGAAGGATTATCTGGAGAAAACTTGGTACAAAAGTACCAAGAACTTGCAGAAAGGCCTTTGGCAGGAACCTTTTATCGGAGACTTTATCAAGGAACCCATTGCAATTTATACGGCTCCGATTTACCAGAAAGATGCTTATGGAAACACCGTCTTTGCGGGTGTTCTCTGTGTTGACATGTCGATTGCCTTCCTTAAAGAAACGGTAGCCTCGATCCCGGTGTCGAATTCCGGGTATGTTGTCGTCCTGTCTGCGAACAATACCATTATCGCGCACCCTAAAAACGAAATTGTTTTCAAGGAGAGCTTGTCCGATCTCTCGGGAGGGATGGGGGTCCGTACGGTCACGGAATTTGAAAAGGCGGTGCAGAGCATGAAGAAGGGCCTTTTCATGGGAAGTACGCCTGATGGCAAAGAGGCTGTTATTTACTTCAAGGCGATGGATGCGAATGGTTGGACGTTTATGATTGTGTGGCCTGCGCATGAATATATGGAAAGCCAGCGTTCCCTGGAAAAAATGTTCGCGTGGATGAGCGTTGCGGGCTATGTTGTGATGTTGTTTTTGATATTTGTAATTTCGTCCAGGGTGTCCCGCCCGCTCAAGGAGCTGGCTGTGGCTGCAAATAAAATGGGGCAGGGCGATTTCGATGTGGAAATTCCGCACCTCTCTGGCCGCGATGAAATTGCTCAGTTTGCGTGGGCGTTCCTGAACATGCGCACGTCGCTCAAGGAACATATCGAGAAACAGAAAGACTTGGACCGCATTGAAAGCGAGCTGGATTTCGCGAAGGATATTCAGCTTGGGTTTCTTGCGATGACAGAAAAAGAGGAAAATTCTGAGGACTCGCTCCATGAACTCACTCCGTTCCTGCAACCGGCGAAGGAGGTCGGTGGTGATTTTTATGATTTCTTCAAGCTGGATGATGGACGTTTGTGTGTAGTCGTGGGCGATGTGTCGGGCAAGGGAGTTCCGGCTGCGCTGTTTATGATGGTGTCGCGCATTGTGCTCCGTACGACGGCTAGAAACTTGCAGTCTGTTGTTGAAACTTTTGAGAAGGCCAATTATGAGTTGGCGAAACGCAACCGCGCGAACATGTTTGTAACCGTCTGGATGGGGTTTGTCGATTTGCAGACGGGGCGTATAGAGTTTGCGTCGGCGGGGCATAATCCGCCGGTGATTCGCCATAAGGATGGCTCGGTTGAACTTGCGAAGAGCAAGGCGGGGGTCGTTATGGCGGCTATGGAAAACTCGCGCTACAAAATGCAGACGCTAGAACTTGCTCCAGGCGATACGCTGTTCCTCTATACCGATGGCGTGACCGAAGCGACCAACGAGCATAACGAGCTGTTCGGCAATGACCGGTTGCTTGATGCCGTTTCGCTTGGTGGCGGGCGGGGTACTAAAGAAATTTGTCGCTTTGTCAAACGCCAAATTGACGCTTTTACAAGAAATGCCCCGCAATTTGACGACATTACCATGCTGGCGATGGAATATAAAGGGGGTAATGACCGGTAAGCTTAAAGTGCTTACAAAATGTTACCCTTGACGGATTTAGAATATTTAGGTATATTTGGCTATCCAAAAACTGAATTTTTAACCAAAGGATTATCGTGATCGGCGTTATTGTTAAGTCCAACGAACCTTTCGAACGCGCACTCAAGCGTTTCACCAAGTCTTGCGAAAAGAATGGTATCATTTCCGACGTCAAGAAGCGTCAGCGTTTCGAAAAGCCCTCCGAAGAAAAGAAGCGTATTGAAACGGCTGCTCGTCGCAAGCGTCTCA
>Ga0256407_10013068_pt1 | contig 11161 bp, 11 predicted proteins | sample RumenRJG_04DNA_FD_193489 | JGI IMG/M metagenome (GOLD analysis project Ga0256407, IMG submission 193489) | Bovine rumen microbial communities from Lethbridge, Alberta, Canada - RJG_04 | ecosystem: Host-associated > Mammals > Digestive system > Stomach > Rumen | place: Canada: Alberta... | reverse complement strand
GAAAAAACTTGGTATGTGACAATTCCTGGTATATAATAAAGACATAAAGAAACAGGTGATCTTACCTGTAATTATTTGGAGAAATAAGTATAAGTACGTGAAATGATAATAAGATAAAGGCTGTTTAAGAAGGGCCGTTAAGAAGAAGTATTAAGAGGGGCGCGAGAATTATGAAGCAGAGGGGGCTTGATCTTACATCGCATTGCATTTCGTTTCAGGGCATCGCTGTGCCCTGTTTTCCGATAAACAGATTAAAAGGAGTCTTTATGGGCAGATGGAAGCCTGTAGAGACTTTTTTATTATGTGATCCTATAATTTCAGCATTTAGTTTACATGATTGAATTCATGAACAGATAAAACCCTGTCAGGCCGGAAATATTTACATTTCAAAACCAAAGATAATAAGGACATAAATGGCAAAAGTATTTAATGATGAGACACAGATCCGACTGCGGCGCAACAGGGATGCTTTAGCTATAAGCGGCAGTATGGTGATTGCCTTATCCATATGGGATATCATCAAACTCTATATCGGTTTATTCCTGGGGGAGGAAACGATCGCACAGCTTATCGGGACGGTCATGGAGCAGAGCGGAAGTGCGGTTATAGGCACAAAATATGAGAAAACAGTATCTGTTTGTCTCTGGGTGATGATTCTGCTGATGATCCAGCTGTTTAGTGTAGCAGTGTTTTTGTATCATCTTTACATAGGTTTAAATGCTTTTCGGGCCGGAAGACAGACCGCAGGAAAGCAAAGCAACTTTTATATCGTACTGACTGTTTTCAGTACTGTTTTCTCCGGGATATTGCTCATATTGAATATCATGAGTTTGAGCAAACCGTCGGATCCAAACCAAAATGTGGACGTTGCTTTTTTCGTTATGGAGGTTACAACGCTAATAAATTATATATATATATTGACTGCGGTTAGTACGATAAGAAAACTTGAAAAGGCAGAAAAAAGATGACGATCTGGCAGAGAATAAGACGAGTATTGCTGTCAGTTTTAATGATTCTCATAGGTATGGCAATGCTTGTGTTTGGCGAAAAAGCATATATGGGCATAATCGGTGTCTTTTCTTTCACGCTGGAGATAATGGGATTGCGTATGCTCTGGTTTTACTTCCGGATGGCACGTCACATGGTGGGGGGAAGAAATATATTTTTCCGTGGGGTCCTGTTCCTTGATTTTGGCATATTCACCGGTTCTCTTGTCTGGGTTCCCAAGGTTTATGTTTTAATGTATCTGGCAGGGACATTGGTCTTTTCGGGGGCGGTGGATCTGTTGAGGGCAAATGAGGCGAGAGGGATTCAGAGTTCGTGGAAATTAAAGACCTTTCAGGGAGTGGTCAAGATATTGATCGCGATCTGTTGTCTCGTTTTTATCCGTAGCGGAACAAGTGTTGTTTATATCTGTGCCGTAGGTTTTATCTTTTCCGCAGTTATGAATATGGTTGGTTCGTTCCGCCGCCGGCAGGTGATCATGATAGATTAGGAGAAAGCAGAAATGCAGGGGGATTTTCACTATTACGCGACATACTGTGCTGCGATACTGGCGGGTTACGATCATAAGAAAAGTGTGGATATCTGTCATGCGGCACAGCTTGTGGATCACTGCTCCGAAACATGGCTGAAAAAAGCGGGCGGGCCGGCACAGGCTGCCACAACACAGTTGCAGACAGAACTCTTACAGGCAAGAACGGACCCTGTGGGACTATGCGATATCACCGGGATCTGGGCATCATTTCATTTCCTGCCACGGGATCTGTATGCGGTTGTAAACAGAGGATCGCGGAATTATAAGGATAAGTACCGCCTGATCTGTGGGCCGAACGGAGATTTAACAGTGGATACAGTAAAACTGGCGAAGGGTAAAGGGCTGGAAGCTGCAGGGATCGCAATGCATGTACTTGCGGACACCTGGGCTCATACTTATTTCGCAGGAACACCGTCACTGGTTATCAATAATACAAACTGGTATTTCTATGAGCTTTTACCGGGGGATGGAGGTGATCCGGAACGCAGGCAGATCAGGTTTTCTCATAATCCTTCGGCTGCTGAGGATGTTGACAGGCCGGTTTATGTTGGAAGTGTATATCAGCCTTACGAGAATTCCATCATGAACCTCGGGCACGGACGGGCGGGGCATCTGCCCGATTACAGTTATATCCGGTATGTTTATCTTCCTGCATGGGGAGATTACAAAGAAATAGTTAAAGATAATCCAAGTGACTACGAACGGGCTTTTTCACAGATGGTATACGCATTGATCTACCTTCGCGGAGAAAATGATGATTATAAAAAAGATACTTATGATAAAGATAAGATCGCACCGTACATAGACAGGATCAGGAGGATAATAGCAAAACGACAGGTTGATGCATCTGCTGACTGGAAAGAATTTGGAGAGAGCCTTTCGGGGGAAGTCGTACCTGATTTTGATATGGATGAGTATATTGCGGAATATGCAGAATTCAGCAATAGATCCGATACATATCTTGGCCGGTTTTTTGAAGCTGCGCTTTTACAAAAACAGATGGTTACCAAAAAGATCATGGAATCGGGCAACCGCCTGGCGGGACTTAAATAGTCTGCAGAAATATATAAATGTATAGGGGAAACAAAGCTTATGGGGATTAATGGATGTAAAAAGGTAAAGAAGATGACAGCAGTCTTTCTGGCGGCTTTTCTGGCGCTGGAAACGGGGGCCTGCGGAAGCGGTGGGATGAGTGCCGATAATTCCGGTGAGACAGTGGGAAGTGAAGATATTTCCGGTTCTCCCGGAGGAGGGAAATGGGTCGACTCTGATGTTATCGGAACGGTTAAGCCGGAGGATGATATCCGGCTTCAGGATGACTTTGCCGCGGCTGTGAATAAAGACTATATTGCAACAGCTGTTGTGGATCCGGCATATGAAGAGGCAAGTCTGGTTCTTGATGCTACAAAGCTGATATATGAAAGATCAATGGAGATCGCGTCTGATGATCCGCTGATGAGCGATAATGCTTTGATATACAAAAAATGGATCGATCTTTATTCAGACTGGGATGCGCGAGATGATCTTGGCGTGGAGCCTGTCAGAAAATATATTACTGATATTCAGAACATATCTTCAATAGATGGCCTGACGGAATATCTGGGCAGTACTGAGAAAAATCCTTTTGGATTGGGGATGTTAAGAATGGATTCTGTGGGAGCGCAGTTGCAGTTTCCCGATAAGAGCACTTTAAATCTTAAGGCACCGGACCTTTCTCTCGGATCTGTTTCATCCTATGTGGAATTTACAGGAGGGACTCTGGCTGCCAAGGAAAGAACAGATGAGGCTGTAGGTTATTTCCTCAGCAGACTTGGTTTTTCCGAAAATGAGATCAGAACCGTATTGGCAGGCAATTACAGGGTAGAGACGTTTATCGCCAGAAACAGTGGTATTGATAATTTCACTGTGTCGGAGAGTTTTACACAGGCGCAAAAAGACAGACAGGGAATAAGCGATATGCAGGGGGGATATCCTCTTTTGCAGATTCTTGATAACAGGGGTTATGGGGAGTGTAAGAGTTTTTATGTGGATTATGTGTATCTGAATTCATTATCGAACTTCTATTCTGATAAGAATCTTGAGGATATCAAATCTTTTCTCATAGTTCAGACTCTTGATTCATCCAGGTACCTTCTTGACAGGGAATCCTATAAAAAGATGGTTGAAATGTATAACCCCGGTGCCGGAAGTGCGGATGGATTGTCCTATGGACAGGAATGCGTACTGTTCAGAAGTAACCTTAAAGACAGCGGTTTCCTTCCGCTTTTGGACACACTTTATCTGGAAAAATATTATACAGACAACGAAACTACAGATCAGGTTAAGAGTTTTACGGACAGCCTGATAAAGGCATATTCACAGATGCTGGATGAAGAAGACTGGATGTCTGATGATACAAGAACTGCCGCCAGGGAAAAGCTGGATAAAATGGCTTTGCATCTTATAAAGCCTGATAATATCGCTGACTATTCTGCTGCGGAAATAAGATCATATGCAGATGGTGGTAATCTTCTGGATGCTGCTGCAGAGGGCAGGCGCATATCGGAAGCACATATGGCAGATAAAAGTGCTGTTCCCGAATGGGACAGATTCAAATGGGATGTTTATGATACCGATAAATCCACAACCGAAGTCAACTGTGTTTATTACACCTATGAAAATAGTATCTATATAATGGCAGGTTATCTGGCTATGGGTGAAGCTGCATACGGAGAAGATGTATCCTTTGAGCAGTTTGCCGGTATTGTCGGAACGACGACAGGCCACGAGATAACTCATGGATTTGATTCAAACGGAACAAAGTTTGACTTGTATGGGAGACAGTTTGATGAAGATGGAAGCAGCATAGACTGGATGACGGCGGAGGACAGATCAAAGATGGATGAAAAAGCCTCAAAGCTTGCGGGATATTTTTCGTTAGCCAGACCGATCCCCGGACAACAGAAAGTAAACGGGACTATGGTTAAAGATGAGGCTATAGCTGATATGGGAGGCGTAAAAGCTGTTCTTTATGTTGCAGCTGATATACCTGATTTTGATTATGATGAGTTTTTCAGAGCTTATGCTGTCCAATATGTAACGCAGACAACTAAGGAAAGTGAGCTGGGCACCATGAGAGGTGATATTCACCCTCTTCCTTTCTACAGAGCAAATATCACACTTCAGCAATATGATGAATTTATGGAAACTTATGATATAAAGCCCGGGAATGGAATGTACTTAAGCCCGGAAAACAGAGTAAATGTATGGTGATGGTTAGAGAAGGGGGACCGCTATTATGGGATCAAATGATACAAATGCTGCAATAAAACTGGATAACATTATTAAAAGCTATGGCAAGCATGATGTGCTTAAGGGTGTCACCATGCAGGTTAACAAGGGGGATATTTATGGTTTGGTCGGCAAAAACGGCGCCGGTAAGACCACAATTTTTAAGATGATACTTGGGCTTTCGGAATATACTTCGGGAAGTGTTTCCATCGACGGCTCAAGGAATCGGAAAGAATTGTTTTCAAATCGGGCAAAGGTTGGATTCTTTGTAGGATCTAATTTTTACGGATATCTTTCCGGCAGATCGAATCTTGAATATTATGCCGCAGCTAAAGGTTTTAAGGGGAAAGCTCTGAAGAAGGAAGTGGACAGGGTCCTGGATATCGTCGGACTTACTGATGGTAAAGAAAAAAGAAAGGCCAAAGGCTATTCTCTCGGAATGAAGCAAAGGCTCGGTATAGGAAATGCGATAATAGGTAATCCTGATATCCTCATACTGGATGAACCGACAAACGGTTTGGATCCCCAGGGTATAGCGGATATCCGACATATGATAAGACGTTTCAGAGATGAGTTTGGCATGACAGTCATAGTTTCCAGTCACATTTTGGGAGAACTGGAAAATACTGCAGACCGTTTCGGGATAGTACATGAGGGTGTGATTGCGAAGGAGATCACACAGGAAGATCTGTCAGCCAAGCGCCCGGAAGTGGAACTTACTGTTTCCTCCTCAGATCTGGAAAAAGCAAGAAAGATCCTCACAGAGAATGGTATAGATATCCTGAAGGAGGGTAAAGAGAAAGTCACTTTGGAAGATTACTACTTTGAACTCATTGGAGGGTCTGCGGAATGAGAGATTTGATAAGAGCGGATTTGAAACGTATATATCGGGTCGGTCTGATCTATGGAGGACTCGTATTTGCGCTTCTCTATATTTACTTCAAGGTTTTGGAAGGCGTTGTGAACAACGGATCGATAGGGTTTGTCAATGGTGTACAGGCTGCACTTGGCGGAGCGCCGATGGCGATCTTTATTGTATTCCCTGCATTCTATGCTGTTTTTGCGCATGAACTGTCCTCGAAGTCAATGCAGACGGTTCTTGGACATGGAATAACCAGAGAAAAGCTTATAATAGCAAAACTCCTTGATGCGGCAATATTACTGTTTTCGGTTTATCTCGTGATCATAGCGACAGCTTTTATAGCAATGAATACGGAATCGGCGGTCGTACTGAGTACACAGCAACAGGCTGATCTCATCATTTTTATCCTTCTCAGATGGCTCCGACACTTCGGATATATAGTTTTTTCGGCAATGATCATGTATATTTCCGGCATCACGGTTCTGGGGATAATCGCATGCATTGCATTTACGGTAGTATTCAGGCTGGTATTTAACGTTTTAGAGTTCTTTTTATCGCTTTCGATATATGATTATACTTTTGACGGACTGCTGGACTGGGCATATACCGGGATAGAGGTAGGCGCTGTGGCCTGGCAGCTCATACCGGCAGTTTTCTACCTGCTTGCGGCGTTAATGGTTACAGTTTATTTCTTCCGGAGAAAGGAGTTTGACTTTTGAAAAATCTTATTTTTGCGGATATAAAAAGAATACTGAGAAAGCCATCCTATTGGGTTGTGACCGGGATCTGCCTGATCATTTCACTGCTTTGGACACTCAGGGCAAAAAGCGGCGGTATTACCGGATTGGCATTTGCGACATATCAGGGAACGGCGTTAAATTCCATGAATCTTTTTCTGGGCATCGCCATATTTGTCAGTGTATATGCCGATGAGTTTTCATCGAATTCCATGCAGTGTCTGATCGGGAGAGGGATTTCAAGAAAGAATCTTCTGATCGCCAAGTTCGTTAACTGTGTGATCGTTACATTTATCTCATATGGATTATACACACTGTTTGCTACGATAACTGCAATATCGGCGGGGGCAGGTATGAACAGCTCTGAGAGTGCATATCTGTATGGTACTGTATTAACAGATGCTTTCCTGGTTTTGGGATATGCCACCATAGCGATGATAATACTCTTTTGGAGTAAGAATGTAGCTTTTGCCACACTGGTGGATGCTTTTCTTCTTTTTGCGGGAAATACTTTTGCGGAGATTTTTGTTAAACTCCCTGTGATAAAACATATGCATATAGAAAGACATTTCCTGGCTCAGGCACTGGAATGTGCCAAGGTGGATCTGCTGCTTACCGGTGGCGGAGCGATCTTTTCAATGCTGTGGCATATCTGCAAAGTTTGTGTTATTTCCGTCGCTCTGGCATATTTGCTTTTCAGAAAAAAAGAACTGGATTTTTGATTTTAATAATATGTGGGGGTGAAAAATATGATAGCGAAAAGAATTATCAGACGAAGCGATATGATATCCTGTTTGTTATGTAAGGATGCTCCGTGTTCTGCCGCGTGCCCGAAGATGGAACCGGGAGATATACTACGTCATGTCTGGTTTGACAATGAAGATATCGCGGCGTTGTCTGTGCCGCAGGGAAGCCCCTGTTCTGATTGTGATGCCCCATGTGAGAAAGTCTGCGTAAGATCCGGAGAAGTCCCTGTCCGGAAGCTTATGGAAAAATTGGAGAAAGAAGTAATCCCGATGGCAGAGATCGATACCCCTTCGGAGGAAGAACGCCTCAAATGTGATATTTGCGGCATTCCTTTGGAGAATCCTTTCATGCTGTCGTCTTCGGTCGTGGCATCCACTTATGATATGTGTGCGAGAGCTTTTGAAGCCGGGTGGGCAGGAGCATGTTTTAAGACGATCTGTTCAATGGATATCAGGGAAGCATCTCCGAGGTTTTCAGCGATCAACGGTGATAATGGCACGATCGCAGGCTTTAAGAATATAGAGCAGTTATCGGATCATAGTGTGGCTGAAAATATGGAGATCATCCGAAGACTGAAGAAAAACTATCCGACAAAATTTATACTGGCTTCCATTATGGGTCAGGATGAAAATGAGTGGGAAGAACTGGCAAGGCTCGGTGAAGAAAACGGCGCTGATGCTGTGGAATTAAACTTCTCTTGCCCTAATATGATGGAAGAGGGGCTGGGATCCGATATCGGACAGATCCCGGAACTGGTGGAGAGATATACCCGGGCGGCTAAGCGGGGAGCGAGGATACCGGTATTGGCGAAACTAACGCCTAATGTGGCTAATATGAGTCCGGCGGCGGAGGCTGCGCTCAGAGGAGGGGCAGATGGTCTCGCTGCGATCAATACGATCAAATCTGTCATCGGCGTGAATCCCGATACGTTTGTTTCCTCGCCTGATGTAAATGGCAGGTCAGCCATCGGCGGATACAGCGGCAATGCGGTAAAACCCATCGCACTTCGATTTATCTCGGAATTGGGGCAGAATCCGGTGCTTAAGGGGATGCATATCAGTGGCATGGGCGGCATCGAGACCTGGAGAGATGCTTTGGAATTTATCCTTATGGGAGCAGGTTCTGTTCAGATCACGACTGCGGTTATGCAATATGGTTACAGGATCATTGATGATCTGAAAAGCGGATTAAATTATTATCTGACACAGAGGGGGATAGGATCTGTAAAGGATATTATCGGAGCTGGATTGGAACATGTCAGTGCGACAACGGATGTACTGGAACGTGATACAGTACTGTTTCCTGCATTTGATTATGATAAATGTGTCGGATGCGGCAGATGTGCGATCTCCTGTGAGGATGGCGGACATCAGGCTATCATTTTTGAGGAACGCAAACCGAAGCTGGATGGGAAGAAATGCGTCGGCTGTCATCTGTGTCTCCTTGTATGTCCCATGGAGGCAATCAGTCCTGCAAAGAAGCGGATAGACAGACGATGACTTATTTTTGGCATATACAGCTATGAGTTCACGCAACTAATCAAGGATGCGCATCAGCTTGATTATTCCGGAACCAATGTTCCGGTTCAGCAGTTTGAGGAATTCTATGAGGCATTTGATGTTAAAGAAGGAGATAATATGTATCTTGCTCCGGAAGACAGGCTTATCATCCGGTAAGAGTGCGGCATAACCGGATGAAGCCGAATGGTTTTATCGGAGTTGCAAGTGACTTGCTACCCCGATTGATAAGATTTAAAATTATGACCATCGTACAATGATCGTATAACTTTGCAAAAGGAAACCAAAATGAGATCAGATGTAAAGAAAAGCTGCGAAGAACTGATAGATTTTATAGATAAGAGCCCTGTCAGCTACCATGCTGTTGAAAATATAAAGCATATGCTTGCTGACAAAGGTTTTACGGAACTTGCGGAAGCCGACGGATGGAAGTTAAAGTCCGGCTGTAAATATTTTGTTACAAGAAACGATTCTGCCATTATCGCTTTTGCAATACCTAAAAAGTTTAATGGTATCAATATAGTTGCATCACACTCCGATTCTCCCTGTTTCAAAGTAAAAGAATCTCCGGAGATGGACAGAGCCGGTGCGTACACCGTTCTTAACGTGGAGAAGTATGGTGGTATGCTCATACATCCATGGTTTGACAGACCGCTTTCCGTTGCGGGACGAATATTTACCGGAAAGAACGGAAAGATCACGGGAAAGTTGGTGGATATTGAAAAGAATATTCTTATGATCCCGTCCCTCGCTATACATATGGACAGAAATGCAAATGATGGACATAGCATCAATGCGCAGGAGGAACTGCTCCCGCTTTATTCGGTTAAAAACAAAGGTAACGATGAGAGCTTTATGGATGCGGTTGCAGATGCAGCCGGATGCGGTAAAGGCGAAATACTTGGAAGCGATCTTTTCGTTTATAACAATGAGAAAGGATATATATGGGGACCTGATGGAGAATTCGTATCGGCACCCAGACTTGATGACCTTCAATGCGCCTTCACCACGCTTAAAGGTTTCTTAAGTGCGTCAAAGTATCAGAAACTTTCCGTATATGTTGTCTTTGATAATGAAGAAGTGGGAAGCTCCACCAGACAGGGAGCAGCTTCGACATTCTTATCCGATACATTGGAAAGGATCTATGCAGGACTTGGGATTGATACCGAAAAGTATCACAGAGATCTTGCGGAAGGCTTTATGCTCTCGGCGGATAATGCTCATGCGATGCATCCGAATTATGTATCCAAGGCTGATCCGGTTAACAGACCTGTGATCGGAGGCGGTGTTGTTCTTAAGTTCTCCGGAAATCAAAAGTACTGTACGGACGGTTATTCTGCAGCGGTGGTCAGATCGGTAGCAGAAAAGGCAGGATGTAAGATTCAGACATTTACCAACAGATCGGATATCACGGGAGGCTCAACTCTTGGTAATATCCTGAACAATAGTGTGCCTGTTGCTACCGCTGATATCGGACTTCCGCAGCTTGCCATGCATTCACCTTTTGAGACGGCGGGAACAGGCGATACTGCAGATATGATAAAACTTGTTAAGACATTTTACGAACTTAGCGTATAAGCAGATACACAACTCCGAAGAATTCCCTCACAGTATAGTGTATACCCATCGGGAATACTGAATCTGCGGGAATACTGTATATATCCTTATATCCTTCACGTTCGGCGATGAGGCCCGCTCTGTACTCGTGAAAACTGCTTGTGATGATGCCCACTGAGGCATCATCTTTTTCTATAAGCTGTCTGCTGAATCTGAGATTTTCCTCTGTGGAAGTGGATTTATCCTCTACAAGGATACGTTCTTCCGGTATACCGTATACGTCTACCAGATATTTTTTTATACATTCTCCTTCGCTGATCCATTCATCCGGACCCTGTCCGCCGGAAGCGATAAGTATCGTGTTCGGGTTATTTTGCATATACTCGCCTGCTTTTTCTATCCTGTAGCACAGAGTAGGACTGGGAACATCTTTGCTTACACCCGCACCGAGTACTACCACATAATCCAGACCGTTTTGTGGGGTGGTATTCATATCATTGATTATCAGTCCTTCTATGACTATAAATGCGATGAGACCTGCAGCGAAACAGCTTCTGTAGATTATCCGAACAATCTTCGATATCTTTATTACGGGCTTTCCTTTGATCTCTGCTGTAAGCATGATGACGCGTATCAGACCGAAAAATGCGAGCTCTGCCCAGAACAATACCGTTGGCAGACCTGAGAGCATCAGATATCTGACATAAAAGTATGCAGACCACAGCGTTAAAGGACTATAAATATATACGAGTATTTTTAAAAATGTATTTTTCTTCTTATCTGTCTTGCGAAGCAGGACCATTGAGATGATGATCCCGACAAGTACAGTAACAGTTGATTCTATAATGAATTTCAATTTGGCCTCCGAATTTATGTAATAATATCTTCCGCTGATCCCGGAACAAAAGAAATTATAATTTTCTTGCGATATTGG
>Ga0256407_10013067_pt1 | contig 11162 bp, 7 predicted proteins | sample RumenRJG_04DNA_FD_193489 | JGI IMG/M metagenome (GOLD analysis project Ga0256407, IMG submission 193489) | Bovine rumen microbial communities from Lethbridge, Alberta, Canada - RJG_04 | ecosystem: Host-associated > Mammals > Digestive system > Stomach > Rumen | place: Canada: Alberta | collected... | reverse complement strand
CTCTTTGTCGATACCATAGGTAACACCATTGAGGGTCATCTCATCGGCATAGTGTTTCACTTTGTGGCCCCTAGTGGGCTGTGACTTGTAAGCCACTGCCACATCACGCGTCTCCGTGGTGGGCTTCATCGCAAACTCGGCAGATGCCTGCAAAGCCAGGGCGGCCATCAAGAACAGGCATGCAGATCGTAATAATTTTTTCATAAGAATCCGTAACGGGCTCTAGTGTTAACCTTGGTTGAGTCGAACCCTTTATTCCCTGCCAAGGTTTAGAAAGTTTTTCTTGGTGGCAAAATTAGAGATTTCACCTATTTAAGTCAAGAAAAATGGGCTCGAGTTTGTTCGTGTTTCCTCTTAAAAAAACAACTTTCCAAGAAAAGGCACTTTGGTTCCAAGTTGGCGAACAAACCAGTTAAAAACACGGCCCGTCGTGCGTGATGCGCTGGGTGAGCCCTCAATGCTGTTGGTGAACATTTCACCGTCGACGTACTGCTCATCGCTGGGGGCAGCGGAAGCGACCGTCCTTGCGCGTCCTGCAGTGGTGCTCGCCGCAGTAGGGGCAGACCACGTCGTCGTCGGGCCAACGAGACTCGATGATTGCGCGGCGGCACTTGTCCTCGGTGCAGAAATAGGCTGTGAGCGAAATGAGGTTATTGAATTGTGAGAAGTCAATCATGGCTTTACTTCGTTGTGTTATTCCTTCAGTATTAAATCTATATCTAAGGTACGTAAAAGTCCAGAGATACCGGAATTTTTATAGCTAAAGATGTCTAAAGGAAACGCGAAATAAAGCTAACGGGGAAAGCAAAGGCGGGGTGACTTCAATCCCCGCCTTTCAACTTGTTTGGGTCAAGTTCTATATCGTTGCCTAAGCTAAAGTTTGTTATTCACGATATAAATAGATTGCCGGTAAGAAAATTTAGCAGTACCTTTGCCGGAAAGAAATATTTATTGATATGACGAATAAGAGAATCCAAATAACTGAAGAAGAGTTGCACAACATTATTCAAGATTGTGTAAAACGTGTGCTCAATGAAACAACGTATAAAGGCAATATTCAAAAACTCGCTAAAAGTGAGTTTCACAATTTTGCCGGGCTCGCCAAGGAAGACACGGGGTTGGGTGTTGACATCTTTTTAGACCAATGTAATTCATATAAAGAGTTCGAGCATCCGTTTTGGCTCTATTTCAGAAATGGCTACGGAAATTTGAATTCATTTGTGCCCATAACAATAGAGGATAAGAAAGTCTTATTCGGCAAAGAGGAAATGAACATATATCATAAGGATATATCGGGTGTTATCCGGTTCATAGATGCCCATTATGACGATATACACAATATTGCCGAGGGTGAGATGGATGTTTTCGAATTGTATCAAAAAATCAAAAGGCTTTCAGAATCAACGAGTGGTCAACGGGTGCTTTTGACTGAAATGGCAAAGTTGTCAAATGAAATAACAGGACTCCCTTTTGATGTTTGGGTTGGAACTAACAACAAGAAACATTGGGTCGGGGTGAAGTTCGCTCCGGATAATAGTACAAGGCGGAGTAGCGATTTCCCCGAGATGTCAGTTGCCAATTGCGAGATTATCAGTAAAAGAGAATATGAGGCATGGCGAGCGGACTATGTAAAAGCACTTATTGAAGCAAACAAAGAAGCATTGATGGAATTAGGCCGCAACCCCCAATTATATGCGCAAGTTTGTGCCAATTTGACAAAGATAGGTGCCGACTTAAAGCCAATAGTCAAAGAACCTGATTATTATCCTGCCGGTGAATGCAAATTTGTTTTTACCAAAGTGAAAAATAAAGAAGGGAAATTCAATTTTATTGATAAGAACGGGCAACTTGTATCCGATGAGTATTGGTTTGATGTCGCCAATGATTTTGTGAAGAATCAAAACGGGATTGTTAGAGCATACACAATATTAAACGGCACAGAGGGATTTCTTTATTTAAACCCAATAAAATGGGAGCCGGCATATTAGATGCGGCCATTATTTGAGTTGGGTCAAGTTCTATATCATTGCCTTTTTTTTAGCTAAAGATGGTAAACGGAACGCGAAATAAAGCTAAAGGCAAGAAAAGGGCGGGTGTTGTGCGACTCCCGTCCTTCGTTAGGTGTTTGGGTCAACAGCTATATTGTTGCCATTTTTTTTGCTCAGCATCCATTTCGGTGCCCTCACAAAAAGGGCGGCACGTCGCCCGCAGTGGTGACGTGCCGCCGTGGCTCAGGGGGAGAGTTTAGTCCTTCTTGAGCAGGTCGCGAATCTCGGTGAGCAACTTCTCCTCGGCACTGGGTTCGGGTTCGGGAGCGGGCTCCTCGGCTTTCTTCTTCATGAGCTTGTTCATGCCCTTGATCATCAGGAAGATGCACAGAGCGATGATGAGGAAGTCGATGATGTTCTGGATGAACGCGCCGTAGGCAAACATCGACACGCCAGCCTCCTTGAGGGCAGCGTAGTTGTTGTGCAGGTTGGCGGGCATGTCGGCCGGAATTTCACCGATGCGGACAAACTTGTTGGTGAAGTCAACGCCGCCCGTAGCGAGCGAGAGCACCGGCATGAACACATCGTCGACGAGCGACGAGACAATCTTGCCGAAGGCACCGCCGATGATCACACCGACAGCCATGTCCATCACGTTGCCCTTCATGGCAAACTCCTTAAACTCTTTTACAAATCCCATAATAGTTAAGTTTTTTTATTAGGTTGATAAATGCGAATGAAATCTATTAAACATTCTTAATCTGGGCAAAAAAACGAACATTTTCGGTCAGCAATTTAAATATTCCAGAAAATTTCATTACTTTTGCATCGCTTTTTCAATTGGTGGGGTTAAACTCCACTTTCAGAGTTCACTAACGCACCTCGTTTCAAAACGACGGTGCAAAGTTACACATTTTAGGTTAAATTACAAACTTTTTAATAGTTTAATTATTATGGCTAAAATTAAAATCGGTATTAACGGATTCGGCCGCATCGGTCGTTTTGTGTTCCGCTCGACCTTTGAGGAGGGCAATGTGAATGACGTTGAGGTTGTGGGTATCAATGACTTGCTGCCCGTCGACTACATGGCTTACATGCTCAAGTATGACACCATGCACGGCCAGTTCAATGGCACCATCGAGGTCGATGCAGCCAAGAACGAGCTCATCGTCAACGGCAACCGCATCCGTGTCACTGCCGAGAAAGACCCCGCCAACCTCAAGTGGGACGAGATTGGTGCTGAGTATGTCGTCGAGTCGACAGGTCTGTTCCTGGCCATGGACAAGGCCGAGAAGCACCTGCAGGCCGGTGCCAAGTATGTCGTGCTGTCGGCTCCCAGCAAGGCCGGTGAGGACGGACGTCAGGCTCCGATGTTTGTCTGCGGTGTCAACACCGACAAGTATGCCGGCGAGACCATCGTGTCGAATGCCAGCTGCACCACCAACTGCCTGGCTCCCATCGCCAAGGTGCTGAACGACAAGTTCGGCATTGAGACCGGCCTGATGACCACTGTGCACTCGACCACCGCAACGCAGAAGACCGTCGACGGTCCGTCGATGAAGGACTGGCGTGGTGGCCGTGCCGCTGCAGGCAACATCATCCCCAGCTCGACTGGCGCAGCCAAGGCTGTGGGCAAGGTCATCCCCGAGCTCAACGGCAAGCTCACGGGCATCTCGATGCGCGTGCCCACTCTGGACGTGTCGGTTGTTGACCTGACCGTCAACCTGAAGAACCCCGCCACCAAGGAGGACATCTGCCGCGCCATGAAAGAGGCCAGCGAGGGCGAGCTCAAGGGCATCCTGGGCTACACCGAGGACGCAGTCGTGTCGAGCGACTTCATGGGCGATCCCCGCACCAGCATCTTCGACGCCAATGCCGGTGTCTATCTGACCGACAAGTTTGTCAAGGTGGTCTCGTGGTATGACAACGAGATTGGCTACAGCCACAAGGTGATTGACCTGATCAAGGTCATGAAGAAGCACAACGGCTAAGCAAAGTGGCCCGCGTGTGTTAACGCTTCACATCAAGTCCTGAGTCACTCGCAAGGTCGCTCAGGACTTTTTTCAACCAACAGAATAACTAACCGACTAGATGCTCTAGAAAGTCTAGAAAATCTAGAGCCTCTAGCAACACCCGACAAAGACAATGCAAAACAAACAATACAAGCGGACACTGGTCACCACGGCATTGCCCTACGCCAACGGGCCGGTGCACATCGGGCACCTGGCTGGAGTATATGTGCCGGCCGACATCTATGTGCGTTACCTGCGCCTGCAGGGGCGTGACGTGATGTTTGTCGGCGGCAGCGACGAGCATGGCGTGCCGGTGACCCAGCGGGCACGCAAGGAGGGCATCACCCCGCAGCAGGTCGTTGACCGTTACCACTCGCTCATCAAGAAGTCGTTCGAGCAACTGGGCATATCCTACGACATCTACAGCCGCACGACCAGCCCCACGCATCACCGGTTTGCCGCCGAGTTTTTCCGCAAGCTCTATGACGAGGGCAAGCTGGTCGAGAAGACCACAAAGCAATTCTATGACGAGATTGACGGCAAGTTTCTCACCGACCGCGACGTGGAGGGTGAGTGCCCCTATTGCCACCACCCGGCCGCCAAGGGCAACCAGTGCGAGGATGGATGCGGACGTGACCTGGACCCCACCGAGCTGATCAACCCGCATGCCAAGGACAGCGACCATCCGCTCGTGCTGCGTGACACCACCAACTGGTTCTTGCCGCTGAACGAGTATGAGCCGTGGCTCAGAGAGTGGATTCTGGAGGGGCATCAGGAGTGGCGTCCCAACGTCTATGGCCAGTGCAAGTCGTGGCTCGACAACGGTCTGCAGCCACGCGCCATGACACGCGACCTGGACTGGGGCATCCCCGTGCCCATCGACGGTGCCGAGGGCAAGGTGCTATACGTCTGGTTTGACGCCCCCATCGGCTATATCAGCAACACCAAGGAGCTGTGCGAGCAGCAACCCGAGCGCTGGGGCACCTGGCAGCAGTGGTGGCAGCAGCCCGACACGCGGCTCATCCACTTTATCGGCAAGGACAACATTGTGTTCCACTGCATCATCTTCCCCACGATGATGAAGGCTCATGGCGACTACATCATGCCCGACAATGTGCCCGCCAACGAGTTCCTCAACCTGGAGGGCGACAAAATCTCGACCAGCCGCAACTGGGCCGTGTGGCTGCACGAGTACCTGGAGGACTTCCCTGGCAAGCAGGATGTGCTGCGCTATGTGCTCACCGCCGCCGCCCCCGAGACCAAGGACAACGACTTCACTTGGGGCGACTTCCAGGCACGCAACAACAACGAGCTGGTGGCCATCCTGGGCAACTTTGTCAACCGCGCGATGGTGCTCACACACAAGTATTTTGACGGCGTGATTCCGGCTTTGGGTCAGCTCACCGACTATGACCGCCAGACGCTGGACGAGTTCAAGGGTGTGAAGCAGACGCTGGCCGACAACATCGAGAATTTCCACTTCCGCGAGGCGTTGAAGGACGCGATGAACCTGGCGCGCATCGGCAACAAGTATCTGGCCGACACCGAGCCGTGGAAGTTGGCCAAGACCGACATGGCTCGTGTCGAGACCATCTTGCATGTCGCCCTGCAAGTCTGCGCCAATCTGGCCATCGCCTTCGAGCCGTTCCTGCCCTTCAGCGCACAGAAGCTGCGCACGATGCTCGGCATGGGCGAGGTGCGATGGGACAAGCTGGGGAGCATCGACATCCTGCCCGCCGGCAGTGCCATCCAGAAGCCCGAACTGCTGTTTGAGAAGATTGCCGACGAGACCATCGAGCAGCAGAAGCAGCGGCTGGAACACATCAAGCAGGAGAATGTGCTCAAGAACTTCAAGCCGCAGCCCGTGGCCGGCGACTGCACCTACGACGACTTCGCCCGGCTGGACATCCGTGTGGGCCGGGTGGTGGAGTGTGAGAAGGTCAAGAAGGCCAAGAAGCTGCTCAAGCTGCGCATCGACGACGGCATGGGCTGCCGCACCATCGTCAGTGGCATTGCCCTCTATTACCAGCCCGAGGAGCTTGTGGGCAAGGAGGTGTGCTTCATCGCCAACTTCCCGCCGCGACAGCTCATGGGCATCGAGAGCCAGGGCATGATCCTCAGTGCCGAGGATGCCGACGGACGCCTGGTGGTCGTCGGACCCACAGGCGAGGTGCGCCCCGGTGTGCAGGTCAAGTAAGGGGGTGTCGCACCCTTCCGACTCATGGCAGCCTCCCGCCCCAGACAGGGCGGGAGGCTGCTTGCACTGGCCGGTCACAGGCGCTGGACAAACTCGGTGATGCTCTCGCGCGGCTGCAGACCCAGCTTCTTGCGCAGGCGGTAGCGGAAGGTCTCGACACTGCGCACCGAGATGTTGAGCAGCGAGGCAATCTCCTTGCTCGACAGGCCCAGACGCAGGTAGGCGCACAGCTTGCGCTCGTTCTTGTGCAGGTCGGGAAAACGCTCCAGCAGCTTGGCCATGAAGTTGTCATACACCAGGTTGAAGTTCTCTTCAAACTTGTCCCAGTTGTCATCCTCGTTCATGTTGTCGGCGATGCTCTTGCGTATGGCCTTGACGCGCTGTGAGAGCTTGGCCTTGGACTCGTCGCTCTTGATGCCGTCGGCCAGCTCGGCCAGGGTGGTGTCGAGCTGCTGCAGCATGTCATTCTTGCGCATGAGGTTCATGGTGAAGTCGCCCAGCTCGCTGCCCTTGTGCTTGAGGTCAAGCTGCAGTTGCTCGTTGTGGGCCTCCATCGCCTCATGCTCCTGTCGGGCTTTCTCGATCTGGAATGCCATCTGCTGCTCCTTGAGCTGGCGGCGGCGCTCGTCCTCGATGCGCTGCAAGGCACGTTGCTGGCGTTGACCGATGTAGCGCACGGCCAGCCATCCCGACGTGCCCAGCAACAGGGCATAGAGAGCGTAGGCCCACCACGTCTCGTACCAGGCCGGCAGCACCACCAGTGTGAGTGTGGCCTCGCTGGTGCTCGCGTTGTGGTGGTTGTGGGCGCGCACATGCAGGCGGTAGGTGCCCTTGGGCAGTTGCGTGTAGTCTTTGCTGGGGGCTTGTTGCTCGGCTCCCCACTCGTGGTCATAACCCTTGAGGAAGCACTGATAGGTGACCAGGCCGTCGCTGTGATATTCTGGCAGGGCAAACTCAACCCGGATGGAGTTGTGTCGCTTGGGCACCTCGACCACTGTCTCATCTTTCACTTGCGCGATGTGGAACACAGTGTCCACCCCATTGATGTCGGTGATGCGGCGTATGAACACTCGTTGTGGCGAGGGTTGCGTGTGCTTGGCGCTCTGGTCGGCCACACAGAAGCCGTTGTCGGTGTTGAAGATGGTGTGTGTCGAGTCGGCAAATCCCATGTGGCCCAGCGACATGGTCACCAGGTTGGCTCCGCTGCGGAATGTGGCACTGTCGATGTCCCACACCCCCGTGGGGCGACGCTTGAGCAGCAGGATATTGTCGCCGGTGAACACCCACGCGTCATGCGTCGGAGTCTCGTATAGTGCCGCCGAGGTGCCGTAGTGGTTGACCAGATGATTGAGCCAGTGGACATGGGTGAGCCGCGATGAGGCACGGTCGTAGCGCAGGAAGCCGTCGACCGACGACACCATCACCGTGTCTTGCAGCTTGCACACCTGATTGCCGCCCTCGACCAGCAGGCCATGGTCTTTGCCGAAGTGCTCTTGCTTGACCACCCGTGTGCCCTCGTCGTTGAGCCAGAAGTGGTAGATGCCTTTCTGCCAGTCGGCCACCCAGATTGAGCCGTCTGAATCTTCCTCAAACCTGGCACTCGACAAGCCGATGCCACTGACGCGGCCACCATAGGTCAGGCCGGTCGGGGTGGCGTGCATCACAAAGAAGCCGTCGTAGTCGCAGCCCAGCACAAGCCCGGGGTGGTGCCGCAGTTCGCGGTAGTCCCAGGTGCCCGCCGGGCCGGCGATGTGCGTCACTTGTCCGCCGCGGATGAGCATGGTGCCCTGGTCGCAGCCGCACAAGATGCCGGCCGAGGTCTTGCGCAGGCACCACACCTGGCTCGTGATGCCGGCAATGGGGTGGATGGCCGGCGGCACGTTGCCGGCCGACAGTGGATAGGCCGTGGCAAAGAGGCCCTGGTTGGTGCCCAGATAGAGCGCGTTGCCATCGGCGAGCGAGGCATAGCCTCGGCCGATGAGGCGGTTGTCGCCCAGCAGCGACTGGAATGCCATGTCGCGCATCAGGTAGGCCACACCGTTGTCCAGCCCCATCCACAGGTTGCCCAGCGGGTCGAATGCCACCGACAGGACGGTGTTGTTCTGCAAGCCTGTCGCCACGTTGGCATAGTCGCAACGACCGGTCTTCAAGTTCTTGACAACGAGTCCATTGCGAATGGTTCCGAACGCCACACAAGGGCCATGAGCCGCAGCGCAGAACACCTTGCTCTGCATCAGGAATGGGGTGATGTCGAGCGGCCAGGGGACGACTGTCGTGCCGTCGTAGCGATAGATGCCCTGCTCGGTGGTGACCAGCAGCAGCCCGTCGTCGGTGGCAATGATTTCGCGCACCAGCACATTGCTGTGTGGCCACTGTCCCGGCAGACGCTTCACTGCCTGGCCGTCAAAGGCATACAGCCCATCGGCACAGGCCAGCATCAGCCGTCCATGGTCCACTGCCGAGGCCGTCACCTCGGTGGGCGTCTTCACCACTTGCAGCCGGTCGCCGCCATGGCGATACAGCGCCAGGTGCCGTTTGCTCTGGAAGACGTAAGTGTCGCCCAGCTGGTGGATGTTCCACACATCACCCATGTCGCCACTTGCCGTGGGCCACAGGGGCATGAGCGACACATAACGTGGCGCGGCCAGACGGTTGGTCAAGTCGTAGTAGCCTAGCTCGTTAGAGCCGCCGGCATAGACCCTGTGGTGCAGCGTGTCGATGCAGATAGCGCGCACGTCGCTGTAATTGGCGTTGGGGGTCACGCTCCAGCGGTAGCCGTCGTGAATCATCAGCCCATGTGAGTTGGCCAGATAGAGAAGCCCGTCGGCCGATTGCATAAGATTCCAGTTTTGAGTGCCTCCGCCTGTGAGGACGGTGGGGAAATTGCGCAGCATCTGGCACTGTGCTTGGGCATTGAGGGCGACTAGCATCGCCAGGGCTATGATCGTTTTCAGTAGGCGGTTCATGTTGTGTTCATGTTGAGGTGACAAAGGTATGTAAAATTACTGATATAAAGCACAAAAGATAGAATTATTTTTCTGGAAAGTGAGTTTTTGTCGTAGTGCCCGTTGTAGCGAAGTTGTGGTTAATTGTTGTTCGCGTGTGCGGAAATAGCAGTAATTTTGCAACATCAAACGCCGCGTGGCGCGGAGGCTGTCTGCGACTGGCGGGAAATATTCAAAAAAAGTATGGCCGTATGAAACGAATTTTATTCACAGCAATGGTGCTGGCACTGGTGGCTCAGGCCACTGTCGCACAGCAGATGCGCCGCAGCGACAAGCGCGGCTACAGCGACAACGGGCAGTTCTACAGCGAGCAGGCGATTGACGCTCTGTCGCCGGGAGTGTCGTGGACCTATAACTGGGCGGTCGTGCCCGGAAGGCAGCCGGCCAACCTGGGCGGCGAGGGGTGCGACATCAATTTTGCCCCCATGTGCTGGAACGGCAACTGGGACAACTCACAACTCACACAATACCTTACAGATCATAGCGGTACGCGCTACCTGCTGGGCTTTAACGAACCCAATTTCATGGAACAAGCCAATATGACCCCCGCCCAGGCCGCCCAGAGGTGGCCTGAGCTGGAGGCCTTGGCACAGCAGTATGGCACGGCGCTGGTGTCGCCGGCGCTCAACTTCAGCGGCCAGAGTGTGGGTGGCCGCGTGTGGCAGCCCGTCGACTGGCTTGATGCCTTCATCGCCGAGTACAACAACCTCTACGACCACGACCCGCGCATGGACTACATCGCGCTGCACTGCTACATGGACTATGCCGCCGCAGTCGACTGGTATGTCAACAAATACCTCTATGTTGACAACTACAATGACAACTATCCCCACCTCAAGCGATACTTCGACGAGCATGGGCAGACACCGCTGTTGCTCACCGAGTTCTGCTCATGGGAGAACAACAACGGTAACCTGAATGCCGACTTCCAGGTGCAGTCGATGGTCGAGAAGCTGCAAGTGTTGGAGCTGAGCGAGCATGTGGCGGGCTACTGCTGGTTCATGGGTCATGGCAACAACAACTATGGCTACCCCTACTATCGCATGTTTGAGAGCAATGCCGACGACAGCCCTCTCACGCGCCTGGGTACCATATATGTACACAGTTCGGCCTTCGACCGCGAGTGTTTCTTCGCTCCCGGCCAGCGCATCGCGGCCAAGGACTACATCTACATGTCGGGTGGAACGATTGACCTCAACACCGACCCCGCGTCGGATGCCCCTATCGAGTTTCGCCGCTTTGACAGTCAGGCCCGGGCGCACTATCAGGTCGACCTGCCCCAAGCGGGCTACTACACCATCGCCATGCGGCTCAATCTGTCGCAGGACCAGCGTGCCTCGTTCAGCGTGCTCAGCGACAACCAGGTGATGACCGAGGAGACGCTCACCGCACAGGTCGACGGATGGCAGACTTGCTCCATCCGTGCCAAGCTCGATGCCGGGCCGCACACGCTCGAGTTTGTCAACACCAGCGATGTGGCTTGTGGCTTCAACTGGTTCAGGCTCGACTACCTGGGCCAGTCGGGTGTGACCGATGTGCAACCCACGGCCACGGCCACCGGCATGGAGTATTACAACCTGCAAGGGCAGCGCACCGGCAGACCCCAGCAGGGTTTCACCATTGTGGTCACTCGCATGAGCGATGGCCGCACTCAGGTGAGCAAGCGCATGAGCGGCTGCAACGATTGACATCTACAGTTTTCAGTCTTCTCTGAAGTTTTTTCGGAATCTAAGTCCCCCTAGACTGAAAACTGCACCATCACACTTCCGATGCCGGGAACGGCAAAATGGTTAAATTGGGAGTGATAAACATTTTTTAATACATAATGTGACGCTTAACTTTGGCTTTTGTCATACTTTTGCAACTTATTAGTCTGATAAATAAGGGAGTAACTAAAAATTAAGTTTAAGCACAAACAATTAACTACAATAACTGAAACATGAATTAAGTACTACACTTC
>Ga0256407_10013062_pt1 | contig 11168 bp, 7 predicted proteins | sample RumenRJG_04DNA_FD_193489 | JGI IMG/M metagenome (GOLD analysis project Ga0256407, IMG submission 193489) | Bovine rumen microbial communities from Lethbridge, Alberta, Canada - RJG_04 | ecosystem: Host-associated > Mammals > Digestive system > Stomach > Rumen | place: Canada: Alberta | collected... | reverse complement strand
AAGAATTAATTGCAAAAGGAGGAAAATATTATATTTTACATAAATATTCTGAACAGTAAAATTTGTTTTTTTTTGTGAAATATTATTTCTTTATTAAATTATATGATATATTAGTTATTTATTTTTTTATATTTAATTGTAATCATTGAAAATATTTATAAATTTATTTATTTAAATTTAATTTTTTTTATTTTTATATTACCGCCAATTTAAATTATAATTTAAATTTTAAAATTTAAAAATGGATGATTTATCTTTAAAGGAAAAAATATATCAAATATTTAATCAAATACAAACTTCCACAGAAATAAAACAAAATTTAAAAGACTTATATGAATTATATGAAGAACATAATACAAAAGAATTTATTGAAATAATAGAAAATGTAATATATATCATATTTGCAAACTATGAAAAAAATACAGTTCCTTTAAAAAATATTAGAGACTTTTTTAGAACATTCATAGAAAAAATATCCAAAAATCAAAAATTAAAAAAAAAAAACTCAGAATTCATAAATCATTTCTGTGATTTATTTACTCAAAATACAAGAAAAATAAGATATAAATCTTTAAGTATATATTTCCTTCAAATATTTCTAATTCCTTATTCAAATGGTAATGTTTTATTATATAAATCAGAAACATTAGAAGATATAAAATCATATTTATTAAATATATTAAAAGGAAAACAAACAATTTTATTAATGGGAGTTTTACATTTATTAGATAAAGTACCCGAATTACAAAAAGATTCTGATATATGGGAAAGATTAGAAATATTAATTAATGGTGATAATAAAGGAATTAAAAGAGAAATAATAAAAATATTTGAAAACTCAAATGAAAATATAACAAAATATTTATTAGAAATGTTTGATGATGATTCATCTGAAATAAGAACTTTTGCATATGATAAATTAACACGTATTAAAAATTTTGATTCAATCTCTCCTAAAATAAAAGTAAAATTATTTTTTATAGGATTAAGTGATACATCACCAAAAATTCATCAAAATACAAAAAAAATATTAAAACAATATTTAGATTCATTAGGAATATTAAAATCAAAAAATAATGAAATAAAAGAAATAAAAGAAGAAGAAGATAAAATGGAAATTGATGAAGATGATATTGAAAAATCAAAAGATAAAGAAAATAAAATAAATGAAGAAGAAAAAAGTGAAAGTAATGATTTAAATATAACAACAAAAGAAAAAATTTCCCGAGCGACAACTCCATTAAAACCATTAGGAAAAAAATTAAAAGATTCACCAAGTAGAATTTTTGATGAATTAGATGTAATATCATTTTATAATCATCCTAAATTTTCATATGTTTTTCCTTTAATAGTTGAAGCAATGTTAGAAATAATTGATAAAGATGATATAATTCAATTTATAAAAGAAATAATAGAAAATTTAACTTCAATAATAAATAAAATTGGAGAAATAAAACAATTTTCAGAAAAGAAAATAAAAAGAAATACAACTTTTTCATCAAATAATAAAGAAAGATTAGATAAATATGCTTTATTTAATGATATTTATTTCGTACAGAATATTTTATGTGTTTTAAAATCAAAAAAAGAATTTGATTCTTATTTAAATGATATAATTGATTTATTACCAGATGGAACAACTTTTTCAAAAATATTAATTCATTTTTACATATCTTCACCTAATATTTATATTTTACATCAATTATTATTAATTTCTCTTTATATGGCATTTCAAGATGAAATTGGAAATAGAGAAATTGTAGAATTTATTAAAAAATTAATTGGTGATGTAACTTTATCTGGAAAAAAAGTTAATGATTTTCATTTTAGAAAAATTAGTTTTGATAATTTTTTAGATAAAAATGATGATATTAATGAAGATGATTTTAATTATAATGATATAACTGAAGATAAAAGAAATGAAATGTTAGTTAATAATTATTTATTACCTATTGAAAGAAAAATTATTTTTTCTATGGAAGATTTAATTGATTTAGCTTTATTAATAATGAAAATGATTTATCAAGGAAAAGATAATCAATTATTTACAATTATTATGGAAGTTATAAATGAATTAAAAGATAATTTAGATTCTGAAAGTGAAGGTTCTTTAAAATATAAACAAAGAGAAATTTATGAAAAAATGAAAGAAAAAGTTAATATTGTTGATTTATTAGAAGAAAAATTAAAAAAAGAAAATGAAGATAGAATTGAAATTCAAAAAAAATTAAAAAATGAAAATGAACAAATTGATAATTTAGAAGATGAATTATTATCATTAACAACAATAGAAAGAAATACATTATATAGAATATCACTTTTATGTAAATTTACAATTAATTATTGTAATTTACCACAAAATGCATTTGAAAATATGGTAAAAGATTTAATTGTTCCAGGTTTAAAAAAAAATAATTTTCCTGAAGTTGTACATATTAGTTTAGAAAATACTGGTTTAATGGCAATTAATCATTTTGATTCTGCATATAAAAATTTTATGAAAATATTTTTTGATAATTTAGAAAAAGATGATGGAAGTGATTTTAAACAAAAAGAAAGAATTTCATTAGTAATTGTATTAGATTCAATATTACATAATAATGTTTTAATGATACCACCTGAGATTTTAAATGGGAGTATTGAAGATAAAGTTCAAATGTTAATTGATAAATATTTATATAATGAAAATTTCAATGCTAGAGTTCTTGTTTTTATTGGATTATGTAAATTAATATTGGAAAATAAAATGACTAAACATGAATTTATTCTTTCTAGATTATTTGTTTGTTTATATAAATCATTTAGAATTATTGATAAGAAGAGTTTGAATTATAATATTAAAATATATGAAATTATGAATAATTTTATGTATTTTTATTCACTTTCAGGAAAAGATAATATTAAATCTATTATTAAAGCTATTAATATTATTTTAACATCACATTTTTATTTTTCAAATGAATTGTCTTATGATAAAAATATTCTTTGTGATTATGCTGATACTAAATTTGATTTTTTAAATCAATTTCTTTTTATTATTTATCAAAATGCACAAAATAAACTTAAAGATATTGATTATATGGATTTAATATTTAAAATATTTAAATATATTTTCTTTATGTATAAATATGCTAGAGAAGAAGAAATTACTTCACCTAAAAAAATAGATAATAATGAAGAAATTATAGAAAAAAAAATTGAAATTAGTATAAATTTAATAAAACTTTTAAAAAATAAAATTAGAACATTTTTTGAAAAAACAGAATATGATATAGGATTATATAATCATTTTAAAGACAAAGATAAATTTGGAAAATTTTTTGCTTATATAAATTGCTTAAGTAAATTAAAAATTATAAATCAATTTTCTCCATATTTAAATGATCAATATATAGAAATTCAAAATAATAATTTTAAAATTGATATTAAAGGAACTGAATATGATTATTCAACTGAACAAAAGCAAAATGAATTAAATGAATATATTATGAAACAACAAAGAAAATATTATTCTTTAATTGAAGAATATCATGATTATTGTTTACAATTAAAAACTAATAAACTAACTAATTTATTTAAACAAAATAAAATTGTTATTGAAGAAAATGAAGAAAATTTAGAAAAATCAATTGATGAAGGGAAAAAAAATAATAAAAGAGCTAATAAAAAAAAAGAAAAATTTCAACCTCCACCAAAAAAAAGTAATGCTTCTAAAAGAAAATAAAAAATTAAAAAATATTTAATTATTATATTTTATTATTAAATTTAATTTTTTAATAAGTCTATATTTAATGAAAAGTCAAAATGAAGAAATTAAAAATGAAAAAAATGATAAAGATAATATTTCAATTTGTTCTGATAATTTAATGTCAACTGAATATAATACATTTCAAGATAAAAAGGAAAAAGGCAATATTCCAGATTTAATAAAAAATGAAAAAGACTTAGAAAAATATTTAGAAGAAACTTATAAAAAATTTATTATTTATAATACAAGTTTTTATTTATTCATTATATTTGAAATTATTATTCAAATAATAATATCAAAAAAGAAATTAAATACAGAAAAAATTAGTCATAGTATTTTTTTATTTTTAAATATTTCAATTGCATTAATTACTATAAAATTCAGTAATATTTATTCAATGACATTATGTGAATGTTATTTATGTTTTATTGTTGCAATGGATATTTGGTTAACTTCAATAAATTTGAAACTTTTATTTTATTTATTTGAAGATTTTCTGAATTATTACATAATTAGATATTTAGTATCAATGAATATAGAATATAAAAAATTTAAAATGTAAATAAAGTAAATTCATTTTATATAGTTAAATTATAACTTAAAATTTAATTTTTTATAATATACATTATAAAATATATTTTATTATTTCATAAAAATAAATTATTTTATTCACCATTTAAAATTTCTTTATATTTTGAATATACTTTACTTACATTTCTTAAACTTTTTTGTCTTATTCTTTTTAAACTTCTTACAGAACTTGAAATAACTGTATTTTTTTTTTCAACATTTCTAAAATTAACAATCCTATTATTTTGTGAATTTTGAATTTTTGTAATATTATCAAAAATAAATTTATACCAATTCATAATAGGTAATTCAAAAAGTTGTTCAAATTCTTGTCTTGATAAATTATATATTTTTTTGATTAATTCAATTGAATCATACCAAATTATATTAGGAAAAATAATAGTAATTTTTAGAGTAGATTTATTTTTAATTATTTCATTTAAAAAATTATCTTGTCTTTTAATAAATTTTAATAAATCATTATCAAATTCAAAAATTTTTTGATCTAATTCTAAACTAGTTTCAATTTTTTTTTGTTTAATATTTTCATTTATTATTAAACATCTATTAATCATATCTTCAGGCCAAAATGATTTCCTCATTCTATTTAATTGAATTGCTTCTTTTATATTTAATTGATAAATTTTTTCATATGGATTTAAACCTTCTGTATTATAATTTATTTTAATTTTAGGAGTATTAATTTCAAAATATAAATTTTTATATGTTGATTCATTATGAAATGTAATAAAAAAAACAGAAGAGTATTTAGAATAATTTTTATGACTAAGTTTTATTTTTGGATCATCTAAATTATGTTTTATATTTTTATTATTTAATAATAAATTATAACTCAATGCTTGATTTATTATTTTTCTAAATTCTTTCATTATAAAAAATGAATTTAATAAAAATAGATCCCAATCTTTAAAATTTTCTAAAAAAAGATATGACATTTTAGTTGAATTTAAAGATTTAATTAATGTTGTTTTTATATTATTTGGATATTTAAATCTTACTTTTATTTTTGGCATTTGAATTTTTAATTTATATTTTTTAATAATATTTTCTCCTTTAACTATCCAATCATATTCAAAATGAGTATTATTACTATTATTTAATAAGAAACAATCATTATAATATAATTTTTTTTCATTTAAATAATTATGATATAGTTGTTTAAATTTGAGTTCATTTAATTTAAAAATTTCATTTTTAAAATCATAATTAATAACAGAAAATAAAAATAATATAAAGCTTTCAAAATCAATTCCATAAAAAAAAGGAATACATTCAAAAGGAAATTTAATTTTAGATATTTTTTTTTTATCATCTTCATAAAAATATAATATAATAGAATCACATCTTAATTTAACTTCAGATTTTTTAACCATAAAAATATTTTCTTTTTTAAAAACTGGTTCTTCAAAAGGATTACTTTTAACATCACCATAAATATTTTTATTCATATATTCTTCAAGTAATTTTCTATTTCCATCTTTATTTCTATTAACAAAATAATTTTCTTTATAAGTAATATATTTATGTATAACTCCATTCATATCATTAAATTTATCAATATAAGTTAGAAAACTTTTTGAATTAATTGAATTATTATTATCATCTAAAGGGAAATTTTTTATAAAAGAATTTTTTATTTTTTTTGAAAAACTTTCATTTATTTTATCAGATAAAACTAATTTTCTATTAAAAACACTATTTTTAATTCTTCTTTTATATCTATTAATTGGTATAATTGCATGATTTGTTTGAATTGGATAATTTGAAATTTCAGGTAACTTAAAAGTATGTTTCATTGTTAATTTATTATAAAATGATGAATAATCTAAATATTTTTCTGTATCTAATATTAATTTTTTTGACTTTTTTAATAATTCTATAGATTGATGAGTTGGTTGTTGTACTTCTGTAAAATCAAAAAAATTATTTAGTTTTTTTTGATACAATAAAGATTTAGTTGACATTTCTTTTTTAATAGTCAATTATTCATAAAAAATAATAAATTTTATAATATTTTCAATATTTATTAAAAAAATTTAAAATTAATGACCATAAAAGTTAATTATTTTTCATTTTTTTCTTTTATAAAATTAATTTATTTTTATTTATTTAATTACTTCTATCTCTATCTATACCTTCATCCAAAGATAATTGAATTTCTTCATCAAAATTTAAATTTATAATTTCTCTTTTTAATCTATCAATATTAATTTTATTTAAACAACTAACTTCATAATAACAACTATTAGGAATTTGTATTAGCATTTCAGAAATATCAGATAATTCTACTTTATTTTCATCTTCTTTAACTAAATCACTTTTATTACCTACTAAAATAATATATAATTCTTCATTATTTATATATTCTAAAATAAAATTAATTAATTCCTTTGCTTTATCAAATGAATTTTTGTCAATTAAACTAAATACAATAATTATACCTTTTACTTCTTGAATATGATTTCTTATTTTTTTTGTATATCTATAATCTTTAGTATCACAAATTGTTTTTAAAACGATGGAAAAATTTTCATTTATTTTTAATATATCAGAAAAAATACCAGTCCTTTTATTTTTTAATTTATTAAAATCATTTCCAAGAAGTCTATTTATAATATTTGTTTTACCTACTCCTTGATCACCTAATATATAAATTTTATTATTTTGTATATTATATATATCCTTATCCTTTAAATCACCACAACTTAAACAACTTAACATTAAAAAAAAAAAAAAAAAAAAAAATTTATAAAAATTAAAAAAATAATTTTTTAATTTATTATAACATGTCTTTATATAGTGATGATGAATTAAGAGAACTTTTTAATTTTTTAGCAGGAAATGAAAAAGGAAAAACAGAAATAGCAACAAGAGAAATAATAATTTTTGGTCTTAAAAATTATGCTTTAGGAATTCCACAAGAAGAATTAGAATATATTATAAAAATGATACAAGAAAAAAAAAGTGATTATACAATATCATTTGAAGAATTTAAAAGTTTATGGATAAGTAATATTAAAAGAGAATTAGATTTAAGGAAATTTGCAGAACATTTAATGACTAGTATTAAAGATAAAATTGGAAATCAATATTGTGAAAATAATGAAATTGATATTAATGGAGTTCAAAAATTAATTAAAGTTTTAGGTCTAGTGAAAAAACCTATTAATAATTATGAAATTGAAAATTATGAAAATGAAGTAGAAATTTGTGCTAAGAAAATGATTAAATTATATGATGTTGGGCAAAAAGGAAAAATTGGAATTAAAGAATTTGAATCTTTAGTTAATGATTATTATGAAGATTTAAAGGGAAAATATCATAAATAAAATATATATTAATTTATTTTTTTTCTTTTTTAAAAATTGTTTATAATATTATTATATAATTATTTACTTTAATTATATGTTTTAAAAAAAAATCAAAATAATTTATAAATTTTGTATAAAATCATTTTTTTAAAAATATTTTTCGAGAAATTCATTGCATATTAAATAAAAATTCTGAAAATTAAATTCCAATTGTTTATCATTTATCATATAACAAGTAGGTTTAACAACTTTATTAATAATATGTTTAGGAATTCCTTTTTTAAATAAAATATTAAAATTAATATTATTTCCATTTAAAATTTCATAAATAGTTTTAATTTCATTTAACTTATAATTTTCAATATTTGAATTAACTGTTTTCTTATATAATTCTTCTTTAAATTTTTTTTCCTTTTCTATATTTTCTAATTTTTTTATCATAGTTTGTTCAGTTTTTAATTGAATATTACTTTTTTTATCTAAATAACCAACAGTTATTGATAAATGATTATTTAATCTTTCAGTTGCATTTGTATTATTTGTTTTTAATCTTTTATTACTATTACAATTATTTAATGTTTTATTTTCTTTTGGTGTATTATTTCTATAAATATTATTATAGTAATTATAATAATTAGTTAATTTTGAATATTTTTTTGATGATGATAATCTATTATAAAATTGGTCATTTGATTCATTTCTATTTGACATTAATATTTGAGAACCTTTTGATATTTTTGGTTCAAATGTAAAATTTTTACTGTAATATTCTTTTGTTTTTTTCTCTTGTTTTATATCATATACTATTTTATCATTATATAACTTATCAAAATAATTATTATTATTTTTCTCACATGAATTTAAATAAAAATTTCTTAATTTTTTTTCTGATTTTGAATTTTTACCATTATATAATGTTTTTTCATTTACTTTATTTAAAGAATTTATACTATTATATAAATTATTAAAATAATAATTATCATTAATACTTTTATTTACTATATTCTTATTTTTATTATAATTATTTTTATTCATTATAATCTTTTTTTTATTTTCTTGAAAATCTTTCAATAAATTATTATATCTATTATTAAAATTATTTTGATTATTTTCTTTTTTAATATTCATATTTGCAGAATTTAATCTATCTCTATTATTAATTAGTTTAAAATTTTTTTTTGTTTGACTTGAATTTCTACTTAATTGTTTATCTTCAATTGAACTTATATTATTAAATTGTGAATCATTACTAATAAATTGATTTAACTCAATATATTTTCTTTTTTTCTCATTCTTTGAATCAGATAAATCAATATTAAAATCTGCATCATTATTTTCAATATTATTTAATTTATTATTAATTACTCTATGTAATTTATTATTTGAACCAAATTTTTTTTTCCTTTGAGAATATAATTTCTCTCCAATATTTTGTTGATTATTATAATCATTTTTTAATTTATAATAATTGTTAATTTGAGGTGTAAAAGAATAATTTTTCATTTCTTCTTCTATTTTTTTTTTTTTTAATTGTTGTTGAAGTAATTCTCTTTCTTTTTTCTTATTTAAATCTTCATAATATAATTTATTAAAAATTTCATTTTTTGATTTAGTATTATTATTATTATTTTCCTTTTTTAATTTTTTTTCTTTTTTAATATCTTTAATTTTATTTATTTCATTTGAAAGTAAAATAAATAATTTTTTTTTAACTTGTTCAGATAATTTATATTTATTAACTAATTCATTGCATAAATTCATTATATATTCAATATCATTTTTATCAATATTAACTTTAAAAGTTAATGTATTATTATCATCAATTACAATTGAAATTTCCACTAAATCACTTTTTGACATTATTATGAAAATATTAATAATTATTAATTTTTTTATAGATTATATATTTTATTTATTTAAATAATTTTTTAAAATGCTCTTCATTTTTACTTAATTTAAATATTCATCAAAGTTAAAAATGGGTGTTAATTATAATTTATGTCAATGTCAAAATGATAGTAATAAACATGAAGAAAATACAATGAATATGTATAATACAAATAATAGAAATAATTTTAAAAATATTCCAAAAAAAGATTTTGCATTTAATTCAGTAAATAATAAAATTAATTTAAATGACATTAAAAAAAATGCCTCAGTAGATAAAATAATAAAAGCATATCGTTATTATAAAAACACAAAAACTGAAAAAAATAAAAGAAAAAAATCTGAATTAAACGAAAGTATAATAACATTTAATAAAAACGATAATATAACAAATAACAACACAACATCAAATTCAATAATTTTCCAAAACCAAAACAACATATATAATTCTCAAAATTTAAATTCAAATCCAGGAAAACAAATCTCAACAAAAAACATAAATTCATTAAAAATAATAAACAACGAAAACAATAACATAAACAATAATACAATAACATCAAAAAATTCAAATAAAAACAATTACAATTCTCATATTACATTATCTCCAAAATTATCATATTTAAATACAAATCCAAATACAATAAATCAATTATTAATAGATATTCCATTAATAGAAAAATATTCACAAACAACACCAAATTCTCCAAAAATATCATTATCATCAATACCAAATATTCTAAATTTAAAATTATTAAATTCTCAAAATTCAAAATTTATTGGTCCAATACCAAAAAATTTTACATTTGGTATTCAAAAATGGAAAGATGCAATTTACAAAGGAAATTTTTTAAATTTAAAAGCTCATGGAATTGGTATTTTTAAAATAGGTAATTCTTCATATGAAGGTTATTTTATAAATGGTGGTGCATCTGGATATGGTATTTATAAATATAATAAAGAAACTATTTATGAAGGTTTATGGATTGATGATTCACAAAATTCATTTGGGATTGAAAAATGGAATGATAATTCTTATTATAAAGGAGAATATTATAATGGGAAAAAAAATGGTATTGGATTTTATTTTTGGCCTGATGGTTCTCATTATGAAGGTGAATGGGTTAATAATTATTTAAATGGTTATGGAATTTATTATTTTAATAATGATAAATATTATCTTGGACAATGGAAAAAAAGTAAAAAAAATGGTTTTGGAGAATTTGTTTGGAAAGATAAAAGATATATTGGATTCTATAAAGATGATAAAAAAAATGGATTTGGTATTTATTATTGGGTTAAAGTTAAAAAAGCTTTTATGGGCTTTTGGGAAAAAGGAAAACAAAAAGGTTTTGGGAAGTTTATGAGTAAAAATAAAAAAAAATTCGGATGCTGGTTGGATGATGGAAAAATTGATTGGTTGAAAAATGAGTTTGATGCTTGGAAGTTTATTAGAGAAAATAATTTGGAAAGATATAAAAATTTTTTTAAGTATAGTTTAGATGATATTATTAATTTTTTTGTTAATGATGATATTGCAAATAAAATTTTGAATATTGAAATTGAATAGTTGAATATATTAAATATATATTTTTTTTTTTGTGTTATAAATTTAGAATATAATAATATTATAT
>Ga0256407_10013060_pt1 | contig 11171 bp, 9 predicted proteins | sample RumenRJG_04DNA_FD_193489 | JGI IMG/M metagenome (GOLD analysis project Ga0256407, IMG submission 193489) | Bovine rumen microbial communities from Lethbridge, Alberta, Canada - RJG_04 | ecosystem: Host-associated > Mammals > Digestive system > Stomach > Rumen | place: Canada: Alberta | collected... | reverse complement strand
TTTAAAAATATAAAATAAATATTATTTTTAAAACCATTTATTATCATCATTACTATTAAATTCATATCTTCTTGATTGTTTCTTAGGATTATAATAACAAGGACCAGGATTAATTTCTTTTTTTTGCCCAGGATAAACAAATCTTGGAATATTTCTTTCCATAGAATAACCTTTTATAAATTTTTGTTCATCATCATCATAATTAACATATTCTTCATTTTTTTTATTACTTTCATAATCAATACTTAAATCATTATTATTTAAAATATTTTTTTTAATTTCATTTCTATATTCAGAAATACTTTTATATTTATTAAAAATATTATTTTTATTTCTTTTTTTAATAAAACTAGTTCTTAAATTATAAGAACCAGGACCAGGAGAAATTTCTTCTTTTTTAATTTTTGGTTCAGAAACTTCAGTTTGAAAAAAACTAGAAATATTATTATTTTTATATTTTTCTCCAATATTTAAATTAATATCATAAGTCCCTGGACCAATTTTTTTTTTATATTCATCTTGTTTAAATTTTTTAAATCTTTCATCTTGTGAAATATAAATATTTTTTTCTGTTTTATTATAATAATCTAAATTATATCTTCCAGGACCAATAATAATATTATCATCATTTCCTTTTGTTTTAATTGGAATATTTTCTCTTCCATAACTAAAAATATTATTATATCTAAAATTATTATTATCATTTAAATTATTTTCAGTTGTTAAATAATCACTTTGATATTGTCCTGGCCCAGGATAATATTTTTGATCTTCAATTTGAGTATAATTAAATCTTGATGATAAATCTTTTTTATTATGTAATTTTTGATTTGATAAATTATTTATTTTATTATTTTCATTTTTTGAATTTGATTCATTTACATTAAATGAAAATTTTAATATGTCACCATTTTTATTTTGAAAAAGTATATTTTCTATTGATGATGGGATTGAACCTAATGATTTTCTATTAAATGCATTACTTATTGGTCCTGTGTATAATTTTCCATATCGTAATTTTTTTCTTATTGTGTTTGATGTTATTGCATGCTTTGGAGAGTAAATTGTTACTTGAGTTGTTTTATTTGTTTTCATTATTTTTTTATTTAAGTTAGTTTTTTTTTTTTAAATTTTTTTTTTCTTTTTTTAATATATTATTTTTTTTAATGAATAAATCATTTTTTTATTTTAATCTTATTTTATTGATTTAATTATAAATATTATAATTTTTATTAATAATTTTTTCATCGAATACGGTATGACTACTTTTTTATACGAAGATGATGATAATTTTTTCTTTCCAGAAATAGATTTATTTTATTGTGAATCAAATATAAACTTTGAACATATTTTAAAAGATAATGATTTAATGAAATTTAATTTTAATACATTTAATTTAGAAGATGAAGATTATACAGAATTAATTTCAATATTAAATATAATAAATGAAGCAATTTATATTGATTTAGGAAAATATGAAGATGAAAATTATTTATGTAAATGTGAAATATTATCAATTTTAAATATGTCAAAATGTAATAATAAACACATTAATAAAAACTTTCAAGGAGTAAAAATTTGTCGTTTAATTAGAAATAATAATAAAAAACATAATATTAAAAATAATAATAATAATATTTCAAGTAAATTTCAAAATACACAATCTACATTAATTAAAACAGAAACAACAATTACAAATAAATAAAAAATATAAATTGTTAATTGTAATTTATATATTAAAATTTTATATATTTGAGTTGTAAAATAAGAAATAAGAATTAATGGTAGGTAAATATTATATATACCTAGTTATTTTATTATAAATTTTTGAAAAGAAATAGTGTTGATTTTTATTTTTTATTTTTTTTAATATTAATTAATTGAAAACAACTATATTTTTTTTTAAATTAATTTTCAAGATCTTCTGAATTTCTTCTTGAAGATATTAATTTAATTTCTTGTCCAGTAGTATCATTTTTTTTCTTTAAATAAACATTAAACATTTTTTCTTTAGTTTCATTAAAGAAATTTTTCTTTCCTTTAAAATACATTTTATCAATAAAAGGATCAGAATGATAATTCCCATAAATTTTCTTTCTAAAATTATGAATATTCAATTGTTTATCTTTATTTTTTTTTTCAATTTTACTATTTTTTACATCTTTCATTAAATCATTACTAGTTTTTAATAAAATATTTTCTTCTTTTGAAATATCTTGATAAACTTTTAATAAACCATCATTTAAAGAATATTTAAAATAAATATTAGGATGTTGATATTTATTTAAACTTCTATTACTAATATTATTATCATTATTTTCAGTATAAATAGTTTTATAATTTGTTAATCCTAAAAAATTTGATTTACTTAAATTAAAACCTTTAGGATAAACTTTTTTATGAATAAATTTATCTCTTAATCTTTTATGATATTGTTTATCAAATTTAAATAATAAAGAATGAATTGCTTCATTTTCTGGATTTGTTATTATTGATGTTTGTGGTTTTATATATTTATAATTTTTAATATTTAAATTAGGGAACATAAAATCTTTTCTTGTTTTTTTATTTCTTGATGAATAATTATTTTCATTTTCTAATTTATCTCTTTCAATTTGTTCATTTTGTTCCATTTGTTCTTTTATCATATTAAATTTCTTTTGATCATTTGAATATTCAATTAATGATAAAACATATGTTTCTTTTGATATTGCGATTTTATCCTTATCTAAATTTTTATATTTGTAATGTATATTTGTATTATTTTTATCCAAAATTTTAAACCAATCATTTTCAGCTTTTTTTAAATTAGTATTATTTTTAGTTTTATTACTCATTTTTATTATATTTTCTTTATATTATATAATTATTTAAAAAACTGAAAAAATAATAATTGAATAATCTTTTTTTAATATAATTAAAATAATTCTAAATTTTTTTAATTTTCCTTATATAATATAAATACCTTTTTTAATATTTATACAAAAAGAAATTTCATTAATCAAATAAAAACATTATTTTTCAGCAATTCCTTTAATAGTAACAATACCAGAAATTAATCCAGTAGGGCAAAGAATACATAATAAAACAATACTTAAAATATTTTTATAATGATATTTATGATAATCATTTCCTTTAATATATAATAACCCAGGTATTAAAAATGCAATAATAATAGTACAAAAACTTCCAATTAAACTTAAATAATCAGAAATAGACTGAAAAACAATACTAATAAAAGTAGTTAAACTCAAAGTTATAACTGTAACTGCATAATTAATATTATTAGAAAAATCATGAGAATCAATATTAATTAAAGATAAAAGTGCTATTCTATAAGCATTAAAATTTACAGACATTTTAGCAAAAATTGTAAAAATAAAAAATATTTGAGCAATTGTCATTAAAATATCTTTTTTAAATATTTTCTTTCTTTCAATAATTAAATCAGGAGTATTAATTGGTTGAGTTAAATATCCACTAAAACCAATAATTAAAAAACATATAACATCAATGAATATTCCTAATTTAAAAACTTTATCAATTTTCTTTTTTGAAGCATTTTTTAAAGAATTCATTATTGGGAAAGCACCAACATGACATGAAAAACCATAAAAAAATGTAGTAATTGATTTTAAAAATTTATAATCTTTATCAAAACTTTTTTTAATATTAAATTTATTTAATTGTTTTTTTGTATAATCATCATTCCACCAATAATCAATAAAAAAAGGAGATTGTATTAAAACAACAAAAATTAAAAAAAAAATAGAAATAATACCTAAAGTTGAAGTATATCTCATTTTAGAAACATTTTTTAATAAACACAAAGGTAATATAATAAAAATAGTTAAAAAATAAGATACAAAAAATTTATATTTAAAACTTCCCCAAAAACTATATTTTAAAAAACTATTAATATCTTCATAATGATATCCCCAAATTTCATTAATAACTCCTCCTAATAATTTATATAATATAACATGATAAACAAGAATAATTCCAAATTGATTAATAATCATTGTAACACTTAATAAAATTCCTAATTTTTGACCATATAATTTTTGAACTAATAAATCATATCTTTTAATTTTATATTTAGAATATAAATAAGATAATAAAAGTAAACCCCATAAATTTACTAAACCAGCAAAAATTATAAAAAAAGGTGAAAAAAATAATGATAAATATGATATTTTTTGAGGTACTGCTAAACAACCTGAACCTAATGATAATATACATAAATTAAATAATGCTCCTCTAAATGATTCTGGACTCATTTTTCCAAATATTTTTTTATAAAATGGTCTTGTGTCTATTATTGTTTCTTCTAATTGTTCTTCTTTAATTTGTTGTTTTTCTGGATTTATATTTATAATATTTGGGCCTTGTTTTATATTTGATGGATCGTTTGACATAATTTATTTTTTTTAAAATAATTGATATTTTATATTTTTAATATGCATTTTTGTTTTTGATTTATTTTTAATAAAAAATTTATATTATAAACAATTAAAACAAAAAGAAATTAATTAATTTATAAATTACCATATACACACTTATTATATAATAATTAATAACATTTTATATTAAATACCTTTTATTAAATTGTTTATTGAGTAATATTTATAGCCTCACATAAATAAAGTCTTGTTTGATTTTCTTTTATTTTACATAACAAAAGCCTTTTATCATAAGGTTTAATAAATTTTTGTCTTCTTTTTTTTTCATCATTATTTAACATTTTTTCAACAGATTTAATTTTTGTAATAATAACTCCAGGATAAACATAATCTTCAATACATTTAACAAATTTAATTTTAGTTTTAATGTCATTTAATTGTTCATTTATATAAGGATAATTCAAAAATTTTTTCGGTGATTTCCCTTGAGATTTTAATAAATCATTTTCTTTATTTGCTTCTTTTTCATATATTCTTTCAGTTTCTGCATATCTTAAATTTAATAAATTATTAATTTTTTTTGGTTGACTTTTCCAAATATGTTTTGATTTGAATATTCTTTTATAAAATAATAAATCTTCTTTTTTTTTCTTTTTTAATTCTTTTAAATTATTATATATTTTTGTATTTGGATAATTTTCTCTTTTTATATTTTCTGTTGATAATAATTCTTTTGTTGATTGACTCATTAATCTTACATTATTAAATATTGAATTCATACTATTTATTTGATTATCGATATTTGATTTATTAAAAAATGAAGGGTCTTTATAATATTGATTTGGAATAAAACTAATTTTATTTAATACTGATCTATTTGATTTTTGAGGATTATAAAGAGAACATTTTATATTTCTTAATTTAAAAATTGAATTGGATTTTTTAATTCTCATTGTAATTGTATTAAAAATAATTATTTTATTCCTTTCTTATCATTTAAACAAGTAAAATTTATTTTTTATTTTATTTAATATTTATAAATAATATAGAAAAAAACTTTAAAATATATAAAAAAATAAAATTCATAATTTATTAAAATTATTTAAATGAAAAATTATATATATCTTAATTTTTTATTAACTTCATCATTATCTTGAATAGTTTCATATTCTAATTCACTTTTAACCATTTCTTTTTCTTTTAATTTTAGTTTTAATTGATCAATTTGACTTTTAGTTAATCCATTTTCATATTTTAAATTTTCCAAAATACCAACTTGAATATAATTATATAATTCATTATTTTCTTTTATATATTCTCTATATTTTGGTAATACTTTTTTTATTTGAATATTATTTAAATTAGTTTGAAATTTTTCAAATTCATAAGCTTTTTCTTGTAATAAATCATCTTTTTCTTTTATCATTTTTTGTATTGTTTTAAATTCACTATCAATTAAAGGATCTAAATATAAAAATTTTTTATTTTCATTTTCTTTTTTATCATCTTTATTATCTAATAATATTTCATCATCAAATATTATTTCATTATCTTTTTTTAATAATGTTTTTATTTCTTTTTTTAATTTCATTATTTCATTATCTTTTATTTTTAAATGAATTTTAAAAGCTTTTTCCCTTTTTTCAAATTCTTTTATCTCATCTCTTAAATTTCCTATTGTTTTTCTTTGATTATTTATTCTAAATTCATCATATTTATCCCATTTTTTATTGTTATTTTCCATTTTATGATTTTTAAAATAAAAAAATTTAAAAAAAAAATATTATATTTTTTATTTAAACTTAAATTAATATTTTTTTAAGATAGATAATTAGAATATTTTTTTATTCTTTATTATTATTATTTGGTTCTAGTGAAATTTCAATATAATCATTTTCATCAATTTTAGTATTGCAGATTGGACAAATATTATTACAATTTGCTTTACATTTATTACATAAAAAATGCATTTCTTTTTTATTATGATATTTTTTAATTAAATAAAAAATTTTATTTTTAGGTAATTTTCCACAATTTAAACAACCAAAATGATTAATTTTTTCTTTTAAAATTTCATATTTTCTTTTATATTCATCAAGCATAATTTCTTGTTGACTTTTTTCCTTATTTTTCAAATGAAATTGTTCAGTGTTATTATGATAACCATAACAAGTTTCATAATAAATACATTCATTAGAATTATCATTTTTCTTTTCTCTTAAGCAAGGAATAACTTTTCTAAAATTATCTTCATGATAATAAAATTCATAATAATTATGACAATAATGACAATAATCTTTATTAACACAAGAATCAGGATAAAATTTTCCATTTGAAAAAACATTATCACAAATTAAACTACAATATCTAAATAATTTAGGTGGCCTTCTTCTTTCTGTAATATTATGATAAAAATAACATAAATGATAATCTTTATCACATTCTGTATATTCAGTATTACATTCTAATATTTTAAAAGTATTTAAATCAAAATTTGATTCTTCAATTTCTTCATTTTTATAACATTGTTCATATGTTCTTATTTTTTTTTTGAATTTTGATTCAAATTTACACATTAATTCAATAATATTATTATCTAAATAATTATAAATTATTCTAAAATCATTTTCAAAATTATGAGAATTACAACATAATTCTGGATTAGATTCATTTTCACATTCTTTTTTTGTACATCTTTTTGTTTTATATATTAAAGAATGAAATTTTATTTCATATTCATTATGTGAATAATTACATTTTTCTCTATCATTTTCATTATCATGATTAAATTTACATAGAATTGGAATATAATTATATATTCCATCTTCATTTTTTTTTAAAATTCTTCTTCTATCTTCTTTTTTTTCATAATAAAATGAATCTGGAAATTTTAAATTTAAATTTTTTTTATCATCAAAACTATAAACTTTATAAAATTGTAATATTTCTTTATGAGCATTTGATAAATATTTTAAATTTATTTGTTCAAAAATATTCAATTCATAATTATCTAAAAAGGGTTTAATATTATTTCTCTTTTTATAATATTTTTTTGCAAATTGTATTGAATTATTACAATAAATATCATTCATTGATTCAAATATAGTTTGAGATGTTTTTTGTTGAATTGAATCTAATGATAAGGCAATTTCATTTTCTGTTGAATTAGAATATATTTTTTCAATAGTTAGAATAATATCTTTATATTCATTTTTAATATTTTCAATTCTTGGATTAGTTTGATTTTCTTTTTCTTTTTCTTTCATTTTATTTTCATAATAAAAGTTATCATCATTAAAATTTGAATTCCTATAATTTCCCATTCTAGAATTATTATAAAATCTTCTTCCATCATTATTATTAAAATTAGATCTTTCATAATTTCTATTTCCAAAATTTCTATTAAAATTTCTATTACCACGATTAAAATTATTATGACCACTATACCTATTATCATTAAAGTTAAAACCTCTTTGACGATTATCATTATAATTATTTCTATTATTATCATAATTATTATTATTTCTATCATTATTAAAATTATTATTATTTCTATTATCAAAATTATTATTATTTCTATTATCAAAATTATTATTATTTCTATTATCAAAATTATTTCTATTTGGAGGATTATTACTATTATTTCTTCCTCTTGGTCTTCCTGTTCCTCTTCTTATTTCACTTTGATGTTTTTGAACATTTTCATTATTATTATTGTCTTCTTGAAAATTTTTTGAAATATCAATGTTTGATTGTCCAAAGCCAATCTGTCTTTCATCTTTTTTTGATGTTGTTATTTCTGATAAATCATTTTGCTTTTTATTTTCATCTTTGTCTAATTGTTTTTCAAATGATTCAATGTTCTTTTTTTCATCTTTATCTGAATCAAAATCTGAATCTTTTATTTTATCACTCTCACTCATTTTATTATAAATTATTATTATAAATTTAAATTTATATTTTTATTTTAATATTAGAAATAATAGTTTATTTATTTTATAATATTAATAATTTATAGTTTTTTATTTAAAGAAATAATTAACATCATTTTAATTAGGTATGAATACATTATTTTTCATAATCTTTTTTTATGTTTTATTTAAAAAAAAAGAAAATAAATATGATTAATTTTAATTGTTATATTTTAAAAAAGTAGAAAAAATTAATTAATTAATTTAATTTTTTTATGACAATAAAATTTTAAAAAGCATTTAAAAAATATTTTATAAAAATCTAAAAATTTAAAACATAATTATTTTTAAAATTATTTAATCATACCAAAACACCCTTTAATAAATTTATATATCTTAATTTAACTTTGAAATAAAAACTTTAAAAAATTACATTAATAAAAAAAAATAAAAAAAAATGTATAATTACCCAAATGAAACTAAAAACATAAACATATCTAACTCATCATCATATTATGTAATATATACAAAAAACAATAAAACAATAACTGAAAAATTAGAATATAAAAACATAGAAGACATAAATTTCATATCATCATCAATAGAAAAAGTATTAAATAAAAAACCATGTATTCATAAATTATTATATAGAGCATCACGAGATGGTGACTCTTCATTAATTTTTCATAGAAATTGTGATGGAATACCAAATACAGTAATAATAATTGAAACTATAAAAGGAAAAAAATTTGGTGGTTTCACTTCTCAAATTTGGGATAGAAATGGTGATTTTAAATATGATGAAAATTGCTTTCTTTTTTCTTTGAATAAAAAAGAAATTTATTATATTAAAAATCCTGATATTGCTATTTTATGCTCTAAAAATAAAGGTCCTAATTTTGGAAGTGGTAGTGATATTTGTATTGAAGATAATTGTATGAGGAATAATTCAAATTTTACTTTTCAGTCTAGTTTTTATTATAGAAATGAAAATTATGCTTTAAATGATGAGAAATTTTTTACTGTTAAAGATTTAGATGTTTATCAAGTTGATTTTGGTGATTATACAATTATAAAAAAATAAAAAAAAAAGTATTATTTATACTTTTTTTATAAATTAACTATATATTTTATATAAAATTAATTCATAATAAAAATAAAAAAAATTGAAAAAATAAATAATAAATTATTTTAAAATAACTCACTCAAAATTTTTTTCACTTAACATAACTCAATTAATAATTAAAAAAAAAAAATAAACCTATATAATTAAACAATAACCTTCGAAGCTAAAATAGCAGAACCAACAGCAGCTTCTTCCTGTCCTTCCTGAATAACTAATTTTTTTTGAAAAACCATTTCAATAGCATTTTGTAAAGTTTTACTTTTAGTAAGTGAATTTCCATTTCCTAAAATTTCATTTTTTCCCTTATAATAATCAATAGGAATACATTCTTTTAAATGATTAGCTAACCCAATAGAAAGAGCAGCTGAAATTTTACCAAAAGTAAAATTAGTCAAATTAATATTTTTCATTTCTCCTCTAGAATTAACATCCCATCTCTCACCTAAAAAAGTAGGTATAATAATAGGTAAATTATCACCTTTTAATTCCTTTAAACCTTCCTCATCAATTTTATTAAAAACATCCTCATCAGAAATTTTATTTCCAAACATTTCACTCATATTTATAATATGAGCTTTTAAAAATTTAAAAGACTCTCCCCCACATAAAATAGCAGCAACAAGTAAATATTTATTATCAATAAAGGGTCTTACTTCAAAAGTAGGAACATTACATTCAACAAGTGAATCATAAACCATAGAAACTTGTGCACTAGTACCAATAGAAATATAAACAGAACCTTCTTTACCTTTACAACCAATAATTGATGCTTGATTATCACCAATTGAAACAAGTACTTTACATTTAGTTTTAAAACCAAATTCTTCAGGATTTTTTAATTCACCTGCAATTGAACCACTTTTTAATATTTTAGGTAATATTTCTTCTCTAATATTTAATCTTTTTAAAGCATCTCTATCCCAATTTCTTTTTTTTAAATCAAATAAACCCCAACTTGCTGCATTTGTTTCATCAATAACATGTTCACCAGTAAATCTATAAACGAAATAATCCATAATAGTAGAAGCATGAGTATATTCTTTAGTATCAACTAAAGCCATTGTAGTAAAACCAAAACCATCTTTTAATTTTGAACAACCTTCAATTTTTTGTAATTTTTCAGTTCCTTCTCTTTTATCTTGCCATGTATATAATGGACTTTGCTTTTTATCATTAAAGAATAATACTCCATGCATTTGACCTGTTATTCCTATTCCTTTTATTTGAGATAGTAAATCTTGAGGAAGTTTACTTATTACTGATTTTAAAGCTTTTTCATGGAGAGAGACTGATTGCTCTGCATGACCATTTGGTTGAATTGAACCTGCGTTGTGGATTTCAGATTTTATACATACTGGTTTAGATGTTTTTGAATCGTAGATTATTGCTGCTGTTGATGTTGTTCCTACATCGATTCCAATATACATTTTTTTATTTTTTTATTTTTTTTTTGGTTTTTATTTTTTTGAAGATTGATGTACTTTTTTAATAAATTATTATAATTTTTCTGATTTTTTATAATTTTTTTTATAATTTTTTATTTTTATTTTTTTCGAGTGTAGTAGAGAAAAATTTTTTATTTAATTTTTTATAATTTTATTTTTATTTTTTTTTTAAAATTTTATTGTTTAAATATTAATAATGTATTAAATTTATTAAGTATCTAATGTACGTTTTTTATTTAAAAAAACAGGATTTTCATTTTTTATAGTATCTTTTTGTATATCAATA
>Ga0256407_10013058_pt1 | contig 11175 bp, 5 predicted proteins | sample RumenRJG_04DNA_FD_193489 | JGI IMG/M metagenome (GOLD analysis project Ga0256407, IMG submission 193489) | Bovine rumen microbial communities from Lethbridge, Alberta, Canada - RJG_04 | ecosystem: Host-associated > Mammals > Digestive system > Stomach > Rumen | place: Canada: Alberta | collected... | reverse complement strand
TCCGGCTGGCGGAACTCGTACCAGAAGAACCTCTCCACCCCCTCGGCGAACGCGATGCCCAGCGCGCGCGCCACCATCTTCGCCTGACGCGCCTCGCTGCTCGTGCCATGACCGCCGCCCATCACGCCGCTCACTACCACGGCGCCCTTCATGTCGCTGTTGAACTTGTACACAGCCGCGGCCACGGCCTCTATCCCGTTCGTGGGCGCGGAGAGAATCGGCACGAACCTGTCGCCCTCCTTCAGAAGGCGGTCCGTGAAGAAACGCGTGGCAGAAAAACTCTTGGCCTTGATGCCAGACGCCGCGACGGGACGCACGCTCATGGATTCAGGATAGCGCTTGTCGATCCAGAACGCAGTCTCCGCTATGCGCAGTCGCCTGCGGTCATCCCACGTCTTCGCCTTGTCGTCCCTCCGCATCGTACCGTCCGGCGCGGCGCGCCAGGCGTACCACATCGGCATTCCGCCCAATTCAACAAGCACGCCGCCCGCCTTCACAAACTCGAACACTGCGTCGACCGAGTCGGCTGCGTAGTCCTCGTTGAAAGGATACACTACCGCGTCCACATCGCCCTTTGCAAGGCGCGCGGCGAGTTCGGCGGATCTGCACACCTCCACGCTCGAGCCGCTCGGCAGAACGTCGAGAAGGTGCAGCCGCGCCGAATCGTCAACGTCGCCCTCCACGTCGGCACGCGCCGGCACGTACACCGTGCGCCACGTCTTCGCATCGGGACGCGCCGCCTTCAGGCCCGCGAGCATAACTTCGCCCTGCCCTATGCCCTGGCGGTGCGTGGGCCAGCCCACCTCCGTGATCCACAGCGGCTTCTTCGCGTCGCCGTACTTCGCCATCACTCCTCGCAGCTTCTCGATCTGGGCGTCCATCGAGCCCTCCGGACGCCCAGGATGCGAATACGGGTGGATGTTCATGATGTCGAACCACTTCGCGCCGCCGAGTTTGTACACCTCCTCGATGAAGCCGAGCGGAACGCCAGCCGTGCCGCCGAACGCCACGCGCACTTCCGGCTCGGCCCTCTTCGTCGTCTCGTACGTTCGCCGCAGAAGCGCAACATAGTTCGTGGGATTGGGGCTCTTCCAGAAATGCGGAATGTTCTCCTCGTTCCACACTTCGACAACCGGCAGACGCCTTCCGTAGCGCGTCACTACCCTGCGCACGTACTCGCCCCATGCGTCGAGATGTTCGTGGGCGGGATGAGCCCAGGGCACGCTGTAGCCGAGAATCGGCAGCAGCCTCACGCCCTCGGCCTCGCATTCCGCAACCACTCTGTCGAAGTTGGCGAAGTTCCATTCGCCCTTCTTCGTCTCGATGCCGCGCCAGTCGAAGTCGCTTCGCACCCAGCCAATTCCCGCGATGCGCATCATTGCGCATGTGCGTGCGGGCGGCTCGCCGCGCGTCACGTGCGCGCAAGCGCCGTAGGGATTCTCTGCAGCCACAACAGCTGCGGATGCCGCAGCCGTCAAGAACATGATGATGCATCTGGTTTTCATGGGATTCTCCTTTTGGCGGGCGGGTTCTGACAGTCTAAGCCGCTGGCCATGCGCGCGATGGGGATGTAGAGGATGTCGAGCGACGTGCCTCTCTGCGGGTCCTTCTCGTAGCGGAAGAGCCGCCATAGAAGCGATGTCTTCGAGTAGCCGTTTGTCTTGGAGTCGTAGGTGAAGCCCGGAAACACGTCGAGCGACACGTCGCCGTTCTGTTGCTCCCAGTCCCACAACCGCCACAGCACTCTGTGGCGCGTGTAGGATTCCGATTTCATGCGGTCGGTCTCGGTCTCGTAGTTGTACAGCCACAAGAGGAACAACAGCTCTGTCTCCTCCTTGTCAGACTGCTTCGTGCGGTCTGTCGCCGAGAACACGACTTCGCGTTCGTATTCGTAGTGCAGCAGCAGCTTATGCCCTCGCCTGATTATGCGAGTCATTTCGTAGTTGTTCGTGCTGCTGAACCATCCCAGGCCCCCTCTCACGCTGTCGTTCCAGGGAAGGAACACGAGCCAATCCGTCTCGTCATACGCGCCGAAACGGTCTGCGCATTGTCTCTTCACCACTTTCTCGTCATGCGTCTTGGTCTTTTCGTTCCACACGAGATTTGTATGGGTGCCCGTCCAGACGCGTATGTCGTCGGGCAGGCAATCAGCGTCCAGTCTCTTCGCCTTTGCGGCGAAGTCCCTGTCGGCCTTGTGGCTCCACAACGGGAACACCATTGTGCCCTTCTTGTCTCCATACGTGCCTCTCACAAGCGGCGTCACGTACACGTTAGTAGTGCCACCGTTGACAGTCTTTCCCCCAAGCCACGTCAAGAAAGTACCGTCTTTTTCCCATAGGAAGAGCGGCGTTACCAGATGGTCGTCCCTCCTCCACCCATACAGAGGAAATACATGCGAAGACTGTACTTTGTAGTTGCCGTTCCATCCAACGAGATTTAGAAGCAGGCTCATCTTCATGTGATAATCATTGTAGTTGGATTCCTCTCTGCTGTAGAACGGGAAGGCCCAATGCTCCAAACGGCTGTTGTACCTCTCCGCTCCGCCGAGGCCAAGAAGAAACCTGGCGTTCCAGTTGCCATTCTCCCTGCGTTCGCCCCACGAGAAGAGCGGCGGCAGAGCCCAGCCGTTCTTCCATCTCCCGTAGAGCGTCGTCATGAACGTGCCGGCATCGTTCCAGTACCATAGCGGGAAGCACCAATTGGAAACATCCGACGCGCCGGCAAGGCCAAAGAGGACGGCGAGACTGTCAAAGTCGTCTTTTGTTCCCCTGTATATCCAAAGCGGGAAAAGCGAGTTGTAGTTATGTCCGTTCCAGTATATCGGGAACAGCGCCTGGTAGTCGCGATTCGCGTGGTCCTTGCCCCAGAAGAACGGAAACACGCGATAGTCTTTGTGCTTGGTGTCGGCCTGGCAGAGCGGCCAGAGCAAACTGTACTCGTCGAACGCGCCGTCCTTGCCGTCCTGTTTGTACTGCGAGTATATGGGACGCAGTGCGAAATGATCGTCGGAGAACGAGGTGATCGGCCACAGCACGGAGCCGACAGGTTCGCGCCAGTAGGCGACCGGCCATAAGTTGACACGGTCCTCGGGCTGTCCCGTGTAGGTCACTTCGTCCCCTTCGTAGAAGGGAGTCGATTTCATCTCCTTCGTCGCGCAGCCCGCCATAAGCGCCAGCGCAACCACGACAACGCCATTTGCCACATAGTTTTTCATGCCCAAAATTATACTATTCCAGGCATCGTATGGCAAGCACCAAAGGTCATTATCAGCATCGGGACGCAATTCACCGCATTGTCTTCTCTCTCATTCTTCTCTTATTCCATGCCATCCCATCTACAGGCGTCGATCACGCGACCGGAACACCCTCCTTCGCACGCCTCCTGAATTGAGATCAATGTCTGAACTGTGTGCGGCGTCTGCTATCCGACCTCCCGCTTCCTCTCCATCCGCCTCCACCATCTTAATTTCATACGCTCCGTAATCTCGTTCTCGTACTTCGCCCTCCAGCCCGCAAGCATGGTGGCCTCCTCCACCCGCTCCGGGTCCGTCAGCGCGTCAAGCCGCTCCATCAGCGCGGTCGCGCTTCCCCTCACGCCGTCCACCACCTCCAGCCACACGGCCCTCGCCCGCACCACCGCAAGCTCCGGCACCGTCTCCGTTCCCTTCGCTCCTCCATCACCCTGCGGGGGCTCGGCCAGCACTGCGGCGGCGGGCACGGGGTCGGCGAGGCCCGTCACCTGCCGCAGTTTCTTCGCCATCGCCTTGTAGCGCATCACGGTGGTGTAGCGCACGTAGAGGGCGGGGATGTTCTCCTGCAGCCACGCCTTCACGCCACCGCGCCGCCCGACGATCGCCCCCGATCCGTCGCGCAGAAGCGAGTTGTCCACATAGCACTCGAGGTCGTGTATCATGCTTCCGAAGCGCACTGCCGCCTCGTGCGACTCGCGCCGCCGGACCCACGCGTCGAGGATGTTTTCGCGTGTCGGGCAAGGGCTCGTGGTGCGCCTTGCGCCGACGCGCCGCCGGTCGCGGGCGAGAGCCTCCCGCCTCGCCCTCTCCTGCGCGTAGTAGAGCGGCCGTCTCAGGCGGCTCTGTGCCCGGTCGATGAACCGCGTCGCGTCTCTGCGCAGCCACTTCGCGAGCGCCATCAGGGTGAGGACGTCGCCGTCAGCCCAGCGCACCATGTCGCCCACGCTCCACCCCTCGCGCCGCCATACGACGGCAAGCCCCTCTGTGGCCTCGCAGAGGTCTGCGAACGCACGCGCTCTCTCCCTGCTCCGCCTTGCGCGGCTCGCGATGCGCCGCTCGTGCGCCTCGATGACCTCGCGCTCGACAGGCTCGTACTTCGCCAGCCACGCCGCGAGTTCGCCTGTGGCCTTGGCCGTCGCTATGGCGGACGCCTCAAGCATGGCCGCCGTCTCTGCGGCATGCGCCGACGTTGCAGCTGCCGCTTTCGCCTGCGCGGCCGTGTGGGCGGGCCGAGCCCCAGAAATGACAGATTTTCGTTTCATGGCGGAAATGATACCAAACTCCTGGGGAGAAAGGCAAGCACTAAATGAGATTACGGTGCGTATGAAATCTTATGGCCATGAGGATACCCAGTTTGGCGCCCGCAGCGCCGACCAATATTGTTTCTCTCTCCGTCAGCCCTGGCTAAACACCTTACACTTTGTACCACTCGTTCCGTGTGGTCAAAGTTCAGACCAATCATCTCAACGCGGGAATCTCGCGGGCAAGGGCGGTAACGGATTTGCCATCGATCTCTATGTCGGTGATGACAATGTCGCTATCCCTTACGCGATAGACGGCAACAGCACCCTTACCCTTGGCGGAATTCGCCTTGTCCAAGACCTCTTCAGCCATAGGCGCCAGACGTTCGTTTACAAAGAGCTGATCCGGCATTGGCACTCTGACTACGAACGGCGATTTCGCGCGGCGGGACAGGAAAGCCTCGTTCGTTTCGTTTGTACGCTTCTCGCTCCACGAAACGCTATGCTCCAACGTGGCATTGCCGGACTTGATCCAAAGCCCCCCGTCCGCAGGCAACGAATCCGCCACGGCGGAAACTCTCCAGAGTCCGTTTGTGGCAGGTTCCAACTTCGCGAAGATCTGCGCATTGCGCGTGTCCTCCCACGACTTTCCATCCACACGCTCCAGAAGATTCGTACACGTCGCGCGTACCCTGACGCGAAGATAGCGTCCGCGAAGCGGGTCGTACGGATCGTACGCCTCGCACCGGAAGCGTACCTCCTTGCCAAATCTCACAATGCTTTCATAGCGCCACACGAGCCATCCGATCGCCACGCACTGCACAGCGATCGCCGTCCCGGCGATAATGGCCTTTACGACATTCCGCTTCATGCCTGCACCCTCCTCTTGACTCTTGAACGCACGAGCACAACGTTGAGCGCGGTGAGCACAACGCCCGCCACTATCAGAACTACACCCTTCAGTGTAAACGGCGCCTCACTGACGAAGAACTTGCAAACGACAAGCCAGAGGAACGTCACCGCTCCGATGTTGGCCAGCGCAAGACGCATCTTCGTGACTCCGACGGCAATGACTCCACCAGAGACAAGAAGCGAGACGAGGAAAAGATCGCCATGAAAGAAGAATGGCGTTGTCAAGGCGACGCCGCATGCCACCACGGCGCCAATCATGCCCCACACCGGCAACGAAAAGACACATCCTGAAATTGCGACAAGCGCTGAACACGCCCAGAAAATGTATGCAATGTTTTCGACACTTGTATTCTGCAATGTACAGCTCAGCATAAGACCCAGGCCAAACGAGTACACTATTCCCGTCACAACCTGCGCCGACACGAGCGCCGCCCGCGACGGACGGTTTCGGAGAAACGCCACATACGCCGGAAGCGAAAGCGCGACAAGCACAACGGACTTCGCTGCAAGAGCCAACGATCCCCTACCGCTAAACGGTTCTCCAGACATGATTCCCCACACGATGCCAAGAACCGGCCACAGCGCGGCGACAACAGCCGAGCGCGTCACCCATACCGCGGGCAACATCAGAAGCGACACGAACAATACAAGCGCCGACAAGGATCCTCCAACCTGATACGTCTGCGCCACGAGACACGTTCCCGCCGCAACGGCAACGCACCATAGTATTCCAAGCGGCTCCCACAGCGTCCTCGCTTTCCATCCCTTCACCGCCGCGACGACGGCCAGCGTTCCGCACGCGATCGTAGGCGCCACTGAGATCACCGCTCGCGCCGGACGCCCGAAGACGTCCCAATTCGCCGCGAAAAGCGCAATCACCCCAAGCCCAATCATCAGCGCCCCGAAGGCGCCCGCGATGATCGCGCCCCAGGAAAGGCGTCCTGCGCCGCACTCCTCCAGAAGCACCCGTCTGCGCCTCTTCAGTTCGGCGATCTGGCGGTCTATCTCCGCGACCTTGAGCTTGATGCCGTCAACTGCGTCATTATGCATTGCCGACCTCCTTTTCGTCTGAAGAGACATCCGGCGTTTCCGCATCCGACTCCTCGAAGCGCGACTTGAACTTGAGGTAGAGGAACGCGCCCACGATGAGCAGGATGCCAACCGCGGCGAACACACCTACACGACCCGGCGTGGCGAGGGACGAGGTGTCGACCAGGAGCACCTTTACCGTCGAAAGCGCGAGGAGTCCAAGCCCCGCCAGGCGAAGCGTGCGCACACGGCGCACGATGCCCATCGCAAGAAACGCGCTCGCCACGGCAGCCCACACGATCGTCACAATTCCGCCGCGCAGGAAAGGCAGGAACTCGCGTCCGAAGAAGTGGCTCTCCATCGTTACCACCACGAACGTCATCAAGGATGCCGCAGGATACGCGAGTGTGCGAATGAAGTCGCGCCATGGACGGAACTCCCCTAGCCTCCATCCGCAGAACGCCACAAGCGCCGGCACGGGCCCGATGGACTCGATCCGGCTCACAAGATTCACAGCATAGACACCCCCTTCCACTGCCATGGCCAACGAGAAGAACCAGAACCCGAAAACCGACATCAGCGCCGTAGCGATGAACGCCGCCCCCTGAAGCGCCTTCTCGCCGCTCCTCGCCCCAAGCTCGACGAGAAGCGCCGCAAACGCGCAGAATAGAAGCGCAACCATCTCCTTCTCCGCATGCCACCAAGAGCACGCCCTCAGAAGCGAGATCGCCGCGCATACGCACGCATACACGATGAGAACGGGCGTGCCGCCCCATTCGCGGCGGCGGCTGACGTACGCGAGCGCGGCAAACGCCGCGGCCCACGCCAGATGATGAAACGCCCTCAGCCCCACATAGGCGCACCGCGCCTCGACTATGCCAGCCATCATCACGAGCGACAACACGGCCATCAAGGCTGCCGCCGCCCAGTAGACAGGACGCACCTTTTCGCCGGCATGCACGGCAGCGCGCACCGCCATCGCGAAGAAGAGCATCAGCTCAAGCGCATGGAACGCATACGCCACCTGCCCGTCGCAAAAGCTGAACGGAGAGCATTTCGAGCCGGAGAAGATCGCAGACACGACAATCGCCGAGAACGCGTAGATCGTCCAACCCCTGAAATACGCCACCGCACAAGCGCCTACGGAGAGGATGAAGAGATATACATGAAGCTGGACGTCGTGGCTCGTGAAGCTGCATATCGTCGGCACGAGAAATCCGCCCACAAGCGCGAGGCCCGCAATCATCAGCGAGCGCAGGCGCACGGAAAGATATCCCGCAGCCGCCGTTGCCACGAAAAGCCCCGCGAACGCCACATAGCCGGACGATATCACCGGCGGACTGAAGTACCTGTGCCCCAGCCCGAACGAGAGATACACCGCCACAAGCCCCACGGCCGCGCACACTTCGCCGAGTATCGCATATCGTTCGCTCTTCAGTTTTAGCCACGTGCCAAACACCGAGCCTATAATGCCCCAGAACATCATTCCGAACACGCGCTGCACAGGGCCTATCCAACCCTTGTCTATCGCGAGCACAAGGAAGTATGCAACGGCCCCAACGAGCAGAAGAGCGCCTACGCGGGTGAGCCAGCGTGTGGCGACGGCGAACTCGCGCGTAACGCCCTTCGGCGCGAAATCGCCACGCACGCAGAACCAGTCCTCAACCTTCTTCCAGAAAATGTCCATGGCCGTCGGCTCGTAGCCGCCATCAGCGTCCTCAGGCGCGGGCGCAACCGGCTCGAACGACGCCATCGGCTCTGGATCCCTCACAAATGCGGGCGGATCGTTCGCAAAGAGAGCGCGCGGCGCAGGTCTCGGCTGGACTGCAACTGGCGCTACCTTCTCTTCGACCTTCTCTTCCTTCTTTTCCACGACATCTTCCGTGGCCACCTCCTCGGCCGATTTCTCAATCGGCTTCGTCGTCTCAGCGGACACTTCGGCCTTTTCGGACGCTTTGCGGCGGCTATTGATCGCCGCCAGAATCAGTACGAGCGATTCCTGCATTCTTTCGAGTTCTCGCTGCAGTCGGCCGATGTTCGCCAACGCCACAATGAGCATCAGCGGCATGCCCAGAATAAACACCAGGCTGAGTATTGCAATAAATGCTCCCATGATTCATCCCTCCTTGACTAAGGACGCGAAAGTGGGATGAAGAAGAGGTCGAGCGTGGTGCCCTTCTCGGGATCGTTCACATGGCGGAAGAGGCGCCACAGCAGAGAGACCTTGCGGTAGCCGTTCTTCTTCGCGTCGTATGTGAAGCCCGGGAACGCGTCCACCGACACGTCGCCGTTCTTCTCGGCGCGTTGCCAAACCTTCAGCAGCACTGTGGACTCCTCGAACGAGGTGTTCTTCTTCTTGTCCACCTCTTTGCGCCTGTTGTAGAGGATTCCAAGGATCGTGTTGGACTTCTCCTCAATCGTGTTCTTGCTCTCGTTGCGGCTGGAATTGTAGATTGCGCCCAGGCCCACAGTATGCTCCTCGCGCAGATCTTCGCCCGTCTTCTTGCGCGTCTTGGGGTCGAACGTCACTGTGCGCGAGCTTTCGGAATTGAGAAGCAGCTCGTTGCCGTTGTCGAACTCTTCATGCACACGGTAGGTCTTGCCGTCCCAGGAAAGCGATGCATAGGCGTAGCGCTTGCGGGGAGTGAAGAAAATCATCGCCTTCGTTTTGGAGCCGGCGCTCGGAACGGCGTTCTTCTCCCTGAGGCGCATCGAGACCTTCTTCTCGTAATTCGTGTACGCATACTCCTCGAACTGGATCTCTGGCGGGAGCTCTTTGACGCCTGCAAGCGATTCGATTCGCGAGAAGTCGCCGTAGTGCGTTTGCGACATGAACGGGAAGAGCCAGAATCCTTCGTTTCTGCCGCTCTCGGTGCCGACGAGAGGAGTGAGCCACCAGTTGTTAGTCTGCGACGTGCCGCCGCCATTCCATCCGAAGAGCAGACTCGTGAACGAACGGTCCTTCTCGTGGTGCCAGAGGGGGAAGAACCAGTCCTTGCTATGCGAACCGTCCTTGGCCGTGGTGCTGCCCACGAGGCCTGCGAGCGCGGCCCACGCGCTTTCCTGGTTGTTGGTGTTCCACGCGCAACCGGCGAGAAGCGGAGGAATGATCACGCTCTCCTCGCCCGTCTTCGGATTGCGGTTGTGCGCATAGGGGATGGATGCGAAGCTATCCTTGTCGCGCGCATAAAGCGGGAAGAACCAGTCTCTTTCGTGCGAGCCGTCTTTCGCGGTGGTGCTGCCCACAAGGCCGGCAAGCGCGGCCCACGCGCTTTCCTGCGTATTTGTGTTCCAGGCGCGTCCGGCGAGAAGAGGCGGGATGATCATGCTCTCCTCGCCCGTCTGCGGATTGCGGGTGTGGGAGTAGGCGATGGACGTAAAGCTGTTCTCGTCGCGAATGTAGAGCGGAAACACCCATGACGTGCCGTCCTTACGTCCGGCAATGGGAGTGAGCATCGTGTCGCCTTCACGATAGTAGATCGGGAAGAGCCATTCGGAAGTCTTTGTGTGGCCGTAGAGAAGCGTGAAGAACGTCTCAGCGTCCTTGTAGTACAGCGGAAACGCCCATGATCCGCCGGTGCCGTCGGCCTTCTCGACGCGTCCGGCAAGGCCGGCGAGAATATACGCCACGGAGTCGCCTGTCTTGCGGTCGCGGTTGTAGCCGGAGAGCAGAAGCGGGGAGACGGCGGCCTCAAGCTTGCCGTCGGGACCGCGGTAATGGCTCCACGCGAGCGAGAGGAACGTGTTCTCGTCCTGCCAATAGAGAGGCACTGCCCAGTTGACCTCCTTTGCGGCTCCGAAGAGAGGCGTGATGAAGGTGTTGGTGCCGTGGTAGTAGAGAGGCAGCAGCCAGTCGGCGTCTTTGGTGTGTCCGTAAATGGGAGTGACTAGGGTGTCTTTGTCGCTGTAGCAGAGCGGCGTCACGAACGTCTCGTCTGTAGCATTGTGCGAGAAGATCGGAAACAGCCAGGACGAGTCGTATTTGCCGTCCACGCTGGAATGCCCGCCAAGGCCGGCCATGAAGTAGGATGTAACCTTGTTGGATCCATTGTTCACACGCGAATAGGGAAGCGAATAGAAGTCGTCGCGGTCGTAGACATAGAGAGGAAGCAGCCAATGATGCCTGAACCCCTTCTCTGTACGACGATAGCCGCCCAGACCGGCGCACGCCCACAGAGTTTCCTCTTCGGAGTCGCCATCAACGTCAGAATGGTGCCAGAAAAGCGGCAGCAGCCACTGCTTGCGGTCCGTGTGGTCTTTGTATTTGCTCGACTTGGCCCCGGCAAGACCGGCAGCGGCCCAAAATTTGTAGCCGCTATCCGAACCATCGTACCACCAAAGAGGGAATAGCGTGTTGAAGTCGTCCTTCCAGTCCCAGAAGAAAAGCGGCAGCACGGCCATGCCGTCTCCGTCCTTGTCAACGATCACCGGCGGCACGGCCACGATGTCGTCCGTGTTCCAGAAGACGGGGAACACGGTGAAATAGTCGTCGCCCCAGAAGACCGGAAAGATGCGGTTGTCGTTTTTGCACGTGTCGAACTGCGCAATCGGCCACAGCACATTGTATTCGTTGTATTCACTCTTGCCGTGCTTCATGTACTGGGAGTAGAGCGGACGGATCGCCACATGATCGTCGGCGCTCGAGAAGAGCGGCCACAAGACGGACGTCACGGGCGCGCGGTGGTAGAGGAGCGGCCAGAGGCTCACGCGGTCTTCCACTTTGTCCGTGTACTTCACATCGTT
>Ga0256407_10013057_pt1 | contig 11175 bp, 9 predicted proteins | sample RumenRJG_04DNA_FD_193489 | JGI IMG/M metagenome (GOLD analysis project Ga0256407, IMG submission 193489) | Bovine rumen microbial communities from Lethbridge, Alberta, Canada - RJG_04 | ecosystem: Host-associated > Mammals > Digestive system > Stomach > Rumen | place: Canada: Alberta | collected... | reverse complement strand
ATTTGTAGAGGAGGAGATGTAAGAGGACTCGCATTCTGTTGTCCTCCTGTAAAACCTTGCCCTATTATGGGAGCTTTAAAAGAAGTTGGATTGACTCCTCAAGAATTCTTGGACATTAAGCAAAAATTTGCAAGAGAAACTAGATTAGGCGAAGGCCCTGCAACCTGTTTTGGATCACTTGTATGGTGCTGTAAAACTTCAAAACCTTGTCCTTTAAGAGACATGACCTTAAACCAAATCGGCATGAGTGAAGAGGAATACATGGATTTGAAAAAGCAATTATCTGAAGTAATTCTTGCTGCAGGAACACCACCTACCTCAAATGAAGCAGTATTTGCACTTTCACAAACCTTTGAAATCAGTGAAGCGGAAGCTGAAAAAGTGCTTGCAGACTGTAACAATGACTTAAGAATGGCTGTAAAACTATTAAAACTTAAACAATTAGAACAAAAATAAATATTTCATCTAGTTATCCGATCTTTAAATCAATTGAACTAAAAATAAATGATGTGATAATATGGGAAAAACTTCTCTTTTCTTTGAAGTGGAAAACAAGAATGTCTTTATTTTAGGCACTGGAGAGGTTGCTACAAGAAGAGCACATCGCTTTTTAGATAAAGGAGCCAACGTAATATTGGCAGGAAATTCAATTGATGAAGAGTTAACTAAAAAAGGAGCTATTTTAACACCTTTAAAAGACCTTGATGAAATGGTTAAATGGAGCGACATAGTGATTACTGCAAGCGGTGATGAAAAGCTATGCGAATACATTGCATCCATCAGCCAAGGAAAATTAATTAACAGAGCAGACAAACCCGAAGAGGGAAATATAATAGCACCTACAAGTTTCTTGATAGATGATATAGAGATTTCCATTTACACAAATGGACAAAGTCCTTTAATGGCTAGAGAACTTAGAAAGAAAATACAATCAATCATCACAGAAGAGGATATCCTTGAGATAAAGCTTCAAGACCATGCGAGAAAGATCCTTAAGGAAAAAGTAGATGACCAAAAGGTGAGAAGAGAATATCTTGAAAGTATTCTAAATAATGAGAAAATTAAGAAATGCCTAAAGGAAAACAAATTAGATGAAGCTAAAGGACTTGCAGAAAGCATAATTAACTCTGACTTATCATAAAATAAAGGAGACTCAAAATTGATAATCAATATACGTGTAGACCACACCCTTGCAGACATAGAAACTATGGAAAAGGTATCAAAAGATTTGAAAGAATTGTTTTCAACTTTAAAAGAACAAATTGACGTTAAAGAATATATTGAAATCAATACATGCAATAGGTATGAGTATTTCCTTTATGCTGAGGATTACAATGAACTTGACTTAGACTGCGAAAACAAATATGTCATAATACAATATAGTGATGAAGCGGTTTTGCATTTATTCAGAATGACTTCCGGTCTTGAATCCATGATTATCGGCGAAGACCAAATCTTAGGCCAAGTAAAGGATGCAAAACTGAAAAGTGAAAGGGAAGGACATTGCGGAAATAAATTGGATGCTGTTTTCACAAAGGCAATCCATGTTGGTCAAGTTGTAAGAAACAAGACTAAAATTAATCAGGGCTCCATTTCCATTGGTTCAGCAGCAGTAGACCTTGCTGAAGAAAATCTTGGAGATTTGCAAGATAAGAATGTTCTTGTTATTGGTGCAGGAAAGATGGGAACCCTTGTTGCTAAGGCATTGGCTGAAAAGAACTTGAAAGCTATTTTCGTTGCAAACAGAACTTATTACAAAGCAATTAGATTAGCAGAGGAACTTGATGGGGAAGCTATTCTATTTGATAACTTGGAAGAAAAACTGCTCAATGCAGACCTTGTAATCAGTTCCACTGGTGCACCTCATGCAATCATTAATAAAACAAGGCTATTGAATGTATTTGATGAGAAAATACCAAAAAAGATGGTTTTCATTGATATTGCAAATCCAAGAGACATTGAAGAAGATGTTAAGGAAATAGGCATTGACTTATTTAACATCGATGACTTAAGGGGAATTGCAGAAAAAAATAAAAAGCTTCGTGAGAGAGAAGTCATCGAAGCAGAAAAGATCATCACAAGTGAGTTTGATTTACTAAAAGAATCCTTCAATTTAATTGAAATAAATTCTTTACTCGGTAGTTTAAGAGAGTCTATGGAAGAGATAAGACAACGTGAGAGTCAAAAGGGCATAGTTAAACTAAATAGTGTAGATGCGAAGGACATAAAAACCATAGATAAGATGACTCAGTCCATAGTCAACAAAATATTTTATGACATTTCTGAAAACATCAGAAAAACAGCAAAAAATAATGAAGATGAGTACATAAGAATATGTGAAATGATCTTAAAAGGAGACTGAATCTTAATAGTCTTGAAAAAATAGTAGATAAAGTCTTAAAAGATTGTAAAAAATCATAAAAAATAGTGATAAAAATTAAAAATAAAATAATGAAAGGATGTTGATTATTCAAACATTCCTTCAATCTCTTCTTTTTTATATTTATTGATGTCTAATGCAAAATAAATATCATCCATTGTTACTTTTTCCTTATCATTTATTATTGCATTATGAAGAGCAGTTTTCAATATTTTTTCCTTAATGTCCCTGCCGGACATTCTTTTGGAAAGCTTTACTAATTTTTCAATATCCAAATCATAATCTATTGGGAAAGTATTGAGATTCAACTCGAAAATTTCTCTTCTTTCATCATCATTTGGAAGTTTAAATTCAATTTCCTCCTCAAAACGACTTCTGATAGCAAAGTCAATTGAAGAGGGATTATTGGTAGCTGCTATTGTTACAACACCATCATTTGGATTGATTCCATCCATTTCAGTTAAAAGGGAATTTACAATTTCAGAAACATCTCCCCTTAATGATTGGAATGACCTATGCAATGCAATTGCATCAATTTCATCAATAAAAATCAAGGATGGTGCGGATTTTAATGCAGTTTCATATAGATCATGAATCTTGTTTGCTGCATCCCCTACATGGTCCCCAATTAGTGATGTAGCTTTAACCAAAAACAGATTGATGTCCAATTCATTTGATAACGCCTTTGCAAGCATTGTTTTACCAGTACCTGGGAGACCATAAAAGAGAACATTTCTTGGAGCCCAATTGCCAAACTTCTCAGGGTCTTGAAGATACTTGTAAATTAGTTTTGATTTATTTTTAGCATTCTCTTGACCTACAACATCATCAAAGAAAACATTGGATTTTACTCTTTTAATTGAATCATGTTTTTCTACATCCGGAATAACAATCTCAATTGAAGTGTTTTCTCCAATAACAGAGTCTTCAGGATATGCAGTTATGATTTTAAATGCAAAATCTGGGATAATCTTTTGATCAAATAGATAAGAACCTGTTCTAACTGATGTTCCGCTCCATTGGTCTATAGCATACTGTTCAAAAAGAACTTTATCAGATATCTCTAAATTAGGACCTTCCAATAATCCAAAATTGAAAGGATAACCTGCAGTTTCCAATACAAGAACCTTGGTTTCAATTTCATTGAAACTAGCCCTATTTTTAATGGAAACCTCTGATTTCTTTTTGCTTGAACTTTTATTTTCAGATTTCACATTTATCACATCAAATCAAATGTTTAAAATTATAAAAATTTTTTTATGATTGTTTAGATTACTTAATATATTATTAACATTATTTAAATATTTTCATAAAGAAATTAAGTTAGATTATCTAAATTAGACTGTCATAAAGCTGTTTCATTCTTAATGCATCCTGGTCTATTAAAGGAGTTTCACAAATAATGGTGGCTTTCCAATCGTTTTCAATTAGATTCAAAAGCAAATCCTTAATTTGCGGACCATACTCATCATCTTCAGCTAAGGTATGATGCTTCTTTTCACCCTTGTCAGTATATTCTATTGTAGTGAAATGACAATGCAATCTATCAATATCCAAATTGTCTTCAAGCTTTGAGAATATGCAATTATAATCCTCTTTTTCATTTAAGATTCCCCTTCCCCTTGCATGAACATGAGCAAAGTCAATTGTAGGCTCAAAATGGTCAAAACTGGCACACATTTCAATGATTTCATCAATATTTCCCAATTGAGAACGCTTTCCAGTAGTTTCGGGTGCAAAAGTAAAGTTTTCTATTCCTTCCTCTTCACATCTTTCAAGAAGTCTTGTGTAAGTTTCTTTAGCTAAATCCATACATGTTTCAGGTTTCCTACCAGAATAAAATCCCGGGTGGAACACAAGCCTATATGCCCCCATGAATTCTCCAACTTTTGCAGATTGAACCAATCTGTCTATTGTACTTTCAATTTTTTCTTCCTCTTTAGAACAGACATTCACATAATAAGGACAATGCATAGACATTAAAACCCCATTTTCTTCAGCAGATTCCCTAAGTTTAAGTGCAGAGGATTCTCCAATTCTGACACCATAAGTGGACTGATACTCAAATGCATATAATCCTAATGGCCCTAAAAATTCTGGAGATTCATGTGCTTTTCCACTAAATTCTATTGGTTTTCCCGCTGGACCAAAAATAACCTTATCTTTCATAAAAACACCATAAATAATTAAAAATGATAAAATATAAAAAAATGAAATTAAAACAAATAAATAGAAATTATAAATTTTTTATGATTTAGAAAAAGAGTAAGAAAATTAAATAGAAAAATTCTATTTAATTAATTATATCTGAAATTATGTCTGATTTATAAAATTCCCATAGCTTTGTTGGTTTTAGCAATGGATTTTTCATTGTCAGATTCCATTTCCAACATTGCACGGATTGCATCAACGTTTTCAGGCACTACATCTGATTCTTGGTGTACTGCTTGCATGTAGAACAATTCATTGTCTACAACGTTAATAGATTCTTTCCATACTGGAATCTCATATAAATCGTTTCTGCTTCTTCCTAAATCTTTAGCATATTCCATAAGTGCTGCAGTTGAGTCAAGGCCAGCAGCCGCTTCAACCACCATAACTCTGGAACGTTTTTCAAGAGCATCAATTACTTCATCATTAGTCACTTCATTGCCAATTTCAACCATTAGGTTGTGTTGGTGCATTAAAGTGGTAGGTACAAGCAAAGCCATTGTAGTAACATCAATGCCTTTCATTACAGTCTGTACATCAGGACCGTGGTGAGAAGGAACTTTTGGAGGGTTAGGAACAATAGCGTTAATAGGACCTTTTTTGATTTCAGAAGGGTCAGATCCTCTTCTAACCATTACAGCACGAACTTTTTTAATGTCAACTAATGGATTAAGAGTGTGTAAGGTACGGGTTAAACCGGTAGTGTTACAGGACACTACTCTTGCGTAGTCTGCACCATATGAATCATCATAGTTAGAAAATGAGTTGAAGGACAATCCAGTTAATTCATGGTCTTCTCCACCTTGGTAAATAGCTTTTACACCTGCTTTTTTATACATTTCAAGGTTTTGAGGTCCGATGTTTCCAGGAGTACAGTCAACTACAATGTCTGCTTCTTGAATCATGTCTTCAACAGTACCTGCAATTTCAATTCCTGCTTCTTTAAAGAGACCTTCCCTTTCAGGAATTCCAATGTATAAAGGATATCCCTTTTCTTCTACAGCGGTTTTTGCTTCAAAGTTTGGTCTGGTCTTACTTACACCAATGACTTTCATATCATCTTGAGCAGCTACAGCATCAGCCACTCTTTTACCTATAGTTCCAAATCCATTAATAGCTACAGATTTCATTTTTAAACTTCCTTTATGAATATTAAATTTATATAAACTCATTAAATTCTATAAATCCAATAAATATATAATTAAAGATTTATAATTCAATCTATATATAATTTGATATTTAATCTAAAAAATATGGCTTAAAACAAGAAAATAAGTGATATCTATTTGTTTTATTCCAATAAAACTATGCCATAACAGAAATAGCTATTGTTTTCTTCATCTATCCCTAGAATGTCATAGCCATTGTTTTCAATAGTCTTATGAATATCTACTCCACAAGCTTCACCAGATGGACGAGCCTCATTTGGATACTTGCATTTTTCCAAATTGCATTCCTCTCCTTTGGAATTACAGACCATACAGGGCCCAGCACCCATACCAAAAGCTTTATAATAACCAAAATGAGCACAACAATTCTCGATATCAACTGATATTTTTGTGATTCCTCCGATATCATCTTCAATAGAAGCCAAACTGATTTCAAATAAAATGGCAGTCTTATATGAATTTACCATTCCAACAAACTCTTCTGCCTTTGGAGTATAAGGTGGGCATACAAGTGTTTTGCCATAATTTGGACAACCAAACTGACATTTTAATCTTGTCCATGGCTCAACTACAATTGTGGCGGTGTCAATATATTCAAATTTAAAACCTTTATAATCTTTTGTTAATTCTTTAATTTCTTCATTTAATTCATCTAAACTAATCATAAAATCACTGAAAAATCATTTAATATTCTATAATTAGAATTCTTATGATAAATATTTTAATAAAATCATTAATAAAATTTTTTAAAAAAAGAAATGGAAAGGGACATTAAAAAAACTAAAAAAAACTAAAAAAAAGCCTAAAAGACTGAAAAAATAAAAAAAATAAAAAAATAAAAATGAAATAGTATCAGTATTTTAAAATATTTTTCAAACATTTCAAGCTCTTAAAAATGCTAATGAAAGTACAAAAAACAAAATATGCAAAGGATAGCAAATTCAAATATCATTTTTATCACCTTTTTATCATATCTGTTTTTAAGAAATTATTATTGTTTAATCAACCCTTGTTTTGAATCTTAAAAGCAAAGAAGAATAGATAATCACTATTACAGATCCAATATTATGTACAAATGCTCCCCCAATAGGGCCCAAATATCCTAATGCGGCAAGAATTGTTGCTATAATATTTAATCCCAAAGCAAAGGCGATTCCAATATTAATAGTTCTGATGGTTTTTCTAGAAAGTGCAAGCAAATGTGGAATATACTTAATGTCATCACTTACAAGACATACATCAGATGCTTCAATTGAGATGTCACTGCCAACACCTCCCATTGAAATTCCAATGTCCGCTTGTCTTAAAGCTGGCGCATCATTTATTCCATCGCCAATCATTGCAACCTTCCTATCATTGGATTGGAATTCTTTAATCTTAGAGATCTTATCTTCCGGCAGACAATTGTATTTTAAATCCTCAATACCTACATCATAGGCAATATGCTCAGCAGCATTCCTATTGTCTCCAGTTAATAAAGTAGATTTTACACCTAATTTATCTAATTGGTCAATGAGATTTGCTGCATCATCTCTTAAAATGTCAGCCAGTAAAACTGCCCCTAATAATTCTCCATCTCTTGAAAGATAAATTGCTGTTGCACCCAGATTTAAATCTCTAGAAATATTATTCAATATAAAATCACTAGGCAAATTTACCCCTAATGATTTTAAGAATTCCTCATTGCCGGCACATAATTTATTATCACTTAAAGTAGCCGTAACTCCTTTTCCAATAATCATTTCAAAGCTTGAAACTTTTTCCAAACTTCCATCATAATTGTCTTTATAATATTTTACAATAGCTTTAGCTAAAGGATGTTCAGATGGGCTTTCCAATGAAGCGAATAAACGAATCAATTCTTTTTCACTAATTGCATTATCATATGCAATAATCTTAGTGACAACAGGTTTTCCATAAGTCAAAGTACCTGTCTTATCAAAAACCATATGGTCTATTTTAGCTAATTTTTCAATTGAAATCCCTTCTTTGACTAAAATGCCCACTTTGGTTAAATTTCCAATTGATGCCATAATGGCTGTGGGAGTAGCTAAAATCAATGCACAAGGACAGAATACAACCAAAATAGTCACTGCACGTATGATTTCTCCAGTATACACCAAAGTCAAAACTGCGCAGATAAATGCTATAACAACAATGAAAGTAGCCCATTTATCCGCTGCTCTAACCACTTTCGCATTTTCAGGACTTGCAGATTCAACTATTTTAATTAATCTTTGAAGAGAACTGTCCTCTCCTTTTTTAGTGGCTTTCATCAAAAAAGAACCATAAAGATTTATAGTTCCACTATATACTTCATCACCAACTACTTTATCCACTGGTATGGATTCTCCAGTCAAGACAGAATGATCTAAAGAAGATTCACCTAGGATTATTTCACCATCTACTGGAACAATTTCCCCTGGAACAACTTTTACAATATCTCCCACTTTAATCAAATTAGCTGGAACCACTATCTCACTTTCATTTTTTCTATTATAATTGATTACTAAAGTACAAATTGTAGGATTCAGGTCAATGAGATTCTTGATTCCTGCTTTTGTTTTAGAAACAGTGAATTCCTCTAAAAATCCTCCAATTGCCATAATGACAGCTATCACTCCTGCAGCAAATAATTCTCCAATAAGAATTGAAGAAATAATTGCAACTGAGACAAGAACATCTGCCTTTATGTCAAATTCTGTGCAAAGACCTATTATTGCTTCCTTAAAAATAGGAATGCCACAAAACAATATGGCAATCCAAATTAAGTCAAATCTGAATATGTCCGTACCTATAAAACTTAGAACTACTGAGATAATGGAAATGAATATGAATAAAACATCCTTCATTTGACTATCTATAAAAAAGTCCTTAATATGTATATTACGACTATTAGAATCATGGGATATTATGTTTTTATCGTTAAGGAAAAATTTTTTTATGTTCATTTTAACCCTCCAAGCCAATACATATAGGTATACCCTTATAGGTATAAAAATAATTTGAAAAAAAATAGAAAAAATTGTTTATTTGAGAAACTTAAAGAATTCTCCCTAAAAACAATTTAATCTATAAAATTTCCAAGGATTCCCATCTAACTTTGAAAATTTTTAATTATAATCTTGAATAATATTCTAAAATAGTAGAAACATCATTTATTGCTTCATCACTGTCTCCTGCTTCAATTGCATTCTTAATACAGTGCTCAAGATGCCCTTCCACTATTATATGGCCTACTTTATGTAAAGCAGATTTAGAAGCATTTACTTGCATTAAAATATTCTCACAAGGAATATCCTCATCTATCATACGATCAATAGCATTTAATTGACCTATAATCTTTTTTATTCTTCTATGAAGATTATCAGAATCCATACACTGTTTCAAAATAACACCACCAAATAAATCAATATACCCTATGGGGTATGCATATATTAAAATTGAACCTTGTACTATATAAATGTTTTGAAAAATAAAAAAAGGGTTTGTCAATATTATAAAAACAATTATGATGGAAGTTTGGAAAAAGTCTCCAGATACAATAATTAAAAAAATAAAAAAAATAAAAAAAGAAAAAATAAATTAATTTAAAAATTAATTTATTATAATTGACCAAATTGTCTTAATTTCTCTGGGAAATATGTATCTACTACATATTCAAGACCATATTTGGAGAAAGATTGCTGTTCTGCTTTTTTACCGATCTTAAGCATTTTCTTAATTTCGGTTTGCCAGAACTCAGTTTGATACCTTGGGTCTTTTGAAAGCTCTTTCAATCTCAATACATCGATATCTTTCAATGGGTCTGTTGGAAGATCATATTCAATGATATCTGATGCAGTTACTCCTAAAAACTTAGCATCAGGAGTAGCTAAATCATGATTTACATGAGCTAACTTTGCACTTCCGGAAATAATTACTTGTCCGATGTGGAATCCCCAAGGGTCTCCGTCGTTACAGATATATACAGGAAGGCCTAATTCCTCATTAACCCTTTTGATAAATCTTCTTGTTGCACGAGCTGCTTGACCTTTAAGACCTACAATCAAACAGTTGAATCTATTATGAGCATCCTCTTGCACTAACCTGTGGAACATCCCCATGGTTTCCACTGCAAGCACAAAGTCTGCACCACAATCCAATAATTCCACTTGGTCAATGGTTGGTGAAATGGTATAACCGGATTTACCAGCTCTTGCAGCATTGATTTCAAAATCGCCATCAAGCAAGGTGATGTCTCCATAAACGGATGCACCGTCTTCCTCAGGCATTAATCCTAAATCTTCACGGGTAGCACCTAATGCAACTTCTAAATCCTCACCTACAATGTTGGATTCCTGTTGGTTATTGAATTCAATACCCCAACCTTCAGAGATATAATACATTTCCCTGATAGTTGCAGTCTTGTCTCTTAATACCAAATCCTTACAGAAATTAGCAACATAAACCATTTGCCCTAATTTTCTGATTTGCTTTACATTTCCAAGAGATCTTTTACCGAATCTGTCTCCAAGAATGTAATAACGTTTATCTGGGTCGTAAACAATGTTTCCAGTACCTCTAGAAGGAATTCTTAAGGTAGGTACTTTTTCCTTTTCAACATCCTCTATGATTTCTTGACCGAAAGCTTTGAGTTTATTGAAAGTGTATTGTCTCCTTTGCTCTTTATGAGTATGTTTATGAGTAGTAGTTTCTTCAGCCATCTAATCATTCCTCCTGGTCTTCTGAATCAAACAATGTAGACTGTCCAGTTTTTTTAGATTTTTTCTTTTTAGGTTTTTCATCATCTTTTAACGCTTCATCTAAATCTGATTCTTGAACTCTATCCTTACGGCTTGAATGTTCCTTGTCTACAACATGACCGAATTCATCAAGCTCTTCAAGTAAGGAATCTACGTAGTCTTCCTCTTCTATTTCTTCTTCAACTTTCTCCCCCATCAATTCTGCTAATGCCCTTCTTGTAACCTTAGCAAGAACCGGTTTATAATCAGGAACACCAGTTTCAGCAAGTGCTGCTGCCTCTTCAATGATAACAGGAACATAGTCTTCAAATATTTTAGATCTCATAGCTTTTTCCTTTTCAGCTTTTTTGGATCTTATATGTCTTTGAAGTTTTCTTGCTATTTTCATGGTAGCTTGTCTAATCTCATGAACAATCTCAGGTTCTGGAGCAATACTTTGCTTACCAGTGGATAAGTAAGGAACTTGGGTGGAAATAATGTTAACAAATAAAGTTAATGGAGTGTTATCCAAGTCTCTAAGACCATATCTTCTCCAATCAATTGATTTCAATGCTTCTGTAATAGCACAGCTTCCTGCATCAAAAGTCAATGGAACTCTGTTTGCAAACCTTAAGATTTCAGATTTCCTTTGTTCATTTACAATTCTACCAGCATCTCCACCATAAGCGAT
>Ga0256407_10013054_pt1 | contig 11175 bp, 5 predicted proteins | sample RumenRJG_04DNA_FD_193489 | JGI IMG/M metagenome (GOLD analysis project Ga0256407, IMG submission 193489) | Bovine rumen microbial communities from Lethbridge, Alberta, Canada - RJG_04 | ecosystem: Host-associated > Mammals > Digestive system > Stomach > Rumen | place: Canada: Alberta | collected... | reverse complement strand
TTTTCTTCATCATCATCATCATTTTTTTCTTTCATTTCTTCATCTTCTTCTTCTATTAATTCGTCTTCTTCTATTATTTCTTTTTTTTCTGTTGGTTTTTTTTTTTTTTTTTTTTTTTTTTTTTTTGGTTTTATTTTTTTTTTTTCTTTTTTTTTTTTTTTTTTTTTTTTTTTTTTTTTTTTTTTTTTTTTTTTTTTTTTTTTTTTTTTTGTTTTTTTTTTTTTGATTTTTTTGTTTCTTCTGGTATTAATTTTATTATTTCTTCTTTTATTATTTCATCTTTTTCATCTTTTTCTTCTTTTTTTGTTTCATTTTTGTTTTCTTTTTTATTTTGTTTTTCAATTTTTTTTTTATCATTTTTATTTTCTTTTTTATCTTTTTTTTCTTTTTTATTATTTTTATTTTTATCTTTTTTATCTTCTTTTTCTTTTATTTTTTTTTCTTTTTCTTTTTCTATTTCTTTTTTCTTTTCAAAAGTAGATTTTCTTATTTTTGCAGTATAATTTTTTTCTAAAATATATTTATTAACTGGATCAACACTATTTTCTTTAACTTCTTTTTTTTCATATTTTTCATCTTCTAATTTTTTAATAAGTAAATCAATAGAACATTTTTTAAAATTAATAAGAATATTATTATTTTTTTCAATAAATTCTTTAGCAATATCAATTATATTTTTTTTTATATTTTTATCCCCAAAATTATTTAAACTATTTATTAAATTAACAACAATAGTTTCTTCAAATAATTTCATTTCTCTTTTATCTTTTATATTTAAAAACAAACTTAGTAAATTACTAAAAAAATTATTTATATTATTCATAATAAATTTTAGTATATTATCATTTTTTTCATCATTTTTAAATATATAATTAATAAATCTTGAAATAATTCTTATAATATTTCCTTCAAAAGAAAAATTATAATTATTTCCTTTTATTTCATTTTCTAAATAAATAGGAAATTTATTAATAGAATTCATTTTTTTATTTTTTAAACAAGAAACTAAATAAGTAGAAATTATTTGATCAGATAACATTAGATATTTATCACTTCTTAAAAAATCAACAGATTGAAATTTTCTCATAAATTCACTTATAAAAATAGAAATCCAACTTTCATGTTTATCAATTAATTCTTTTTCATCATCAGATTTATAAATAAAACTTGCAATTTTTTTAGCCATTTGAAATTGATATTGATTTTTATCAATATTCCAAAAAAAATAAAATATACTTTTCCATATTTTTTTATATACTTCTTCATAATTTGATATTTTTTTTACTAAAAATTTTTTTGTTAAATTTAAACCTTCTTCTCTTTTTATTTTATCATTTGAAACTAAATTATTCATTGCAAAAATAAATTCTTTATTATTTTCTGTGTCAATGACTAAATCTGACATTGCAGTTTTATATGATTTTTTTAAAATAATTATTTTTAACAATTAAAAAATTTCCTTCATGAAAAATAAAAATATAGATGATATATTGATTTTATTTTATGATAAATCACAAGAAAAAAGAGCAGACTCAATAAAAATATTAGAAAATTTTTTTTTACATAATACTGATAAAAATAATATAAATAAATCATTACTCTCATTTATAGAACAAATAATAAAAAGAATTAAAGAACCAACATATAATCAAATAATAATAAAAGGAGATATGACTATTTTTTTTACTTTATTTAATATTCTAAAAAAATTTAATCATGTAGAACCAAAAGTTTATTATACTATAATAGAACCATTATTAGATTTTTTAAATAACTATGATGATAAATTAGTTATAGCAAGTTCAAATACTTTAATAAAATTATTAAAATCAAAAGATAAAATTTTTATAAATTATTTTGATATTTTATTTGAACATTTAATGATATTAAAACAAAAAAAAAATCAAATAATAGGAAATTATGCAAATGCATTAGATGAATTTTTAAAAGATTTAATAGGAAAATATTTTGAATTAATTCATTCAAATAAAAAAAATTCAAATAATACTTTTTCAATAGAATATATATCAAGAAAATTAAATGAAGCCAATCATCCAATTATTCAAATTTTAATTATTTCATGGATAACTTTTATTATTTCTATTCCTGAAAATAATCTTATTTTATATTATGATAATATTATTTCTAAATTATTTGATTTATTAACTGATGATGTTGAAGATGTTAATCAAAGTAGTGAACAATGTTTAAAAAAAATTTATATTTATATTGAAATTCAATTTGAAAAAATTAATCTTTTATATCGTGATATTATTAATGGGTTACTTGGAGTTTTAATTGAAAGATGTAAAAGTGATCATGATAATGTTAAAAATTGTGCTTTTGAATGGTTAATTATGTTTTTAAGTAAATATAAAGAAATTATTGATTCTTATTATAAATTAAATGAAAATAATATTAATATGAAAAATGAAATAAATGATGAAAAAAATATTAATTTAAATTCAAATAATTTAATTATTAATTCAAATAATAATAATAATATTAATAATAATAACAATATTATTAATAATAATTATAAAAATTCTATTCAATATAAAAATAAAAAATTATTAAATAGTGTTGGATTAATTGATATGCAAAAAAATGATGAAAATATTTCTCCAAATGAATTAATAAACATAATACCATTTTATTTTTTTCCTGAAATATTAGAAGTTTTAATTTTAAATTTAAATAATAATAATAAAATACTTGTTCAAAATTGTAATGAAATATTTCAATCAATAGTATTAACTAATATATTTAATGATAATATTAAACCATTAGAATCAAGATTAAAAAATTTTTTAGATCCATTAAAAAGTGATTCAGTAATAAATTTTGTATTAGATTTAACAGTAAAATTATTTAATAAATTTCATTTTTTAATGTTTAATAATGTAATAGATTATTTAAAGAAATTAACAAGTATTATCCCAGTAAAAAATAAGGAAATATTTAATAATATTTTAAATATTTTTTGTAAAATTGCAGGATGTGATGAATCATATACTTTTGAAATAATATCTTTATTAATAAAAGAATTTAGACATTCACCAAATTTAATTATTGAATATGGAATTACAATGTTAAAAACATTATCAAAAGCAATTTCAATAACAACAATATATAAAACAATAACAGATATTCTTTTAAAAAATGATGATTTTAAATTTAGAATTAGAATGATTAATATTTTAGATACATTTTTATTTATTGAAAAAGAAGGGGAAGAAGTAAGAAAAAAATTATGTAATATTACAAATGTTAAAAATGATGATGATTTTATATTCTTTAAACAAATTTTTACTTTATTTTCAATTAAACCAATTTCTACTTTAATGATGTGTGTTATTTCAAATTATTTTGAATTAAGTTTTTATTTATCTTTACAATTAGCAAAAATGGATTTAAAACAAGATGATTATCTTCAAATTTTTCAAATGATTCAATTATTTGAAAGTATTATTTTTCATCCAATTAGAATTAAGTTAATTACTCCTAAAAAAAATATTTTTCTTGTTAAAACACTTAATGCTATTTTATTTATTATACCTCAAGGAGAAGCTTTTAAGGCTTTACAAAAAAGATTAATTTTTGTTCCTATTATTTTTTCTTTAGATAAAGAAAAAGAATTAATTGAAAAAGGAAATGCTGTTGATAATTATGATTTAGATGAAAAAAAAATGAATGATGTTAATTTTTTTATTAATATTTTTAAACAAGCACAAGATTATTAAAATATATTATATGCAATTAAATTATTATAAATAAATTAAAAAATTAAAGTATATGATTTAGAGAAATAAAATGAAGTTTTGAAAAAATATGAAAAATAATTCAAATAGATTTGAAAATATTATAATATTTTTTGAAAAAATTTTTTCAAAAAATAAAATTTTGATTGATATCTTTAAAATAAAAAAATTAATATTAAAAAATATTTTATTATAATAATTAAATTTAAAAAATTAAATAATATTTTATTTCTAATTTTTTCAATAATTATTTAGAATAAAGTATAATAAGTTCAAAAATTATTTTTAAAAAATAAAATAATTACTTATCATTATTTTTACTATATTTTTGAAGTAAAATCTTAATAAAACCTTTTAAATAATATTTTTTTTCAAAAGTTAAATCTTGAATATTGTATTCGTTTTAATTTTCAAATTATTGAATTTGAATATGAAAATATAATTATTCTTTTAAATGCTTTTTATGATTAATTAAAAGAATTTAATAAATCTTTAATTTTCTAATTGAAGTATTTAATTATTATAAAAAAAAATGAATTATAATTTAAAAATAAATATAATATTATTATTAATTTTGAAAAATGACAAAACAATTTAATTGTATGAAGATTAGTATTTAAAATTACTTTATTTAATAAAAAAGAATATTATTTTAAAAAAAGATATATTTTTTGATAATGATTAATTTAAAATAATTTATTTTTAATGAAAAAAATCAATTAAAAATCATTTTTAAATTAATATTTAAATAATTAAACTTAAAACATAATCTTCATTACTATATTTTTTAATATTTTTTATTGATTATTTTATAATTTTTGAATTATTTTTTAAATAAAAAAAATCATTTATAAATATTAATATCCATTAAAAAGTTTTTGGAATGAAAAAAATTAACTTATCAATATTTTTCTAATAAATAAAAAAAGTATTTTATTTTTATTTAATTTATAAAAAAATGAAATTAAAATTAATTTTTAACTTTTAATATATATTCATTTTCCTTCATAATAACTTTTTCTTTTCTATTAGATAATATATTTTCATTATATCCACTCAATTCACATTCTTTAATATTTTTAGTGATATTTAAATCACAAGTAAATAAAATAACAGTACAACCATTATTAATATTATTATATTTATTAACATTACCATTAAAAATAATATTTTCATCTAATTTAATAATTAATTTCCTAACACCTTTCATATTATCTTTCTTATGATTAAAAATTCTAATATAAGAAATCCCAACAATTTTTTCTAAAAAAATATATAAAATATTATTTTTCTTCATTTCATCATTTTTTTTAAAATCTTTAAAAACATCATAATATTCATTTCTACTTTTTTGAGATTTAACAATTCTTCCTAATTGATCATATATTTTAACATCATCAATAGCAATAAAATTTTTATCTCCCCAATTATCTAATAAAATAAACTTTAAAATTGAACCAATTGGAAGATATGGAGTTTCATAATTTTGATAATATAATAAACTAGCAAATTTTAATTGTTTAAAAGGTTCAATTTCTTCATTTGAAAAAAAACTATTATAACTATTATTTTTATATGGAAAAGTAATTTCTTGTGAAAAATCAATTAAATCATCTTCAATTCCTTTATGTAAAATAATAATTAAAGGATTTTTATTATCATCAATATATAAATTTATTTCTTTAACTCCTTTATTTAATTTATTTATTTGATTATAATTCCAAAATTTAATTGAATTTAAATAAATTTGTTTTTTAAATATTATTTCAATATAAGGATTTATTTTTACAGTTAACCACATTAAATTTTCATCATTAGTTTTATTTTGTTTATTAAATAAATTTTCAAAAATTCTTTTATCATTTATATTAAAAAAAGTAGATAAATCTTTTGGCATAGCACCAATTGAACTAATATCATTTAAACTAATTTGATATTTTCCTTTTTTATTAATTGAAAATAATTCTAATCCAGTTAAACCAATTTGATCTTTGTGACCGTAATTTGATATTAATTTTAATTTTAATTTTTTACATTTTATATATGATAAATTTGATTTATTACTTGGAGATTTTTGAGGAGAAAGAATATTTAAAAGTTCTAAATCAAGATTTTGTGATATTAAAGTTTTTGTTTTTTTAAATCTTTGAAATATATTATTATTTAAATTGTTATTATTATTTGAAAATATTATTTTATATTCTTTTATTGAATTTGGGATTGTTCCTTTAAATATTTGATTTTTATTTTTATAAATTTCTATATCTTGTATTCCATGATTTATTTCATTTAAAATTGATATTGCGTTTATATTATCACAATTTTTACAAAAAATATCTATTTTATTTATTTTATCTGGATTAAATATTGTATTTATATTATCTTGTCTTTCAAAAAAAGTATTATTAATTGAAATAAAATGAGAAAAAATTTCATTATCTTTTTTATCAAATAATTTTATTCTTTTTATATTAAAATAATCTTTTTTTGCATATATTGATAATATTTTAATTGAAATTATACATTTATTTTCAAAAATAATATTATTTTTTTGATAAGGTGAAGGCATTTTTGGTAAAATTAAATTTTTTTTTTGTTTTAAATTTACATTTGAATTTCTATTTTTATTAAAATTTTGAATTGATAAATTATTATCAATAGAAATATCAGAAAATTCATCAAAAGATAATTCATTTAAAGGAGTATAATTTTTATTTTCTTTTATTTGATTATTAATTGTTTTTATTCTTTTTGTATATTTTTTCTTTTCTTTTAATATTAAAGATCTTGCATTTTTAATAGGAGAACTTGGAAACATAAAAGTTATTGATTTTTCTTTTTTTAATTTAGGAATTGATGTTAAAGTAGTATTTGATTTATAATTTAATTTCTTTGAATTTAAATAAAAATCATTTTTCCTTTTTAAAGAATTAATATTATTATTATAAATACTATTTGTACTTAAATTATATAATTCTTTAATTTTAGCTGGACTAATTTTTTTTAAAATTGAAGGAAAAACTTCATTTGATTTTTTCATATTTGAAGAATAATTTGATTTATTTATACTTTTATCTCTACTTAATTGTAAATCTGGTAATTTTTTTTTATCTTGTTCTGGTTTTTTTATTTTTTTTGAAAATAATTTTTTTTTTATATCATTTTCACTAATTAATAAAGAACCTAATAATGCAGTAATATCATTTTTATTATTTATTTTTATTGTTCCAGAAAATGATTTATTATTTGTTAAATTTAATTTATTTTCTTTCTCTTTTTCTTTTTTAATATTATTATTATTTATATTAATTATATTTTTATTTGAATTACTAAATTCATTTTTATCATTATTTTGAGAATCATGTGTATTAAAACTATTATTAAATGAAATATTAAAGAAACTTTGTTTATTTTCTTCTTGTTTTTTTATTGCAATATGAGGAGGGGTATTTTCTTTTTCAAAATTTTTATTTTTATTATTCAATAGTTTTAAATTCAATTTATTTTTTTTAATTGATGGGAAGATAAAAGATGAATTTTTATGAAGTGTTATAAATGATTTACTTGTTGAATCAGTTTCATTTGATGAAAATTTTATTTTTGAAAATAATGATATATTATTTCTTGTTAATTGAGAAAGCTATAATGAAATTATTTCAAATTTTTACCTTTTTCTCTCTATGCATTTTTTTTAATTTAAAAAATTGGTTTTTATTGTATTAATTTTAAAATAAATTATAAAATATTATATATTATATATGTTTCATTTAAAAAAAATAAAAAATCCATTTTAATATTTTATTAATTATAAAAATTTTTTATTTTTAATTTAAACAAATAAAATAAAAAAAAATCTATTTAAAAAATATCCCTTTCCTTAATTTTTTCCCATAAAGCCAAATTTTTTGCCCCAGGATTAATAAACAACTTTCCAAATCTATCAATATTATTTTTCCTAGGAAAAACAATTTCAAATCCTCCATGAAATCTATCAATTTCACAAATACTTTCTTCAACAATTTGTTCTAATAAATTATTATATTTACATTCATTTTCCAAAGTCCTTTCATCAATATGAGAATAAGAAATTAACCCAATAGTATTTAACATATCTGTATAAACAGAAGTTTTAACAACTTTATCAATTATACTATAAGATTCTAAAGAAGGATTATAATTAACTTCAATTAACCAAGGTTTATCATTTGTATCAATTAAAATATCAAAACCATATATTTCATATAAACTATTATGAAAAATATTAAAATTTTTCCCTTTTAATTTTAATTCATTATCTCTTATTGAAATTATTGTTTTTGCAATTACATCTTTTATATCTTCAAATATTTTATTAACATTTTTCCCTTTATTTAATAAATGTTTTTTTAATGTTTTAACAGTCCATTCATTTCCTTCTTCAGCATCTGGATTTTCATTTGTTCCAAATTTTCCTTTATTTTTCTCATTAAATGATGTATTTGTTAAATGAATCCATAAATTTTTTAAAGTCTTTAAATCTAATTTATATTCTTCAGAAGCAATTCTAACAATTCCATTATTATGTAAATAAATAATAAGAGGATCGTAACTAGTTATTAAAACATATAATCTCATATCATATTTTCTTCCTTTTAAAGTCCCTGGATTTGGTATATATTTTGTTATTAAACAACTTCCAGAAACTTCATTTGGATTTTCTAAAATGTAAATTCCTCTTCCTTGAGAATTTTGAGTTGGTTTTACTAAATAAATATTATCTATATTTAATTTGAAATTTTTGAATTTTTCATTAAATAATTCTTGATCTACTGGTAAAATATATGATTCTGGCATGTAATCATATTCTTCATTGAATAATTGTTTTTGTTTAAAAAATAATTGATATAATTTTTCTTTATTATGAATTATTGCAAATGATTTGTGATGATTATATCTTTGATATTTACTATATGTTTCTAAAAATTCACATTTTTCATCATAAATGTAATTTGTTGTTAAAGAATTATTTACTTTTATTATATTATTATATCTTAATGTTTCATTTACACAAAATGGAGTTCCTAAATATGTATTTTCATATACTGATATAAAAAATTCTTTTTCTTTTATTGTATATGGTTTAATATTTATATTTGATAAATCTTGTTTATATGGAATAATGGGAGGATATTTAAAAAATACTGTTTTCATTGGACATTTACAAATTTTTGGATTTGGAGTATATAAATTAATATTTTGTTCTTTTATTTTATCAAAAGTATCTTTGAAATTTTTATTATATAAATCAGTTAAATATTTCATTTTATCATTTGGGCATTTATAATTATCTTCATTATTATAATAATTTTTAAGTTTATAATATTCAATAAATCCCAAATCATTATAAGTCATTTTAGTATTAGCATCATAAATAGCACATCTCATATCACTTTTATAAAAATAATAAAAAACTAATCCAAATTTTTTAACATCATTAATACAATTTCCTTTAAATAAAACACAAATTCCAAAAAAACTTTTTATAAATAAATTACATTTCTTACTTAAATAACGTTCATAATACCAATTACTATCAAATAAAGCACCAAGAGTAATTCTAGTTAAAGGTAAATAATTATAATTATTCAATCTCATTAAATCAGGAACAAAATTAGTTAATCTATTCCAATGAGGATTAAAATCATTTTTATTTTTACATAAACCAACATAAGTTGCATATTTTCCAATTAAAATAGAATAAGCCTTATTAACATTATTCATACTTAAATAAAAATTTTTATTATGAATTAAATTACTTATTCTTTTCCCTGGATTATAAGCAAAATGTCTAATTGAATTTTTATTAAATCCCATAATATGAATTAATTGATGAATTATATTTGGAATATAAAAATTTTCATTTACTTTTAATAATAATTCCTTTATTTGAGTTTGAATTTTTATATAAGCAATTATTGGTCTTTTTGATATTTTTTCTATTGCGCAAATTCCTGCTGTTGAAAATTGGTTTTTTTCTTCAAAATCATAATATGGATAAATTAAAAAATCTGTTTTTATACCTTTTCTATATTGATTACTATAAAATGTTATTTTTGAATTATTACATATTTCTTCTATTTTCATATCAAATTTTATTTTAAATGATTTTTTCATAAAAAATAATTCTTTTAAATATAAACTTGCTTTTTTTAAATATTCTTTTGTTTTATTTAAATATGATTCTGAAATTAAATCAGGATTATTTTTTCTTGCTAAATTTAACATATTAAAATCAAATGTTATATCAAGAGGAAGATATTTTTTTGATTCGTTTAATTCTAATTCATATGGTTTTGGTGTTTCGTCTGAATTTTCAAATTGACAATTTGATTTTATATTTATTAGTAAAAGTATGAATATTAAAATTAAATATTGTTTATTCATAATATAGTTGTTTTCAAATAAATTAAAATATTATATTATTTTTAAAAATATTTTTTTTTTTAATATTTTTTTTTTAATGGTTTTTAAAAAATTTATTTAATTATTATTTATTTTGGTTAATTTTTTATTTATTTATTTATTTATTTTCTTTTTTATAAATCATTGTAAAAAGTTGAAAATATGCATTAGTCCAATTTAATAAAATCTTATCAAAAACATTTTTTGTAAGAGGAGTTTTCACACCAATACATTCATAAAATAAACTTTTTAAATCACTAAAACTAAAACTTTTCATAATACTTTTTTTAACTTTATTCATTTGTATAAATGAAAAATCTTTATTTCCATTAATATATTTATCATAATCAAAAATAAAATTATTTTCACTTTCATATAAATTTTTAAAAAACTTATTATTATCAATAAAAAAAATTTCAAAAGCAAAAACATATTTAATTCCTAATTTTTCATAAGCATAATCAATAATATTTCCATAAACAGGATATTCAATTAAATTATTAATAGGACCAAATTTACATTTACAATATTTTTCATTTAACTCATTTAAAATATTATACATATTCTTTAAATTAATATCAAAATTATCAAAAGTTAAATTTTTATAAGCAAAAGGCATATACATTTTAAAATCACCTGAATGAGTAGAAATTAACATTTTTGGATTTATTTTTTTTATTATTTTATCAATTGTTCTTGTTTCCCATTCTGATAAAGGTTTTTTTCCTGATGATAAATCATTATTTTTATTCCAATTAATTGGATAATTTCTATTTAAATCTACATCATTTTCATTATTTCTTTGACAATGATTTATATCTTTTTCTATTATTTTTCTTCCATATTCATTTACTAAAGGAATTATTGTTATTATATTTTCTGATAATATTGATTTTAATGTTTTTTTTGAATATAATGATTTTATTTTTGGATATTCTATTGAACATAAATTTTCTATTATATAAATTGCTAA
>Ga0256407_10013052_pt1 | contig 11176 bp, 5 predicted proteins | sample RumenRJG_04DNA_FD_193489 | JGI IMG/M metagenome (GOLD analysis project Ga0256407, IMG submission 193489) | Bovine rumen microbial communities from Lethbridge, Alberta, Canada - RJG_04 | ecosystem: Host-associated > Mammals > Digestive system > Stomach > Rumen | place: Canada: Alberta | collected... | reverse complement strand
AATTAATATCAAAATATAAAGCAATAAGAACAATAAAAACAGTTTTATTTTTAAAATTAAAAAATTTATTAACAAACTTCTTATTTAAATTAAATAGAAAAAATAAACAACAAATCAAAAAAAAAAATAAAATAAATTACAACTCAAATGATTATTTAATAAATAATAATCCAAAAAAATCAAGAGTAAAAAGTACAAAATTAATAAAAAATAATACAGAAGAATTAAATTTAAATAATAGAACATCCCCATTAAAAATATCAAATAATAGTCTTCAAAATTATTATTCAGTTAATAATGATTTAAGTGAATGTACATTTACACCAAAAATAAATAAAAATTTTAAACCATATTATGAAAAAAAACCAGTTAAATCTTATACATATTATGCACCAATTTATGATATTTTTGCAAAAGTTCCAAAAAGAGAAGTTCCAAATATTAATATTAATAATAAGAAACAAATTTATAAAACAAATGCTAAAACTGTTTTTAATTCTTTAAATAATAGTATGGGTAATTTATCAAATATTAATAGTATAAATAATATTAATGTTAATAATTTAATTAATTCAAATGGTGAATATATTTCTCCTATTCCAATGGTATCTCCAGTTTATCAATTTACGAATAAAAAATTTAATTATAATAATCCATATATTTATAATGAAAATATGAATAATAATTTAAATAAAAAACAATTAAATAATAAAAATAATATTCATAATAAGAGTAATAGTAATAATAATATTAATTATGATATTGAACTTAATAATTCTGATAATTTTGATATTAAAGATTATAATTTTATAATGAATGAAGATAGAAGAAATAATGGGAATGATAAACTTTTTCAATTAAAAATGAAAAGATTATATGATATTGAAAATAAATATTCATTTAATCCTCAAATTAACAAAACAAATATTAAAAAAAATAAAATTCAAGAAACACCAAGATATATTCAATTACATAATGATGCAAAAATTAGAAAAGAAAATAATGATAGATTAAGAGATAAATATTTAAAAGAAGAAATGGAAAATTTACAAATTCCAAATAAAGAAAAATCACAAAATTCAAATTATTATAAAAAATTATATAATGATGCATTTTATTATAAAGAAAGAGAAATTGAAAATGAAAAAAGAGAAAATGAAAAATATTCATTTTCACCTCAAATATATAAAAATAATAAATATATAGTATCAATGCCTTTTAATCAAAGAAGAGCAGAATCAATTGAAAGAAAAAATAATTTATTAAAAAAGAAAGATGATGAAGAAAAAAGAGAATTAGATGAAATGAAAAAAAATTCAGTTAGTAAAAATGTAAATTCTAATAGTAAAGAAGTAATTGATAGATTATATTCAAAAGAATATGAAAAAATAAAAGATAGAATTCAAAAAGAAAAAGAAGAAAAAGAATTAAAAAATAAAAAAAAACAAATAATAAATTGGGATAAAGTAAATTATGATAATAATACAAAATATTCAGATTCAAAAAAAAAAGATTTAAATAAAATTGATTTTTCAAATAAAATAAATAATATTATTAATGAAGAAAAAGAAATTAAAATTGATTCAAATAAAAATACAATTGATGAACCTTTTTCTTCAAATTCAGAAGAAATTCCAAATAATAATAATAATATTTATATAAGTGAACAATTTGGTTCAAATCAAAATTATTTTATGGATAAAATTAAAAGTGAACATTCAATTAATTTTAAAAGTCCTAAAGAAAGTAATTTTAATAGTAGAAAAGCTTCAAATATAAGTGGAAATATATTTAAAAATTATATTGAAATACAATCTTTATCATCAGAAATGAATAGTATTGTAAATGGAAATGATTCAAAAGATAATGATAAAAATTATAAAAAATAAAAATTTAATTTTTCTCTTTTTTAATAACCTTAAAAAAATATTTTTTTCCTTTTTAAAATTTTAATTCAAAAAAAAATTTTTTTTTAAATATAAAAAAATAATATTTTATATTATTTATAATAAAAATTCAGTTATTTAACAAATCCCTTTAATTTTATCTAACTCAGGTCTAATAACAGCTAAAGAAATCAAAACAGCTTCTTCAGTTCTAATAGTTCTTAATCCTTGATTAACACAAGTATTCAAATAAAAATCAAAAAAATCTTTAACATCATTTCCTTTTTTAACTTCATTTTCATCATCATCAATCATTCCTTCAATTCCAGTAATTCCCCCAAAAACAATTAAACAATGTTTAAAATTTTTAACTTTATCAAAATTAACTTTCCTATAATCATCTCCTTTATCAGAAGTTCCAATAATTAAATCATATTTTTCTCCATAAATACTTTCATTAAAAATTTGATTAAAATTTTCACAAACTCTAACAATATAACCCCAATAAATCCCAAATTTTTCAAAAGGTTCTCTCATAGAAACAGGGATTCCAGAATAAAATTTTAAATTATCATTAAAACCATTTTCATTTAATTTAACAGTAACTCTTGTTTTTTCTGGTAATTTTTTATTAATTTTACAATCTTTTTTTAATCCAATATTTACCCATGAAAAATCTCCTTTAACAGGTCTATTTAAAACAATACCTTCACGATAAGGACACCATTCATCAATTCGAAGATGATGTTGTGATTCTAATGGATTCATTAAACCACTTCTAGTTAAATCATCACTTATTGGAAAAAGTGTTTTTCTTAAATATTGTGGTGTTTCTAAATATTGAAGATTTTTTATAAAGAATGTTATATGATCTTTTGATGATGGATTTGAATGAAGTTTATCATGATATATTATTATTTCTGATACTTTAAATATTCCTATTGTACGTGCTATGTTTCCTATTAAATATGTACGAAGTTCTTTTGATTGTGCATTGTCTATTATTGATGATGGAATCACTATTGATAATGTGTATGGGATTTTAGAAAAGGATGGAAAGGATGGATGAGATTTTGATGATTGGGATTCTATTTTTTTTGAAGTTTTTTTAAGGTTTTCTATAGTTTTTGTTTTTTGGACTTCTATTTTTTCAGGGGAGGAGCTTGATGATGAGGGATATGCTATTTTTTGAAATTGCTTTTTTGAAGGAGGTTTTTGATTTTTTGATTTTTTTTCTATTTGGTTTTTTAGTTCGTGGATGTTTAAATGTTGTTTTTTTTCTATTGGGTTTTCATCTATTGAATTATTTGATTTTGGAGTTAGGTTTTTTATTTTTGGGTTTGATTTTTCAGATGAATGAGATAAATCTGAATCTAAATCACTTAATCCTTTATCAAGTTCATTGTCTTTTATTTTTATTTTATTTTTTTTATCTCTATTTATCTTTTTATTAAGCATCATTTCAATACTTAAATAATAATCCAAATAATAAATTATTTTCAAATTAAAAAAATTTTTAAACATTAAAACCTGTATATAAAAAAAATAATAATATCTAATCAAAAACTAATAAAAACCAAAATAATAAATAAAAATAATAAAAAAAATAAAAAAAAAATTCAAATATTTCCAAAAGAATTAACTTGAATAACAATACAAGAAATATTATCTTCACTTCCTTTTTCCATAGAGGATTTAATAATTAATTTTCCTAAATCATCAACATTTAAATTTTGATTATCAATACAAATATTACAAACATCACTTTCACTTAAAGTATCCCAAACTCCATCACTAGCAATAACAATAAAAACATCATCATCTAAAATTTTAACTTTATAAATAGAAGGAGTAGAAATTAATCCATTATTTTTTAAAGAAAAATCCCCAAGAGCTCTAGTCAAAGCCAATTGACCAAATAATCTTCCATTAAAAACTAATCCTCCTAAATTTTTAATTCTTTCAACTTCTTCTTTATTATTAATACATTTATGTTCAGTTGTTAAATTTTTATAATTTTTATTTTTATTTATTAAAATACTTTTTGAATCTCCTACATTTGCAGAATAAATAATTTCATTTTCTTTATCAATATATAAAATTGTTGCTGTACTTCCACAATTTTCAATTTCTGAATAACATTTTAATTCATCATCAATTTTTTGAAAAGAATAAATAAAACTTTTTTCAATATTATAATGTGTTGATATTAAAAAATTAGAAAAAATATTTGGTAAACGAGAAGCTGCATATTTTATTGGTTCATTTATTCCTTTACCATGACCATCAAATAAACTAAAGTAACCTTTATTATTTGAATTCATATATTTATCTATTATTTTATGTATATCTTGCATTTCTTTTCTATTATGTTTATTTATGTCTTCATTATATGAAAATGATATTACTGATCTTCCAATTGGTGTATATTCATGATTGTTTATTTCAAAATCTTTATTTTGATTTTCTTTTTTTTTTTCTACGAATTTTTGATTTGGAATTGAAGTTATTTTTATATTTTGAAAACATTTTCCACTAAAATCTTTTTTTATTTTTATTGTATTTTGATTTTGAGGATTGTTTATTTGTTGATGAGATATATTAATGTTATTTATATTATTGTTGTTATTTAAGTTTTTTTTTTTGTCTATTAATTGACTTATTTGATTTAATATTGTTTCTGTGTTTAATTCTAAATTTGTACTATTTGCTAATAAGTTTTGTTCTAATTTTGTATTTGTGTATCTTTTATTATAATTTACTGATATTGGATAACCTCTTATATCTCTTTTTATTGTTTTTTGATTGGAATTATTTTGGTTATTTTGACCAAATATTATTAATCTTTTATCATCTATTGATTTACTAATTGGATTATTTTTATTTATAGTTTTGATATTTTTATTATTATTGTGATTAAAAAAAAAATGAAATTCTTTTCCGTTTCCCATTTCATCATTTTTATTATTCATTTTATTTAATTTAATAAAAAATTTTGAATTAATTGTATAAATAAAAATAAAAATATAAAAAATATTCCTTAAATAAAAGAATAAAAACTGAATATATATATATTGAAAATAAAAAATATTTAAATAAATGTATAACAAAATTTTTTTCCCTTTAACAATCCAATTACTAATAATAATATTCAAAATAAAAAAAATATCATCAATATTAGATTGTTCAACATTAACTGATTGTTTCAATTGTTCAGTATGTGGCACTGAAGAATTAACATGTGATTGTAAATGGAACTCAATCGAAAAAAAATGTCAATCATCAACTCAAATAAAGAATATTTATGATTGGAAATTATATTTTAGTAATTGTGAAGATTCATTTTCAATAAATAAACAAAATACTTATTGTGGAGATATAAATATAATGAATAAAAAATTTTTAATTGAATTGCCTAAAGTAAATGGATATTATGGTTTATTGAATTTATATTGTATTTATACATATAATAATAATTATAATTCAGCTACAATTTTTGATTTTGATATTGAAACTTCATTTAGAACTTTATACATTGATTTTGCTATTTATTTTAATGATGGTACTTATTCTTATTTTAGTTTAAAAAATGGAATTGCAAAAAAAGAATATAATGATGTTAAATATATTCAATTTTATATTTATTTAGGAGAAACTTATTCAATTTCTCCTTTTTTAATTAAAGTTTCTATTAAACAATTTAGTAAATTTATATTATATGTAATTGTTTTTATTATTCTCTTTGCTTGTATTTCTTGTATTTTTTTAATTTATTGTTTTACTAAACGTTATAAAAGAGAATCAAATTATATTAATAATTATAATGCTAATTTGGGATTTAGAAGAAATGTTAATGATTTTAATAATCTTTATAATGAAGAACTTGAAAGGAGAATTAAGAAAAAAACAATTGAAGTTTTATTAAGTGACCCAAATTATTTAGGAATGAAAGTTTGTAAAAAAGAATATGAAAAATATGGTAATAATTGTACTATTTGTTTAGAAGAGTTTAAAATTGGTATTGATAAAATAAGTTTAACTCCTTGTTATCATATTTTTCATTATAAATGTTTAAGTAGTTATATGAGAAAAAATGAAAATAATACTCATTGCCCTAATTGTAATCAAGATTTAATTAATTCATGGAATAAAAAAATTGAAAATATAAATCCTGAAAATATTCAAATTCAAAGAAATAATAATGAAAATATTATTATAAATTCAACTAGGAGAAGCAATAGAATTGGAAGTAGAAGAAGACAAAATGTTGAAAATAATAATGCTAATATTAGAAGAGATGAATCTAATAATTTTAATACAAATGAAATTCTTTCTTTAGGTTCTAGAAGAAATTTAGAAATTAGAAATAATGCAAATAATAGATTAGTAATTAATAATAATCAACATGATGATGATAATTATAATAATACTAGGAATGTTAATTCAAATAATCTTGAAGTTGAAAATATTTAATTTATTAATCTATTATTAATATATTGTTGTAGGTTTATATGAATTATTAAAATCATATTTTTAAAAGATTTTTTTTAATTAATATATTATAATATCATAAATTAAATTTAAAATAGAATAATTAATTTATAGCTCCCTTAAATTTCTATAATAAAAAAAATTGAAAAATAAACATAAAAAAAAAAAAAAAAATTTAAATCAGAATCTTCTTCAATATTTATAGGAATAACATCTTTAGCGAAATTTCTAAATCTCAAACCATATTGAACAGGATCTAAAACAGAAAAATTAGTATCTTTCATTTGTTTAATATAACTAACGAAAGTTTTTGCTAATTTTTCACCTCTTTTTTCAAAATTAAAAGTACCTAAAAAATCAATAATAGAAAATTCAAATAAAAATTTTTTATCTTGACTTTTATTAACACCAGAATTACCTAAACTAATACTAACATCACCTTGTCTATATTTATGAACAAAAACTAATAAAGAATAATCAGTAATTTGATATTTTTCTAAAAAATCACTATCATTATTAATAGATTTAATTAAATTTTTAGAATCATATGAATTTAAATTAAATTTTAATTTCAAAATTTTTAAATCAATATCTTTAAGAACAATATTTTTATATTTCTTAAATAATAAATCAGTTTTTAATTTCTCATCATTTTTATTAATACTTTGTCTATCAACAGTAGAACCTTTTAAATCAAAAGTTAATAATTTAGTAATTTGAGGTAAAGAATCCATATTTCTTTGTAAAATAACATGTATTGCTCCTTTATCTTTCACTTCTATTTTAAAAATACCATAAATTCTACATAAAATACTTTTTGTATCTCTTAATCTTTTATGATATGCTTTTAACATTTTATTTAATACATTTTTTTCTTCTTGATTTATTGTTTTTATTATAAATTTCTTATCCCATGTTGATAAAATTGAATTATCTCCTCTTCCACCAGAAACTTTTAATTGATTTAAACTTGTTAAATTTTTAACTGGATCTAAACTTTCTATTATATTATTAATAGTAATTTTATCTATAATTCGTAAATGATGAAAAACAAAAGGAGAAAAAGTTTTAATTCTAAAATTAAATTTTTTAAATCTTTCATCTTGTTTTACAGATAACCAATCAGGAATATTATTTTCATCAAATTCCATCCATTTACTTTTTTCATCATAAAAAAATTGTTTATTCCAAGGAAGTGATGAATTAAAATAATATTTATATTTAAAATTATTATCATATATTTCACAATATTTTATACAAATACTAATTGCCATCATTCTTAAAAGATTATCATCTAAATCTAAATGATAATACATAAAATCAAAAGGTCTTATTCCAATTCCTTGATATGTTTTTGATAAAATTGATGGTCTTGAAAAACTTTCTGTTCTTTCTATGTTTGATTTATTTTTTGAATTTATATAATTTATTTTTGAGTCATCATTACTTTTATTACTTTTGTCATCATCTGAATTTATTGTGTCTTGTTTTGATATTTGTTTTGGTAGAAAAGATAATTTTTTTGCTTTATTTATTATAGGTTTTGTTTTTATTGTTTTGTTTTTAAAAGATTGATTTTCTTTTATTATTGTCATTTCTATTTTTTTTGATTCAAAATTTTTATTTTTTGTTATTAAATTATTTGAACTAATATTATTTTCTTTATTTAACTTTAAAATATCATATTTATCTAATTTATTTTTTAATGATTTAATTGAATTAAAATTATCACTTTCACAAAATTTATTATTAATAATATTTGTTAAATTTTTTGATAATCTAAATGAATTATAATCATTTTTACCAGTGTCTAAATTAAATTCACAACTTTCATTCATTGTTGGTCTTTCTTTAAATGGAATTATTGGAGAAATTATATCATCTTGATTGTTATTTATTTTATTTTTTTGTTCTCCAAAAACAGTTAATTCTATTAAATTTTTATATGAATCATCTTCTTTTTTTATTTCTTTTTCACAAAAAATTAATTTCCATATGAAACTTTTCATTATTGGATCAGTTAATTTAACTAATAAAATAAATGTTGAATATATACTTAATAATGTTAATGTTATAAAATCTATAATATAAATATGAAAATTTTGAAAATCAAAAACTTCTTTTATTATCATATATAAATTTGAAGGAAAAAAACATATTAAAAAATAACAAATACAAAATATATGTCTTTGAATTAATGAAGTAATTAATTTTCTTATAGTATTTTCTCTTCTTATTTCTGTACTTAAAGAAAAAAATGTTGTATTTTTTTTAAATATATAATATAATCTATTAATTATATAAAGAATTATTCCAAAATTAATTATCAAATATAATATCAAAAAATTTCCTTTATAAAACCCAATAAATGAAAATTTTTTATCCATTATATTTATTTCATTAAAATCTAAATTATAATAAGTTAACATGTATACTATTACAATATAAATTATAGATTGAAGCTTATAAAATTTAATTCTTTTATCAATATTTGTTTTATAATTATAATATGTAACATAAATATTATGAGTTAAACAACTAATCCAAAAATAAGAAAAGAATATAATAACAGGATTAAGTATTGTAGATATTTTCATAAATATAGTTACAATTTTAGGACTACAAAAATATATTTGCAGAAAAATAAATAAATATAATAAATTTAATATTCCATGAATTACTATTAAATAAAGCGTCAAACTATTAGGATTATTTTGATAATTAGGCATTTTATAATAGAAAAAAGTATAAAAACATGTACATAATAAACTAATCATATTTAAAATAATGAAAAAAAAAATTGATGAATAATTATAATTTCTTTCCTCTGAAATATTATTAAAAATTATATCATCTATTACAATAATAGACATTATAATTTATTTTTAAATTTTTATTCAATAATATAATTATTAAATTTACCTTTAAAATTTAAATATTTTTTTTAACACTATTTATTATAATATTTTGAAGAGTATGTAAAAAATATTGTCTTTGAAAATTTAATTTTATCATAATAAATATTTAATTTGTCATCAAAAATAAATTAATTAAAATCAACAAAAAATTTATTTATATTTTTTAATATTTATTTATTTTATTATATTAAAAAATATCTTTTTTATTAATTTATAATGTTTAATTCATTGAAAAATATATTTTTATTTATCATAATTCCAAAATTTTTAAATAATCATAATACTATAATCAAAAAAAATTATTCTAATAGAAAAATATATTATTTATTTTAATATTTAATAATTATTAAATAACAATTCATAAAAAAAAAAGCATATTTAAAAATCACTAATTAGAATCAGGTAATAACTCATTATACCCTAAATTATTTTTAATTTCATTATTCCCTTGAAGATAATGATAAATTAATTGATTAGGATATCCCCCTCCAATAGAATCTTCATTAATTTTTTTTTGTCTTAAATAATCATAAACAAAAGCAAAATTTTGTCTATCTTCTAATAATTTTCTATTTCTTTCTCCAAAATTTCCTTCAACTAAATAACCAGAATTTTGAGTATATGATTTAGGTTTAAAAGTAATTCCTCTTTCATTATCAATTGATTTTTGTAAATCAATTCTTTTTTGTTTATATTTTGTAAAATCATTATATAATCTTTCTGTAACTTCTGATGATAAATTACTATAACTTTTTCCTCTTGATAAAGTTTTTGTTTTTTCTTTTTTTTTTGATGATGATTTTGGTGTATTTATTATATTATTATTATATCTACTTTTTACTTTTATCGTATTTTCATATAATTTTGGAGAAAATGAACATAAAAGTTGTAATTCTTCTTCACTTTTATTTTTTACTTTTTCTTTGTTTTCTTGTACTTTTTTTGTATATTCATTTTGTCTTTTTATGAAATTTTGAGAACAATTTGTTGAATTGTTTAAACTATTATATGTTGATATAAAATTTTTTTTGGTTTTTATTTTATTTGGTTTTGTATTGTTTGAATCTGATATAAATGATTTTGAAATGTTTTTTTTTTGAGATTTTAATTTTTTGGATTTTTGATTTTGGATTTTTTTTAATAAGTTAAAATTGGATATTGGGTTTTTTAAATTTGTTTCCATTTCATTTATTTCATTAATATTATTATTTATTTCATAAAAATTATTAAATGAATTTTTTTTCCAAAATTCAAAACATTTTTTTAATTTTTTATTTGAATATATTTTAAATACATTACTCATAAATCTACCATTTACTTTTATTTTATTTTTAAAAAAGTTTTTGATAATATTTGAAGACATATTTTTAATTTGAGTTATTGTTAAACTCATTATATAAGTGGATAAAGTTTGAATAATGAATTCTTTATTATTATTTGATGAATATATCAATGAAGATGAATTAGATGTAATTAATTTATTTTTTGAATTTAAGTTTTCTAAAGAATTATTATTTGAATATCTTGTTAAAAAAGAAGTATATAAATTATTAAAATTTGATATTGCAGATTTAGGTAAAATTCCTATATATTCAAGATAATCAACGATTTCTTTTATATATGTATCCATTAATTATTTATTTTTAGGAAAAAATAATAGCTTTTTTAAATATTAAAAAAAACTATATTCAAATTTAATAAAAAAAAAATTAAAAAAAACAAAAACCTAAAATAACAAAAAATAAATATAATACTAATTAAAAAAAACAAATCAAAAAAAAAAAAAAACTATCCATAATTAAAAAAAATATAATAACTTTCCTTTTTTCCATTTACCAATTTATTAAAATTAATAAAACTTTTTACAATAACTTCAAATAC
>Ga0256407_10013050_pt1 | contig 11179 bp, 17 predicted proteins | sample RumenRJG_04DNA_FD_193489 | JGI IMG/M metagenome (GOLD analysis project Ga0256407, IMG submission 193489) | Bovine rumen microbial communities from Lethbridge, Alberta, Canada - RJG_04 | ecosystem: Host-associated > Mammals > Digestive system > Stomach > Rumen | place: Canada: Alberta... | reverse complement strand
ACACCGTACACCATTGCTCCGTATCAACCTGAGCCTGAGATCAGCCTGAAGGATATTGATGTAAGGCTGAGAAAACTTGAAGAGGAGGTCATAAACCATGCAAAATCCAATGCTACAAGCTCTAAGAAGTCAACCAGCAAACAACAATCTGAATCAGATTAAGAACATGATGAACATGATACGGTCTGCAGGCAACCCGCAGTTGATGCTTCAACAGATGGCTCAGAACAATCCTCAACTGAGGCAAGTCATGAACCTTATAAATCAATCCGGTGGTGATCCAAAAGCAGCATTCTATAAACTGGCTCAGGAAAAAGGCATAGACCCGCAGCAAATCTTGGATATGCTAAAATAGCCTTGTAAAAAATATGGCAAAATTTTGCGATATAAGCAACTTTTTTAACTCTGTCATATAGTTAGCTGGCAATTATATACAACACATTACAGAAAGGAGAAAACATCATGGAAAACGGAATGGGATTGAGTGCAAGTGACATCGCCCTGCTGAACCGTGGAGATGGTTTTGGCTTTGGTGATGGCGGTGCTTTCATGTGGATTTTCGCTCTGCTGATTCTTGCAGGCGGTGGATTCAATGGCTTTGGAGGAGGCTATCGCCCTCAGTACGCAACACAGGACTTTGTCCAGAATGGATTCAACTTCAACGACCTTCAGGATCAAAACAGAGACCTCTCAAATCTGATTACATCCGGAACAGCTCAGTCTGTAGCAGCTACAAACCAGACTTTCCACGACAACCTTGCAGCAATGCAGAATCTGTACAACGAGACCTCAAGAGACCTTTCAGGACTTGCTTTGGGTCAGGCAAATCTGCTTGCTGCTCAGAACGAATGCTGCTGCTCCACAAAGATGGAGATTGCTCAGAACAGATATGAAGCTGCAATGAACACAGCAAGCATCAACGAGACAACTACAGCTCAGACCCAGAAGATTCTGGACGCTATTTCACAGAACAAGATTGAAGCTCTGCAGGCTCAGGTGAATGCTCTTGAGCTCCAGAATGCTACTCAGAATGTTGTAAGATATCCAAACAGTTGGACATACAACGCAGGTATGAGTCCGTTCTGTAACTGTGGCGGTGGCTGTGGTTGCTAATCAGACAAAAGAATAAACCAGAGTGTATTAGTACACCTATTGAAAAGAGAGGGTGTATGCCCTCTCTTGTTTTATGAGAGGAGAAAATCATGTTAGAAGTATATGGAACAAATATAACAGCAGTAGCTGACACACCGCTGCCGTTCAACAATGTATCGGTCAAAAAAGGATGTACTGCGGAGCTTGAATCAGCAACAACTATTCAGCTCAACAAGTGCGGAGTGTATATGGTAACATTTGATGGTAGTGCTGCAGCAAGCAACACGGTGCAGATGTTCAAAGATGGAGTTGCTCAACCTCAGGCTCAAAGCACAGGAACAAGTCCTTCTTTCTCAACACTTGTACAGGTAGCTCATAGCAATAGTGATTGTTGCTGCTCTTCACCCACTGAGCTGAGATTTGTACCAACAGGAGCAGGTACTTTCACAAACGCTAATGTCTGTATAACAAAAATCTGCTAAAATGGGTAGATTGAATGAAGACTTTCTTGACGTTATGGCTTGTATGGGTTTTGCTATAGGTCTTGTAAACTACCAAGAAAACTTGGAGCAATCAGACAATGATGATATTATGAAAAAATTGGATGATAAGACCAACCTGATGATTGAACGGATTGAAAAAGACCTTGATGAGCAGAACACTATGCTTAAAGCTATTCTCAAGAGATTGGAGGAACAAGATGGTAGTTGAAGAGATTTTTGCCAAGATTAAAAACCACATGTTGGAGGGAATGGTGTTTCACGACCAGATGGCAAGGTACTATGACTTTCTGAGTCTTAAAGGGTACAAAAGATGCCATGAATATCATTACTTTGAGGAGACTCTTGGTTACAGAAGATTGTGCAGGTACTTTATGAACCATTATCACATGTTTATACCTTTTGATGATATGGACAATCCAAGGGTCATTCCCGATAACTGGTATAAATACACCAGACAGGAAGTTGACTCAGGCACAAAGCGTTCATCAGTAAAAGCAGGTATTGAACATTGGGTCAAGTGGGAGAAAGAAACCAAAAAGCTCTATGAAGAGATGTATAAGGAGCTTATGAATATTGATGAAGTAGCTGCGGCTGAATTGATATCTTGTTACGTGAAAGATGTCGATTGCGAGCTGAAATATGCGGAGAGAAAGCATATTGACCTTGAATCAATTGGTTATGATTTGCCAACAATTATAATAGAGCAGCATGAGCTCCACGAGAAATATCGAAAAAAGTTAGAGGAGCTTGAACTAACGATGTGAAAATAAAATCCTCATCCCTGTGAAATCAAAGATGAGGATTTTATTATTTTGTCAAAATTAAAACTTTGCTTAAATCGCAAATTTGATGTCAAATTTGAACAGATTTGATTTTGAGGTACTATGTTGTGATGTTATTCAAAATCTTTGTTAAGAAAGCAAATTATTGAACCACCTTCGGGAACTGTTGGAATTACAGCAATCCGTGTGACAAAAATTTTGTAAAAATTTTGTAAAAAATTTTCAAAAAACACTTTACTTTGTTAACAAAAAGATATATGATTAGCATGTAAGGAAGTTAACAAGCAAAACAAAAAGGAGAAACAAAATGAAAAAGTACATAGCAATAGGACACTGGAACGAGAGCGAGAACATCACAAGCGTAGCAGAGGTTACTTACACAATGAAGCATTTCAAAGATGACCTCAAAGGAAATGAATTTACAGCATATATAGTACTGACCGAGAAAAGATTTGAAAAAATGAAAGACATGACAGGATTTGAAATACTGGAAGAAATCAAAGGGTCAATGAGTAATTACAGACACATTCTCACAGTAGTAGACTATATAGAACAGTGCTACGACATAATGGAAGAAAAGATGGAAGAAGTAGAGTGGTAAAATCTCCCTGATGAGTCTTTGAAAATTAAGACGAAACACCCTCAAAAGGGTGTCGGAGATAACAAAGGAACACAAGGAGGTAACACAATGAGATTTGAGATTCCAGTAGAGAACATAGAAGCACTGAGAAAAGCAGCAGCCAAAATCCAGAAAAAAGCAGCAGCGTACAATTGCAAAGCTGTATATGAAGAGGTTGAAGAGATTTTCAGAGAAGTGAAAGACAAAGATGGTAACAAAATCACCAGAAAATACGTTGTTGTTGAGGTTGAAGGTGAAGCCAAAGTGAATGGTTGGGTCTTTGCAGGAACTATTGAACATACTCAATCAGGTAACATTCTGAGGTCAGTATCTGATGAATATAAGATTCCAGAAAGATACCGCAACGCAGAACCAAACTGCGAACACTGCAATACTAAAAGAGCACGTAAAGATACTTATGTAGTGTTCAACGAAGAAACACAGGAGTTCAAACAAGTAGGAAAGAGCTGCCTGAAAGATTATACTAACGGTCTCAGTCTTGAAGCTGCTGCTCTGGTAGCAAAGTGGGTAGAAGATGCTGAGAAATATTGCTTTTTCGGCGGTATAAACTTCAAACCGTACTTTAATGTTATTGAAGTATCAAAATACTTTGTAGAGACCATGAGAAAATTTGGTTGGGCAAACGCATCATGGGAAGAAGATTCAACTAAAAACAGAGCAATGCGTTTCTACCGTTTTGATATAGGAGATAATAATTTCAGTAAAGCAGAAAAAGCTCTTATGAAAGAACAGATGACTAAAGTTAATTTTGACCCAAACAACACAACAGAAGAGTATATTACAGCTGCACTTAATTGGGCAAAGGCTTGGGACGGTCATGAATATAACGACTACAGAGAAAATCTCAAGGTCATCGCAAGTATGGATGCCTGCGAATGGAAGCACCTTGGATACCTTGCAAGCCTGTTCATGGCATACGACAAGGAGATGGAGCGTGAGATCAAAAAGATGGAGCGTCAGAAATCAAGAGCTCAGTCAGTCCACATTGGTCAGGTTGGCAGCAAGGTTTCAGAGAACATCAAAGAGTGGAAGTGCCTCACCGCATGGGACACACAGTGGGGCACAACATTCCTGTATGAGTTCACTACTGAGGACGGAAACATCCTGATTTGGAAGACCAGCAAGTGGTTGGACGATGAGAAAGAATTCAAGACCGTTTCCGGAACAGTCAAGGCTCACAACGAGTTCAGAGGAGTCAAACAGACTGAACTCACTCGCTGCAAGGTTGCTTAATTCCTTGACTCAGCCAAAATATACTCAGAAAGGCTTTGTTTCAAAGACAGAGCCTTTTTTATTTTATCATCAACGGTCTGTTTGCCTTTGACCTTTGATATGATATGGTAATAGGTTACAGGCTTTTTCTGTCCAGGACGATGTGTTCTCTTGATACTTTGTTGATATTGACCATAAGAGAACGTGTGGCTGTAGTATATGCAATAGCGTGCTTCTATAAGGCTGATTGACTCTGAGCCTGAGTTGTATTGAACTGCGACTACATCCAAGTTTCCTTGTTTCCATTTCTTGTAATCATCACGTTTTCCGGAAATTTCTCCATACCTGCGGTGAAGTTTCCTGCAAACTGCCTTAATGTTATCAAAATCAACTCTATACTTGGCAAATACCACAATCTTTTCATCTTTTGGTATTTCCTCAAGCAAGTATTCCAGAGCCTCAGCCTTGCTATGGTCTTTTTCCACAAGAAATTGCTCCGTAAACGTCTCATCTTCAGCAACCAAGCATCCGCTCAATAACTGCTGCAATCTGGTGTATTTGGCCAAAATATTGTTGGTCTCGGTGATTCCTGACTCATCTTCATACACCCCTTCCTTGTCCAGCTCTTTGTATATATCCTGAGCCTCATCTGAGAGATACTGATCAAAATACACATGAGTCACCTTTGGTAATTCAACATCAGATTCTGCATAAAATGCACAACTGTACATGCGTTTCTTCAATTGATCCAAGTTGACATAGGGTTCTTTGCTATCAAGCACAACATACCCACGTCTGACCGTTTCCTGAACATCAATGTTTTCATACTGCTGTTTGAATTTTTCAAAGTTTGTACCAAACACCGTAGGGTCAAGAAACTTGTACTGACCGTAAATATCCACAGGAGATTCCGGAGTTGGTGTTCCAGACAGGATATACCTGCAGGCAGACCGTCTTCCCAGTGTAGAAACACAAATATTCACCTTACTGCGTGGGGTTTTAATACGGTGAGACTCATCCAAGATGATACAGTCAAATTTCAGTCCATACAGGTACTGCTTCAAAGGTTCACGCCACACAGCCTCATAATTGATTATAAACACCACAGGAACACCATTATTTTGTCCGTAGAGCATATTTTCTTTCATTATTGAAACTTTCTTTGGCGTTGGTATTCCAGACAGGTTAAAAACAAAATTTTTTGGTGTGTCAGAGTGTATCTCAAATTCCTTTTCCCAAACGTCACAGGACTTCTTTGTTCCTATGATCAAAACAAAATCAAAACCACGATTGACTATGAGGTCAATCATGATTTTGGTCTTGCCTGAGCCCATATCCGTGAACACCGCAGCGATATCTCTGGTCATTACATAGTCCAATGCTTTCCATTGATGTGGCCATGGATTTGTTTTCAGTTTATACATCGTGTTTCTCCAATACTTTCTTGACTTCTTCAAGAGAATATACAACAGCACATACCGCACCCGCAGCTGACCACCGCCTGAGGTTAATGCTTTGTTTTTTACTCTCTTTGTTGCCGTGGTCAGCTGTTTTTACCTCAAGCCTGATACATCTGCCGTTTATACAAGCATTGATATCAGACTTTCCTGAGCTACGCATTGTGCCCTGCACTTTCTCAGCTGTTCCGTGGGGCATACTGTTGATATATTCAATGATTCGGTCAGCTATGCTAATTTCTCGAGCCAACTTTCCTCCTGATTAGAAAACTGTCTTAATTCCAAGACTTTTGCAGGGCACGATTTGTCATCTACATAAACATCAGCAAATACTTTGCGTGTATCATATCCAGTCAGCTCAATAACTTCCGGAATATTTTGATTGACTGCATCAAGTGGAATATTATGTTCTTCACACCAGTTGATTGCATTTTCAAGGTGTTCTCCCGTGCGAGATGTCCATAAAATAACCTTGACCCCTCTGGAGTGTAATTCCCTGACTAAACTACAAAGATACTCGCGTTCTTTGCCTATTTCCGGAAACTTATCAACCACCAGCGTCCCATCAAAGTCTACTGCCATAATTGGTGGAAGAGTTGAAAAGTCTGTTATAGGTTGGTTTGTCATTCCGTTTGATCTCCTTTCCCATTTTCTCACTGATCCAACACCGTATCCAACCATGTGTATCTACAGCGTTGTTATAATACAAGTGTGGATATATTCTTCTGTATTTATCAATTACCAGTTCTTTCAACAATTTCATGTGACTATACTCAGTAAAATCAATGATCCAGTTGAAGTCTTCCTCAGCCCACTTTGTAAGCCACTTTGCCATCTGTTTCCTGCGGGTGTGAGTCACCTCCAAAAATGCGTCAAAAATCTCCGGATTCACATAGCAAAGATGCGTCCAAATAATTTTGCCGCCACGGTCAACTTTCAGTGATATCTTTCTGGTCGCACGTGCTTCCATCATCTGCCCCCTCACTCCTTTCTACCTGAGAAGATACTGGTGAAGACTCAGCCTCTGCACCAAGGAGCCATAATTCAGCTATCTCCTCACGAGTCAGTTCAGTCTTGGTTTCTTCAGGTTCTTTCTTGAGCTGAGAATTTCTTTCATACAGGTGTAAAGACCCTGCAATATGTGTATAAACCCCCAAATCAACACCAAGTTCCATAGCCATCTTGATCTGGTAACAGGTGAAGATAAATACATCATAAGGGAATCCCATCCATACATCATTGCTGCGCATATACACAGTCAGATGAAGTTTATTGTCCCTGATGAAGAATTGCAGGCAAACCGTACACGGAGTGTCCTTTGGATGGACTCCTGGGTCTTTGATGTGAATTACAGCCTGACGGCTATTTGGGTCTTTCTTCAGCATGTCACGAACAAATTCCCACTGGTCAAAGCCATAGAATTTGTGTATTTTATGCCCATAATTGCTATTGACGGTGACCCCATCTTCGGACATTCTGTCCCACGCACTTGTATATTTCTGTATTTCTGACAAATTATTATTGGCTGAGAGATACCAAAGCAGCTCGCCAACCATATAACGCTTGTTGAGTTTACGGATGTCAGATTCCACAATATTTCTTGTAGGATCATTGATTACAGTAACAGCATTGAGAATTTCTCCAACTACAGCACCATCTCTTGAAGAATCATGGAAATTCTGCTTATGCATGTCTTCCAGTTCTTTGTACCACATTTCCCAAGCCTCAGTCGCAGTTCGGGTTACAATCATATGAGTGACTTTTGTGTCCATTCTGGTATTCCTCCTGTTTTACAATAATATACTTTTCATCGAGCAAAAAATTTGTGAATTGCTTGGCTATTTCAGCTGTAATTGACATATCTCTTGGGGGCAGCTGAATACTCACCATATAGTCAGCATTTTCAAGGTCTCCCCACCAGTCTGAAGGTTCTGCAGGTTGATTCAAATCTCTTCTGATCAGTACAGAAATTGGCTGCAGTTCTGTGCCTATGTAGTGCTCTATCAATGCATACATAATCTCAGGGTCTCTCACGTGATAGAATATCATCAAATCCTTGTCTGAAAATACAGATTTAGCTGCTTCAACCTTAGTCTCAAGGTATTTATTGAGCAAGCCTTTTGACTCCATCCAATCAATGATATTTTTCAATACAGCTCTGGTTTCCCCATCCTTAACACCGTCCCAACCCAAAGAAGTCAATGCAGCCTTTGGAGCGTCTGACCTGTGCAGGTTCATAACTTCACAATCCCTTTTTGCTGCAAACTGACGGCAAAGGTCTACGAATGTGTCTTTTCCAACACCTGCATGACCGTTTATAAGAACCAGTATTGTTTTACTCATCATTACCACCTTTCTACAATTGGTTCAGAGTGGTGTAGCTTGTGATATTTTGTCCAATCAATATCCCCAAATTTGTATTGTCCATCTGGGAACTTGAATGTTTCACGCAAATAGTGCTTTATCTCCATTTGTTGTAGACCATCATATTCTAATTTATGGAGCCATCTGTTTTTCTCAGGGTTATGCGGGTCTCTGACAACACTGTCAATTTGGTCATCAACATAGTCATAGCACAAGCAAGGTATGTTGAAACAGCTATACCCATTCTGTAAAACCTCAGCTGCAAAGCCAATATCGTCCCCGTGTAGGTTGAATGCTTCTGGCATAGAGATGCCTGCTTTGTAGATTGACCTCATGTTAAGAATTTTGGTCTGCCTTGGTGTTGGACCTTTGTTAATTTGGTACTTTATCAAAGAATACTCCGGTGACTGGGAAAAGTGTTGCTTCCTTAGTGAGCCCAGCAACACGTCTTTGTGCTTTTTGAAGCATTCTCTTGAAATTTTTCCTGCTAATTGTAACACCAATTGCGGAATTTCAGGGTGCTCTTCCCAGTCTCTTACAAGGCTGTGTTTGCTACACTTGTTTCCGGACTTAGTTCTGCCTCCATACAGGTATTGCAGATACTTGATATCATGGTCCATATCCATGATGCAATCTAACCTGTGTTTTATGGCATAATTCATTATGAACTGTCGGGTGCTTCCCACTCCTGTTACAAGACCGTCGGGTATTTGAATGATTTGAAACTTTGGGTTGCACTCCACATATTCGTCATACTCATCTTCTCTGACAACAATAAATACACGGTCTAAAGCTTCTCTTGATAGGGCATACAGCCATCTCATATTGTCAGAAAAGTGTGGTCTTTTGTAACTCGGAATAAAGACCCACGGCATGTCAGATTCAGAAGTTGCTTGTAGGGTTGCTATCATTCTGTTCCTATTCATGTCACTTCCTCCAACTTGTCAAAAAATTGCGATATAACGTCCGATTTTTTAACTGATGAATTATTTACCACTAACACGGGAAAATCACCAGCCTGACGAAATTTTTCAATGCCTCGCTGCATCATACCGTACTTAGCGTAGACCAATTCTTCCTTAAATGGCTTGCCACCATTCCTTTTCTTGATCCTTGCTATGCAGGTTTCAACTGGCGGCATTAAGTAGTATATGACTGGCTGAACTCCATAGGTTTCCTGCATTTCTGCAAATAATTCAGCATAAGTTGAGTATGTAGTCGCAATGAGAATACCCTCCATGAGCACGTTGTATTCCGGAAATTTCTTCAAGGCATATACCAACACTTTCTTGATGAAATCCTTGTTCGGAAACGCATCGCAACCACCAACTTGAATATTGTATGCCCCCAAAGCAACCCAGCCATAATTTGGAAAAACCGTCAAAATTTTCTTGGGCTTGCCCTTGTAAGGTCTAATGACCTCATACATATCAGGGTCATCCTTCATTGCAATCGGGATTGTTGATTTTCCTGATCCGTTTGTGCCTCTGATGTTCACTAACAATCTCAAGCAATCACCTCCTATGTGTACACCTTTTGCTCTGGGGTGAGCAAAAAGTTTTTCTTGTTGACTCCAGCGTTTCCGTGGAGATACTCATCAGGAACACAGGCCACTCTGGCATCCCATAGTAGTTGCCAATCAACCCCATGCCAGTGCTCTGATGTCTTGCGAATGTCCTCAGCTATGCGGTCATTGTAATATCCAACATACCTGGAATCATTCTCACGCCAAATCTTCTTAAATGCGCAGGCAAGAGTTTCCAGCTGAAAATTGTCAAGCCCAATCTGACGCTTCAGCTTTCTACAACGCAGCTCCAGACAGTCCTTCTCTTCTGAGCTCCAGCTGTATACCCTTTTGATGCGCTTTCCATTCCTCTCAACCCTTTGAGTGGTTTTCTCAGGCATATCATACGCCCAAGCCAACCCATCAGTGAATGACCTGCTCTCAGGCTCTCCAATCATAAGGGTCAAAGGCTCAATGTTGTACCCGGCTACATGCTTCAGAGCTTGGCACCAATTCCAAATGCTGAACCTTCCAAAATAGGCTATGCTGTTCAAAGGTGTCCACAGAGCATCAAAGTTGTCCTGCGGGTTATCAGAACACAGCAGGCTGTCAAAATACTTTTTCTGGCTCTTTCCAACCATTGCTTGATATGATGCTACTGTTGTGACAAAGTCTTTGCGTTGCTTCATCTTATCAGTTTGGAACGGAATAAACAGCTGCTTTTTCTCCCACCATCGTGTCAGCCTGGGTATGCCAGCAAGCTCCAAATCTGGGTATTCATTCCAGATGAGGTATGCAGACGGCAGCTGATATGTAACCGCATACAAAAAACAGAGCCACAGCACCTGCTCCTCATTCATTTCCATACGGTGTATCATGTACTGAAGATATGAAATGGCAGGGTCAACATCGTTTGCTTCCAGGCTGTTGATACAAAAGTCTTTGAACAAGCTCAAGTTTCCCATTGTTCCATGCTCCTTACTTGTAAGTCTTTGGCAACAGCAACTTTTTGTATATCAGATACTCCAGCCCGATGAAGGATGTCAAAAGTGCTTGCTACAACAGTACCAGCACCAATCCTACCAACCCACAGAGGCCTCCTCTTGTTCCTGATATACTCAACATTGCCTTGGTCATCCAGAGTCACAGCTGCAATACTCGCATCCGGGAACACCCGGAGAGGGTTGTCACCCTTCTCTATGGCTCTGAGCAGCAGCTCTGAGTCATTTTTGGTAACGCACTGATAACCATACAGGCCATACCACTCCTTGGCGCTGGCTTGCGATATAACACCATTATGAGCAACAGCAATATGCTCCCCAACCAGGGGCTGATTATACTTCAGACTGCTGGTGCTATACCGGGCATGAGCTATCATAGACACCCTGCCGTTCCTATACAGCAGTTGATTCAGGTCAAACGATTCCAGCAGAGTGTCAATAGGCACAGAATCAGAACAGCACTGAATCCTTTTACCATCAAACCATGCTATGCCACTTGCATGCATACCTCTGATTCTGGATTCAATCAACACATGTTTCAGCTTGGACAAATCCCGTTTTGTGACTGACCTGGATGAATACCCAACTACGCCACACATATGAAATACCTCCTATCAATTTGCT
>Ga0256407_10013047_pt1 | contig 11182 bp, 6 predicted proteins | sample RumenRJG_04DNA_FD_193489 | JGI IMG/M metagenome (GOLD analysis project Ga0256407, IMG submission 193489) | Bovine rumen microbial communities from Lethbridge, Alberta, Canada - RJG_04 | ecosystem: Host-associated > Mammals > Digestive system > Stomach > Rumen | place: Canada: Alberta | collected... | reverse complement strand
CTGCGCGTCCTCCGGTCCCGGCTCTACGAGATGGAGGAGGCCAAGAAGCAGAAGGAGCGGTCCGAGGCAAGGAAGAACCAGGTGGGCTCCGGCGACCGGAGCGAGCGTATCCGCACCTACAACTTCCCCCAGAACCGCCTTACCGACCACCGGATCAACCTTACGCTCTACAAGCTGGACCTGATCATAAACGGCGATCTGGACGAGCTTCTGGATGCCCTCAAGATAGAGTTCCGGGAGCAGCTCCTTAAGTGACAATACGGCAGGCAATAAGCATAGGAACAGAAAAGATAGCACTCCGGTGGCCGGAGACCCCATACCTGGATGCCACTGTGATACTGGCGGCAGTTCTGGGCTCCACCCGGGAAAAGCTTCTGGCAAGCCTCAGCGACCCGCTGCCCCAGAATGCCTACGAAACCTTTATGCAAGGGGTGGAGAAGCGGGCAGCCGGCTCCCCGGTGGCCTACATAACCCACCACCAGGAATTCTATGCCTTGGACTTCTATGTGGATAACCGGGTCCTGGTGCCCCGGGCCGACACCGAGATTCTGGTGGAGACAGCCCTTGGCTTTATCAAGCCGGGGAGCCGGGTGCTGGATCTGTGCACCGGCTCGGGCTGCATTGTCATTGCCATAAAGCACACTGTGCCAGAAGCCCGGGTGGAGGCCTCCGACATCTCGGAGGATGCACTTGCTGTTTTCCGCCGCAACGAGGAATCTGTTTTATCAAGTCATTTAAAAGGTCAGTTAAAGGGTCAGATTGTGACCTATAAAAGTGACCTTTTAAAATCTGTCCCCGGGAAGTTCGATGTAATCGTATCAAACCCACCATACCTGACCTGCGCAGAGACCGCAAAGATGAGAGGGGAAAGCTGGCCCGAGCCGCCCCTGGCCCTGGACGGCGGGACTGACGGCCTGGATTTCATACGCCGTATAATCGCCGATGCAAGAGAGCACCTTGCCCCTGGCGGAAGGCTTCTTTTCGAGGCAGACCCGGCCCAGATGGATGACATAAAATTAGAATTTGAAAAATATAAATATAATGATATAATAATCAGAAAAGACCTGGCCGGGAGAGACCGGGTCATAGCAGGATGCTACAGTGGCAAGGATTGAGAAAGATCTGGACATTCTTAAGACCAAACTCCTCAACGGCAACTACTGCGAGGCCGACATAGAGCGGATAATGCGGGCGGCAGGCTTCGGCAAGATCTGGCATGCAGACCAGAAGCGGGCCAGCGGAGAGCCTTACTTCATCCACCCTATCCAGGTTGCCTCCATCCTCATAGACCTCAACCTGGACTGCGAGACTATAATAGCAGCATTGCTCCACGACACAGTGGAGGACACCGAAATCACCCTGGACTTCATATCCCAGCAGTTCGGCCCTGTTGTAGCCACCCTGGTGGATGGTGTCACCAAGATAGACATCATAAAGGCTCAGTCTAAATCCATACAGACAGTTGAGACTATCCGCAAGATCATAATAGCCATGGCCAACGACATACGGGTCATCTTCATCAAGCTGGCAGACCGGCTCCACAACATGAGGACCCTAAGGTTCTTAAAGCCGGAGAAGCAGATTCTGATGGCACAGGAGACCCTGAATATATACGCCCCCATCGCCGCCCAGTTGGGAATATCGGAGATCAGAGGAGAGCTGGAAGACCTTTCCCTGAAATACCTTAAGCCGGACATCTACGAGAAGATAAAACACTATGTGGCCTACCGGAAATCAAAGGTGACCCGATATCTTGAGAGACAGCAGGAGCTTATACGGGAAGCGGCTCAGAAAGAGGGAATCGAGATAAAGACCGAGGCAAGGGTAAAGCATATCTACTCCATCTACAAGAAGATGCTCAAGTATGACGTGGAGCCCAGCGGTCTGTTTGACATATTCGGCATCCGGGTCTTCTGCCAGAGCGTAAACGAATGCTATGCCATGCTCAGCGTAATCCACAGCATGTGGAAGCCTATAGAGCACCGGCTTAAGGATTACATCTCCATACCTAAGCCCAACGGCTACCAGAGCCTCCACACTGCAGTCTATGCCGAGGAGGGTCGTATTGTGGAGGTTCAGATCAGAACCTATGCCATGCACATTGCGGCAGAATATGGAATCGCCGCCCACTGGCTCTATAAGTCAGGCAAGGTGGCAGGAAATTTCAAGCCCAGGGAGATAGCCCTCATCAACAGGCTCAAGAACTGGAACCGCTTTAACGTGGACAACTCAAGATTCCTGGATGAGCTCAAGGAAGATATATTAAGGGACATCATATTTGTATTCACCCCGGCAGGAGAGGTTATAGAACTTCCTACCGGCTCCACAGCACTGGACTTTGCATACCACATCCACTCCGAGGTGGGAAACCACTGCATGGCTGCAAAGGCAGACGGAAACATCATCCCTCTGGACAAGGAGCTGCACAACTCCCAGGTGATAGAGATAATAACAAACGCCAGCGCTCATCCGCACCTCCACTGGCTCCGGGAAGTAAAGACTGCAAGGGCCCGCTCACGTATAAGGGCATGGCTCAACAAGAACAGGCACCTCCATATAGGACGGAATGTCATTGTTGTTGACAAGGAGCCTGCACCTTCCTCAGCCCCTGCCCCTGCAGCCCAGAAGAAGCTACCTACAGTGACACTGCCGGATGACATAAAGAACATGGTCCGGGAAGTTATAGACAAGGACCGGGTGACGCTGAAGGTGGGCGGCGAGAAGAACATGATGATATCCATGGCCAAGTGCTGCAATCCGGCAGTGGGCGACGATATTGTAGGCTATGTGTCGGTGGGGCGTGGTATAATTGTACACAGGAAGGACTGCCCGAATTTAAAGAACATAAAAGAGATAAACTTACGGATGGTGAATGTGGAATGGGCCACAGTGTCATCCAAGTACGTGAAGCGGTATAAGTTTACGGCACGCCCCACCCAGGACCTGTTCGCCGAGGTGGACAATGCTATAAAGAAGTACCGGGGTCACATAATAGATGGTCAGCTCCAGGAGTCTGGTTCTGATAAGATAGATGGGTTTATGACAATAGAAATTGACCGGAAGGAGGATCTGAAGAAAGCTCTCAAGAGCATCAGGACCATCCCTTCCATATTGAGCATAGGAGGATATGATGAAATATGATTGTCTGGTGATTGGTGCAGGTCTTTCCGGCTGCACTGCAGCGCGTCTTTTGGCAGAGTCTGGTAAAAAAGTGCTGGTCATAGAGAAGGGACGGAATATTGCAGGAAACTGCCACGACTACCTTTCTGATGCAGGAATCACAGTCCATACCCACGGACCACATATCTTCCACACAGTCCACAAAGAGGTATGGGACTTCCTTTCCCGGTTCACCAAGTTCAGGCTGTTCCAACACCGGGTGCTCAGCTATGTCCATGGCATGACAGTTCCCTTCCCTATCAACAGAGATACCCTGAACATGGTGTTCGGCGAAAATATCACCACCCATGATGTAAAGGACTTCCTGGCACAGGAGGTCAAGAACTCTGACTTCAATGTGCCTGCCGAAAATTTCCAGGATGCAGTAGTATGTCAGGTGGGAGAGAGGCTCTACGAGCTTTTCTTCAAGAACTACACCATAAAACAGTGGGAACGGGACCCCAAGGAGCTTTCAGCTGATGTGGCAGCCCGGATTCCGGTGCGCTCAAACCGGGACAACCGCTACTTTGCCGACAAATACCAGGGCATGCCTATAGGCGGCTATACAAAGATGGCAGAGAAGATGCTGGATCACCCCGACATCACCCTTATGACAGGCTGCGACTATTTCCAGATAAAGGAAGACTTAAGCTCCCTGTTTGATCCGGAGAATGGAATCACAGTTTACACAGGAGCCCTGGACCAGTTCTTTGAATACAAGTATGGCAACCTGGAGTACCGTTCCGTTGATATCCAGTTCAAGACCATCGACAAGGAGTTCTATCAGGAGGCTCCGGTGGTCAACTATCCTAACGACTACGACTTCACCAGGATAACAGAGTTCAAGCACATGACCGGCGAGAAATCGGACAAGACTGTGATATGCATGGAATACCCGAAGCAGAAAGGGCATCCCTATTACGTGGTCATGACCAAGGAGAATATGGAGAAGCGGGCCAAGTACATGGAAGAGGTGAAAGCTCTTGAGGCGACAGGAAAGTTCATCTTTACAGGACGCCTTGCAGAATATAAATATTACAACATGGACCAGGCAGTCAAATCTGCCATGGATAAAATCAGAGGAATTTTATGAGAAAGCTGATTTTCATATTGCTGGCCCTGCTGGTGGTGCTGCCTCTGGGAGCCCAGACCACCAAGAACCTTGTGTATGACGACCCTATCTACACCTTTCTGGACAAATGCTATTCCAAGGGCTGGATCTACAATCTGCCGGATGTGAAGCCCTATACAGAAAAGCGGGCTATGGGGTACCTCAACGAGGTGCAGGCTCTTTATATGGAGCATCCCGAGAAATTCACAGAACGGGAGGTTCAGGAGCTGGAGCACTATATGAAGCGGCTTCAGGGGGACAAGTTCAACCTGTTCCATCATCAGGCCGGAAAGTTCGGTGCCGATGCCAATCTGGCGCCCCATATCGGAGTGAATACAAATGTTGCAAAGATGAAAGACACCTCTGCAAATCTGGGAAGTGAATTCATGCTGGATCTCTACCTTGGAGACAACGTATTCCTGGGGCTCAGGTCAGACATCTACGGAGTTCTGGACACCTGGGAGAACTTCCCATGCAGGCAGTACAACTACCCGCATTACCCGGACTTCAATATGTACACATACAATCTGGACACAGGAGACAAAGGGTTCAACCATGATGCAATCCACAGCCTGGGAGATACCGAATTCTCCATCCGCATGGATCAGGTGAGCCAGGTATCTGTGAACGTAGGACCTTCCCACATCTCTGTAGGCCGGAACTCCCTTAACTGGGGTCCTGGAGAGCTGGCATCCCTTTCTCTTTCCAGAACATCCAAGCCCTATGACTATATATTCTACGACATTCCTATAGGGAAAAAGATGTACTACAGCTGGATGACAGGCTTCATCAGAGACAACGAGGCCTGGGGTGCCACCGAGGATCAGGACAAGCTGATCTCTTCCCACAGATTTGAATATCAGCCCTGGAGCTGGTTCAAGTTCTCAATCTATGAGACTGTAGTATACTCCCAGCGGTTTGCCCTGGCATATATCAATCCTTTCTCCCTTTATTACATAAGCGAGGTTTCCGGAGGCGACAAGGACAACAAGTTCGGAGGAATGGACTTTACCTTCCGGTTCTGGCAGATGAAGCTCTACTTCTCCCTCTTCCTGGATGACTGGGACTTCGATGAGGCTATGAACATAAACTATTTCCACAATATCGGAGCAGCAACTGTCGGATACAAAATCTATGATGTGCTGCCCAAGTTTGACCTGACCATGGAATACACATATCTTTCCCATTGGATGTATACCCACAAGCTTTTCTCGGGAGACAAGCGCAACAGCTATTCCCACTACGGATCAAACCTTGGTCACTTCCTGCCTCCTAACTCCCAGATGGCTTATATAGATGTGACCTACAACCAGACTCCCAACCTGGCATATGGCCTTTCTTTCTGGTTCATTGAACACGGATACGGAAACATCAACACCCATGCCCACGATCCTGGAATCGGCTGGGATATCGGCGGGGCATACTCGGACTGGGATGACAACTATAACTTCCTTGACCATGGCATAAGCGGCATTGTAAAAGAGCGGAACCTGGACTGGACACTTCATGGAGAATACAGAATCCCATATTATGGCATCAAGTTCTTCGGCTCATTGACAATAGATTACACCATGAATAAAGACAGCATAGAAGGAGAGGACAAATGGAGAGGAATCCTGGCGCTTGGCGCAAAATGGCAGGCCTACTGATATTATTAGCGCTCTGCATACTTCCCTGCGGTGCAGAGACCAGCAACAGGCAGCGGATCATAGCTCTGGACAGCGAAGTCTATCAGGATATAGATGCCCTCTATATGATGAACGGCTTTGCACCCCCTTCCTATGCCCGTCCCTGGAGCGAGGATGAGATAGATCATATACTCTCCAAGCTGCAGCCTGAGAAGCTTACAGGTCCGGCAAAGCTGGCTTACGAGAATATCCAGAAGAAGCTTTCCAAGAAACTCCTCTTCGGCAAGGAGGAGAAAGCCTTTGCCTCCATAAGCGGCACAGTCAATCTTGAGGGTTTCTTCAAGACCAATGATGACCGCAAGGAATGGGTCCATGGCTACGAGGAGCGGCTGCCTCTCTTTGATATTCCCTTTGAGTTCTGGCTCTGGGATCACATGTATATAGATGTGGATCTTTCCATAAGAGAGGCTCATGATGTCCTCTATGACAGCGATTATGACTATTCTAATATCCCTGAGAACATCAAGTATATAGACCCGAGTATCCCTTACCGCGCTTTCATGTCCGTGGGAGGGCGCAACTGGAATGTGCAGATGGGCCGCGACAAGATAAGCTGGGGAAACGGCGAGACCGGCAACATGGTTCTTTCCGACTGGGCCGACTGGTATAACTTTATAAAGTTCACCACCTACTGGAAGGTTCTGAAATTCTCTTTCGTCTATGCAGGCCTTGAATCATATCTCACCCCGGAAGAGAAAGAGTTTGATAAAAGAGAACAGGGGGATGGACTTGTGCAGGGCAACTACGAGAACTTCCGTGAACGGTATAAGGCTTTCCTTGCCCACCGCCTTGAGGCCCGCATAACTGACAAGTTCACCATGGCTGCCACCGAGGGAATCATATTCGGAAACAAATATCCTGAGTTCGGCAACATGAACCCTGTATCCATTTTCCACAGTGTCTTTGCTCCGGAATACAGCAACGTGATCTTCTCCTTAGAGGCAGATTATGCAATTTTCCGCGGCTTTGACCTCTATGCCCAGGTAGCCATGGACGAGATGAAGCTCTCCATAGAGAACAGTGAATCTGCCCGTCCTACAGCCCTTGGATACATGCTTGGTACCAGATATCTTTTCCCTGCTGGCGACGGCATTGTAAAACTGACCTTGGAAGGTGCCTACACCGATCCTTACTTATATAACAGATGGCATCCACTTACCCGCTTCACTGTACGGCGCCGTTACTGGTCCTATCTTGATGACGGCTACCTGTATCTGGACAAAGCCACTGGATACCGCTACGGCCCTGATGCTGTAGTAGGTTACCTTGCCGGCGAATACCGCATTCCTTCCGACCTGATGCTCAAGGCTGACATAACATTGAAATACCTTGGGGAGAAGAATACATCCCTGTCAGAGATAACTTCTTACCATACTGATAAGAAGACTACCCCCACTGGAACTGTGGAGCGGGAGCTGGACATAGGTCTGCACGCAGACAAAGTCCTGAGCAGGCATTTCAGCGTGGGCGGCGATATGTACTACGTCAACATTGACAACTTCGGGAATGTATCTGGCGAAACTATCAACGACTTCGAGTTCGCCCTCCACTTCAGCTACAAATTCTGAACAAAAAAAAGGCGGTGCCCGGAAGCACCGCCTTTTTTGGTTGTCAGCAGGAGTGATCAATCACTCAAGGACAACCAGCAGGTCATCCTTCTCGATAGCCTCTCCGACATCGTAAAGAACCTCTTTAACCTTGCCGTCGATAGGAGCCTTGATATTGGTCTCCATCTTCATAGCCTCGGTTACGATGACTACATCGCCAGCCTTAACATCCTCGCCTGGTTTAGCAACAATCTTGAAGATCTTGCCAGGCATTGGAGCACCGATCTGGTGCTTGTTGAACTTGTCAGCCTTCACTCTCTCCTTGACTGTGGTCTGTGCTGAGTTATCCCGTACAGATACAGTTCTCTGGAGTCCGTTGAGCTCGAAGTATACAGTTCTTGTTCCATCGGAGCGGAGGCTTCCAACAGAGATAAGCTTTATGATAAGTGTCTTTCCCTCGTCCAGACATACAGTGATCTCCTGACCGGGCTCAAGACCATACAGGAATACTGGTGTAGGAAGCAGGGAGACATCGAAGCAGGCCTTTCTGTGCTTGATGTAGTCCATGTATACATGTGGATACATTACATAGGACATAAGCTGCTGGTCGTCAATCGGCCGCTCAATAGCATCCTCAACTGTCTTCTTGGTTGCATCCAGGTCAATAGGCTCCAGAAGTTCGCCTGGGCGGCAGTCGATAGGCTCCTCGCCCTTAAGGATTGCCTTCTGTACATCCTTCGGGAATCCCTGGTATGGCTGTCCCACCATTCCCTTCATAAAGTCGATTACAGACTGTGGGAATGTAAGCTCGTCAGCCTTTGCAATAACGTCCTTGGTGGTCAGATTGTTCTGAACCAGGAACATTGCCATATCTGCAACAATCTTGGAGGATGGTGTAACCTTGATGACATCGCCGAACAGATCGTTGACATCATGGTACATCTTCTTGCACTCTTCCCACTTGTCAATCAGGCCGAGACCTGCAACCTGCGGCTTGAAGTTGGAGTACTGTCCGCCAGGAATCTCGTTGTAGTAAACTTCGGCTGTACCTGTCTTAAGGTCACTCTCGAATCCAGAGTAGTATGTGCGGACAACTTCCCAGTAGTTAGCCAGTGGGTTGAGTCCGTTGATATCGATACCGGTGTCTCTCTCCTGACCTGCAAGAGCAGCTACAACTGCGTTCAAGCTTGGCTGTGATGTTACGCCGGAAACAGCAGAGATTGCTGTGTCTACAATATCTACGCCAGCATCGGCAGCCCGGAGCAGTGTTGCAACTCCGTTTCCAGATGTATCGTGTGTATGCAGCTGGATAGGAATACCGATCTCTTCCTTGAGTGTCTTGATAAGCTTTGTTGCGGCATAAGGTTTGATAAGACCAGCCATATCCTTGATACCCAGGATGTGGGTTCCCATTCTCTCCAGCTCTTTTGCGACGCTTACATAGTACTTAAGGCCATATTTATCCCTCTTTGGATCGTCGATATCACCGGTGTAGCACATGGTTGCCTCGCAGAGCTTTCCAGTCTTGAGGACTGCATCCACAGGAACTGAAAGACCCTTTGTGTTGTTGAGACAGTCGAATACTCTGAACAGGTCGATTCCGCCTTTTGCAGCTTCATCTACAAACTTGTAGATAACGTTGTCAGGATAGTTTGTATAACCAACTGCGTTGGATGATCTAAGGAGCATCTGGAACAGGATGTTCGGAACTGCGGCTCTAAGCTTCTCAAGCCGTGCCCATGGACATTCCTTGAGGAACCGGAGGGCAACGTCGAAGGTAGCTCCGCCCCACATCTCCATGGAGAAGAGGTTTGGTGCAAGATATGCAGTTGCATCTGCAATTCTTGTAAGGTCGTAAGTCCTGAAACGTGTTGCCAGCAGTGACTGGTGTGCGTCACGCATTGTTGTATCGGTGATAAGAAGCTTCTTCTGGTCCAGGATCCATTTGGAGAATTTCTCAGGTCCCATCTCGTCCAGCAGCTGCTTGGTTCCGCTCTGTGGAGGATTGATCTTGTTAAGCTCTGGTATTGGAGGCTCTCTGAACTCAGTTGCCTTTCTGTGAGTCTTTACAATCTCGTTTCCGTTTACAATGGTGGTTGCCAGGAAATTCATAAGGCGGGTAGCTCTGTCCCGGGGCTTCTTGACAATCTTAAGCTCAGGATGATCCTGGATGAAGGATGTGTCGCATTTTCCTTCCAGGAAGATATCGTTGGTGACCACGTTCTCAAGGAACGGGATGTTGGTCTTGACACCTCTGATCTTGAACTCGCCCAGAGCTCTCTTCATTACAGTAGCTGCATTCTTGAAGGTAAGAGCGTGGGTTGAGACCTTTACCAGCAGTGAGTCGTAAGCTCCGGTGATTGCAGCACCGGTGAATACGTTACCAGCATCCAGTCTGACACCATATCCGGCAGGAGACTTATAGGATTTGATAGTTCCCATATCTGGAGCGAAGTCGTTCTCCGGATCCTCGGTGGTTACACGGCACTGGATAGCATAACCGCGCTTTGTTATGCAGTCCTGATTGAAGATTCCTATCTCTGGATCTGTCAGCTTGTAGCCTTCTGCAACCAGAATCTGTGTCCGAACCAGGTCCCAGCCTGTGATGAGCTCTGTAACAGTATGCTCAACCTGGAGCCGTGGGTTCATCTCTATAAAGTAGAAGTTTTCATTCTTATCTACCAGGAACTCTACTGTACCTGCGTTGCGGTACTTAACCTGGCTTGCAATCTTGATAGCGTTCTTGCACAGCTTGTCCCGCAGCTCGTCGGAGATAGCCAGTGATGGAGCAAACTCGATAACCTTCTGATGTCTTCTCTGGATAGAGCAGTCTCTCTCGTAGAAGTGGACAATGTTTCCATAGTTATCGCCCATGATCTGGATCTCGATGTGCTTAGGTCTCTCAAGATATTTCTCAAGGAATACGGTACCATCGCCGAATGCAGCCTGTGCCTCGCTCTTTGCAGCAGCAATACCCTCAAGGAGCTCCTGCTGATTGTTGGCAACTCTCATTCCACGACCACCGCCGCCAGCAGCAGCCTTTACGATGATTGGATATCCGCAGCCCTTTGCAAACTTAAGGGCATCCTCGGTCTTCTCGATAGGGAAGTCTGTTCCCGGTACAACTGGAACGCCAGCCTTGATAGCTGCCTGTCTGGCTGCAATCTTATCTCCAAGGGTCCTCTGCTGTTCTGCGGTAGGTCCGATAAATACAATTCCTGCCTCTTCGCATCTCTGGGAGAACTCCGGGTTCTCGGAAAGGAAACCGTAACCAGGATGGATAGCATCAACATTCTTCTTAAGCGCAAGCTCTATGATCTCATCAATTCCAAGATAAGCATCAATAGGGCTCTTTCCCTTTCCTACGAGGTAGGATTCGTCAGCTTTAGTCCTGTAAAGGGACAGCCGGTCCTCGTTGGAGTAAATAGCAACTGTCTTAAGTCCAAGTTCACCACAAGCTCTGAAAGTTCTTATGGCAATCTCGCCTCTGTTGGCAGACATTACCTTCTTAAATTGTCTAATAGCCATAACGCTCCTCTTTGACCATTTATTGTTATTGCAAAATTATACTATTACAAATGAGTTTAGACAATAGATGATAAGCGGATTTTGTTAAGTTCTTCTCTGTAAAATAAATGATGTTCATAAATCTTTTATATGATGTTTTTTTCTATTTC
>Ga0256407_10013045_pt1 | contig 11184 bp, 6 predicted proteins | sample RumenRJG_04DNA_FD_193489 | JGI IMG/M metagenome (GOLD analysis project Ga0256407, IMG submission 193489) | Bovine rumen microbial communities from Lethbridge, Alberta, Canada - RJG_04 | ecosystem: Host-associated > Mammals > Digestive system > Stomach > Rumen | place: Canada: Alberta | collected... | reverse complement strand
GTCGAAGAGGTCTGCGTCGAAATCAGGCCATTTCTCGAAAGCATATTCTTTGCGGAAGAGACCTGGTGCCATGTTCTTTGCAATGAGGGCAGCCTCGATGAGCAGGGTACCTGAGCCGCACATCGGGTCGATGAAATCCGTATCGCCATTCCAGCCCGAGAGCAGTATCATGCCAGCGGCAAGCACCTCGTTGAGTGGTGCCTCCACACTTTCCTGACGGTAGCCGCGACGGTGCAGTGACTCACCACTGGAGTCGAGGCTCAGCGTGCACTGATCTTCTGCAATGTGTATGTTCAGTCGGACATCGGGATTGGCTACAGAGATATTCGGTCGTTTACCTGTCTTTTCACGTAGTTGGTCAACGATGGCATCCTTTACCTTATATGATACGAATTTGGAGTGGCGGAATTCTTCAGAGAAAACGACGGCATCGACGGCGAACGTCTTCTCCTGTTCCAGATATTGCGTCCAGTCTATTTTTAGGATTTCTTCATAGACGTCATCAGCACTCTTCGCTTTGAAGTGTCTGATTGGTTTCAGTATTCTGATGGCAGTGTGCAACTGGAAGTTGGCACGATACATCATTTCTTTGTCACCTGTAAACGAAACCATTCGCCTACCGATCTTCACATCCTTAGCCCCCAATTGGGTCAGCTCTTTCGCCAGTACAGGTTCCAGTCCCATAAACGTCTTGGCGATCAATTCAAAACTCTGTTCCATTATTTTACGTAAAATTTCGACAATTGATTACAATTGCGTCTGCAAAGTTAATGTAAGTTAGGCGAAAAATGCACTTTTTGATTGTTAATCTAACAAAAAAAATAGGTTTTTGCTAAAAAAAGTATTTAAATGGCGGTTGTTTCAAATAAAATATGTACTTTTGCGCAAACAACTTCAAATTAATGGCAGGATTGTTTTTGTATAGTTCAATCATTAGCTCCTATATGGCCTATGTCATTTGGGAAGTTGGCATTGCGGCAATCATCCTGCTCATCCTGCTTATCTTCTTCCAGCGTCGTACTGGTAAGCGCCTGAAGGGGGATCTTGCAGAATTGTCAAAGATCCGTCAGGGCAATGTCGAGTATGAATTCATTCTGAAGGCCATGAAACTGTCCACTTGGCAGATGGATCCCCGTCGCCGCTTGATTTCCTTTACCAATGACTTTCGTAGTGAACAAAGTGAACATGTGGTAACTCCTGATACGTCATTAGATGATCTGGTGAATTATCTTGCTGCATCAGATGCCCAGCGCGTGTGGACGGCGTTGGATGATCTTTGTAAAGGTCGTTCCAGCTACTATCATCAGCAATATCGTGTCAAGTCGGCTACTGTCAAAGGACTGATGTATTGGGAGGAGAGCTATGCCACCATTGCTGATCGCGACGAGGAGGGCAATCCCATCAAGATTGTTGGAACGACGATGAACATCGACGATCGGAAGGAGATGGAGGCTGCCCTGATTGCTGCCCGTAACAAAGCAGAGGAAAGTGACCGCCTGAAGACTGCCTTTTTGGCTAATATGGGACATGAGATACGCACACCGCTCAATGCCATCGTTGGTTTCGCGGATCTGCTCCCTGTTGTCGAGAGTGAGGAAGACCGTAACCAGCTTATCCGTGAGATACAGAACAATAACCAGAAGCTGTTACGCATTATCGACGGTCTGGTGAGTATGTCGAAGATTGAGGCAGAGGCCAAGAATCTTGTCAAGTCGCAGACCAATCTGGTAGAGGTGCTGAATGAGATTGCGCAGACCTATATGCAGATGGTCGATTCTCAGACCGTCGTGCTGGCAACGCAGTTCCCCTATACAGAACTGATGATGACGACAGACGTGGCGAAGCTTCGCGAGCTGGTCGATCATCTGATGCAGAATGCCGTGAAGTTCACGCTGAAAGGTCGTATCACGCTTGGCTTCGAACTCACAGATGGCGAACATGTGCGTATCTGGGTGAAGGATACAGGAAAGGGTATTGCGGAGGCAGACAAGGAACGTATCTTCGAGCGTTTTGTCAAGGTCGATGAATATATTCCTGGCACGGGTCTCGGCCTTTCTGTTGCCAAGTCTCACGCTACCAGTCTTGGAGGGTCCATCGGTGTGGAATCGCGTCCGGGTGAAGGTTCTACATTCTGGGTAGATCTTCCTTTAGCATAATCTTTGCAACTTTTCTGGGATTACTTTCGTCTAATAGTCAGAAAGTAATTGAAAAATGATTTTAGGTATGAAGAAAGTTAACATGATGAGAAGTGTCATCTTGATGGCATGTGTGCTGATGTGTGTGTCGTGTATCAACGAGCGCAAAGTGTTAAATGCGTTTGATTCTGAGAAAATTGTGGAACGTCGGGCTCATGACGGCTTTGAGAAAATTGAGATTCATGGCTCTCCTACGGTCTATTATACTCAGGCAGATTCCTTCTCCGTATGTGTCAAGGGTCCAAAGGATGTGGTTGGTGACATTATTACCGAGATTGACGGCAATACGTTGAGGGTTCGCAATCGTGGGAAGATAGGTATCTTCAATATCACTATTGGCGACGATGATAATCAGACAGCCGTCTATGTCACATCTCCGGATCTGATACGTGTGCAGCTGAATGGCTCAGGTGATTTCATCAGTGATAGCCGTATCGATACCGATCATGCTACATTTGTGCTGCGCGGTTCTGGGGATATCGACGTAGAGGATGTCATCTGTGATGACTGCAAGGTGGAACTTATCGGCTCTGGTAATCTCGACATCTCTCGTCTGGAGGCTAAGGATGTTTCTGTCAGTCTGATAGGTTCTGGAGATGTAGGGATGGACCTTTGGAATGTGGAGACGACCAGTCTTGCGCTGAAGGGCTCAGGTGATATCAAGACAGCTTTCAAGGATAAGTGCAATACAGTCGAATGCGAACTGCATGGCTCTGGCGATATCAGGCTGTCTGGTGAGGTCAGTCACTTCAGCCATCATAAGGTCGGTTCGGGCGATATCGATACCAGTGATCTTCGTGTGAAATAACAAAAAAGCCAAGAGTGTCATCACGACAGTCTTGGCTCTCATTTTCTAACTAACTTATTATCAACTATTCATTACTCATTCTGAATTTGCGATGCAAAGGTACGCATAAATTTGATATATTGTATCTGTTTTATATTAAAAAAGTAACGTAAACGTTTGCGATTTACATTATTTATTTGTATCTTTGCGGCGTCAATTATTCATGTGAGATATGGCTAACAATGTACACAGAACTTCGTTGAAGGATCTGGCGCGTGAACTCGGAGTAAGCATTGCAACTGTAAGCAGGGCTCTGCGCAGTTCTCCAGAGATCGGTGCCGAGATGCAGGAGAAGGTGAAGGCCTTGGCCAAACGTCTGAACTATCGTCCTAACCCTTTTGCGCAGAGCCTTCGTAAGGAGGCCCCGAGAATGATTGGTGTGGTGGTGCCCAATCTGGTGACCCACTATTATGCGGCTGTGCTCGACGGTATTGAGGAAGAGGCGCGCAAGGCTGGCTATTCCGTGATCAGTGCCAATACGCACGAACAGAGCGAGGCTGAGGTGAAAGCCATCGACAACTTCATCAGCCTTCATGTAGAAGGCATTATCGCCTGTCTCTCCCAGAATACGACCGACTATCATCATTTTGAGGAGATATCAGAGATGGGTATCCCCTTGGTGTTCTTTGGGCGCACCTGTCTGCCTGAGAAGTTCTCTTGCGTGACAGCCAATGGCGATATTGCTGCGCAGGAGGCCACACAGCACCTGATAGAAACGGGCAGTCGGCGTATCGCCTTCATTGGCGGTCCGAATCATCTTGATATGGTGAAGCGTCGCAAGCATGGCTACCTGGAGGCGCTCAGGGAAAACAGGGTTCCTATTGACCGCAGTCTGGTGATCTGCGAGAAAATCGACTATCAGTGGGCGCTTGAGGCCACGATGCAACTGCTGCAGCGGGAAGATCGCCCTGATGCCATCCTGGCATTTAACGATATCATCACCTTTGCAGCCTTCACGGCTATTAAGCAGACAGGACTGCACATACCTGAGGATGTGGCCTTGATTGGTTTTACCGACGATGTGCATGCGGGCTACGTCACACCTAAGATGTCGGCCATCGTGGATCAGTCTTCTGAGATGGGAAGTGAGGCCTGCCGGCTCCTGTTGAAGAATATCAATGGCGATCGGAAGATCTACAAGAAGATTGTACCGCAGAAACTGATCATCCGAGAGACGTCTGCCAAGGTACTACCAGTTGAGAAGAAACCTATACCTTAATTATTTTTATAATATAATTTTCCTTAATTATTTGGAGAGTTCAGGGATTTTGTCTAAATTTGTACCGATTTAGAAACCTAAACTCGATATGAAGCAACTACTGACTCTCCTTCTATTGGTGTGTAGTCTTGCCGCAGATGCAGGGAAGACGGCTATACCTGATATGAAGTTCCGTCGTCTGGATACGCGTGACGGCTTGTCAAATGCCCAATTGAACTATCTCTTCCAAGACTCCAAGGGCTATGTCTGGATAGGTACCTCGTATGGTTTGAACCGCTACGATGGCTACCGCTTCCGTACGTTTTATTCCAACGCCCACGATACGCTGACGCTGCGCAGCAACTACGTTGATATGATCTGGGAGGATATCGACGGAAAGCTGTGGCTGAAACAGGGTATGAACTACTCTCTCTTCGATCCTGTCACAGAGAAAACCGTGCGCAACCCTTCGCCGATGCTCGCCAAGCTGGGCATCACTGGCGGTATCGACCGTATCTATGTCGATTCGAAGAAGAACCTGTGGGTGAAGTCTTATGCCAACGGACTCTACTGCTATAACCCCAAGACTAAGAAAATCACCCTCGCCAAATATGGCTATGGCGCTGAGGAGTTCCCCAACGAGTTCTGGTTCTCCTCTTTCGCAGAGTATGAAGACCTGCTCCTCGTGGCGTCTAGCGATGGTGATCTGATGGCTGTCGATGGCACGCGGGGAAAGGTGGTCTGGAAAGACTCTTATATGCGTAAGAATGGTGGTCAGGAAAAGAGTGATTATAATCTGTATGTCGATAACCATGACGACATCTGGGTCCTGACGCCCACCATGTGCTTCATCTATGGCCAAAATCAAAATAAATGGTATAATTCCATCAATAGTTTCCTTGGCTCGCTGGGTGTTCAGGGGCTGCCGGAAAACTTGCTGGCCTGGGTGGTAAAGGAAGATCAGCGCAACTGGCTCTGGCTTGGTACCGACCATGAGGGCCTGTGGGTTGTCGATATGGACACGAAAGAGGCGCGGTGCTTCATGAACAACAAGTTCGATGAGACCTCTATCAGTGAGAACACCATCAAGAAGATGCTCCTTGACAAAAACGGCAATATGTGGATAGGAGCCTATCGTAACGGTCTGAACCAATATATAGAGAAACAGTCCGGCATCAAGAATCTGGAGTTGGGTGATATTAACACCACCGTAGAGGACCATCAGGGCAACTATTGGCTGGGTACCGACAACCGGGGTATCATCAAGTATAATCCTAAGACAGAAGAGGTGGCGATCATTGACAAGAGTGCCGGCTTCGCATCGAACACGGTGGTGTCGAGCTACTGCTCGCGCGATGGTAGCCTTTGGTTTGGTACCTACAACGGCGGACTGATTCAGATTGCTCCCAATGGCCACATTACTAATATATTGGCAACGGGCGCAGAGAACGGACTGCTGAATAATAACGTATGGTCTGTGACAGAAGACAAGTGGGGCGATATCTGGCTGGGCACACTGGGTAACGGTGTGCAGCGCCTGAACCGTAAGACAGGCAAGTTCAAGACCTGGAGCACTTACAATACCAACCTCCGTGAGAATTTCATGACCTCTGTGGGATGGATCAAGAAAGGCTGGCTGGTAGTGGGCCATTCCGTCTATTATTCGCTGATCAATCCTGTCAGTGGGCAAGTCATGAATATCGAGATTCCAGAACTTCCTGGTAAGGCGGCTGCCGCTCCCGCCAGTGTCTGCGTCGTTGAAGACAGTCGCGGTCTCATCTGGCAGGGATCTATGTCTGGTTGCTGCGTGCTGGATCAGAAGAATGGCTGGCAGCAGCTGCTCGATATGAACAGTGGACTCTTCGGTTCCAGTGTCACAGGTATCGTTGAAGATCTGAACCACACGATGTGGGTCGTTACGGAGCATGGTGTTTCCAACGTGACTCCACAGAAGGATGACGAGGGAGGCTGGACGTTCCTCGTGCGCAGCTTCAGCAGCAAGGACGGCTTGCAGCAGGGACCCTATAACCTGCGTTCTGTCAGCCTCACCCACGACGGCAAAGTCTTGATTGGCGGTCTGGGTGGTCTTGATATCATCGATCCTAAACTCGTGTCGAACAGCAGCAGTAAGGAGCGCCCTATCTTCAGCGGTCTGAAACTCTTCGGACAGCTCGTCGAAGTGGGTAGGGAATATGAAGGACATGTCATCCTCGAAGAGGCACTCGACGACTGTCGTGAGCTTACCCTGCGCCCTGATGAGAACCAGTTCACCATCCAGCTCGCCACTGATAAGGGACAGGTACATAATCCTGCCCGTTTCATCTATCAGCTCGAAGGCTTCAGCGATAAGTGGATCAAGACGGAGGAGAACGATCCTAACATCACCTATATGTCACTCCATCACGGCAGTTATGTGCTCCATGTGCGCATGCTGAATGACGACGGTTCGATGGGTGAGAACGAGGCGACTTTGGAGATTACCATCACGCCGCCGCTGCTGCGTAATCGCTGGCTGCTGCTCACCTTCCTGCTCGTCGTTGGGCTGGGTGTGTGGTTCTGGCGTAAACGCTTCATGAAACTTCAGGCGGAACGTATGGAACTTGAAAAGCTGCGCCATGAGACAGAGAAGAAACAGTGGATGAGCGAGCTGCGTAAGCAGCTGGAGGAAGAGGGACATCCCGCTGCAAATATGTTCCAGCAGACTGTTGCTCAGGAGGCACCTCGCAGCGGTGGGAAGGAGCCTGTTGACATCGTGGCATTGCTGAAGGATGTATGCGACCACTTCGAAGCGTCTGAGCATAAGAATATCCATCTTACATTCTTCCCTGTGGCAGACCATCTGGAAATGATGGCCGATAAAGAAGGCCTGCGTCGCATGATGCAGATACTGCTTAACAATGCCGCTAACTTCTCACCTAATAATAGTAAGGTGAAGGTGTTTGCCGAGCAAGGACAGGGCAAGGCCGTCATCCGCGTGGCCGATAATGGTATCGGCATCCCGACAGAGGTGATGCCTCACCTTTTCGAGCAGATCGTGAGCGATGATGACACTACCAATCTCCATGAGGTCTTTGATATCGTCTTGGCTCATGGCGGTACCATCAACGCTCAGGAGAACAAGGGTGGTGGCACGGTCTTCGTCATCGAGTTCCCGCTGGAGAGCGACGATGGTGTCGAGGAAGCCGTACTGCTGGATGATGAGGAGAACTAAGTAACTAAAACTATATATAGTAAGTATGAAAAGATTAAGTATGATGGTGTCTGCCCTGCTGATGGCTGGGATGGCTATGGCAGCTGACGTGCAGACTAACGGAAACCATGTGACAATCTGCCCTGATGGTGGGCAGGCGAAAATTGTCTGTCTGGAAGTGATTAACGGAAACATCATCCGTGTGAGGGCAACCTCACAGGATGCGCTGCCGCAAAAGCCAGCATCGCTGATGATTGTGCCCCAGAAGGCACCTGCCAAAGGCTCCTATACCATTGAGGAGAAAGATGGCAATGTCATTGTGAAGGCTGACGATGTGAAAGCTGTCGTCTCAAAGGCTACGGGCGAGGTGAGTTTCTTCGATGATGACGACAAACTGCTGTTGAAAGAATCGAAAGACGGCAAGCAGTTCAAGGACTTCACCGTGCCTGAGCGCGAATACGGCCTCAAGGGCGGTCCTGCCATCACCGAGGAGATGAAGCACGGACTCACCTGGCAGATGAAGTTCGACTCACCCGAAGATGAGGCTTTCTACGGACTGGGACAGCACCAGTCGGAGGAGTTCAACATGAAGGGCAAGAACGAGGATCTCTTCCAGTATAATACGAAAGTGTCAATTCCTTTCGTGCTCTCCAATAAGAACTACGGTCTGCTGTGGGACTCCTATAGCTACTGCCGTTTCGGCAATCCCAACGACTACTTGCAGCTGAACCGTGTCTTCACGCTCTACGACAAACAGGGCAAGAAGGGTCATCTGACGGGTACTTATGTCGATAAGGACGGCAAACGACTCGTGCGTGATGAGGATTCCATCTACTACGAATACGCCTTCCCCGCTACCTCTGAGATTGCTGTGAAGACAGATAATGGCGGCATCAAGAACTTCCCCAAAGGCTTCAACCTTCAGGGAGCCACCGTCACCTACGAGGGCTTCATCGAGCCAGAGTGCTGTGGTAAATGCAAAGGCAAGAAGCAACTCTATCAGTTCATACTCTACTATTCTGGCTATGTGAAGGTCTATATCGACGGTAAGGAAGTGGTGCCCGAGCGCTGGCGCACAGCCTGGAATCCCAATAGTTATAAGTTTGCTACCGAGCTCCAGAAGGGCAAGAAAGCTCAGGTGCGCATCGAGTGGCAGCCTGATGGCGGTGAGGCCTATTGTGGTCTGCGCGTCGCAGAGCCCCGCAGTGCTGAGGAGCGTGGCAAACTCTCCATCTGGAGTGAGATGGCAAAGGACATGGACTACTATTTCATCGCTGGCGAGAACTTCGACGAGGTCATCTCCGGCTATCGCACGCTGACGGGTAAGGCTTCGCTCTATCCGAAGTGGGTGCTGGGCTTCTGGCAGAGCCGTGAGCGCTATCAGAGCTCTTACGACATCGAGAGCAACCTGGCTGAGTTCCGCAAGCGCCATATTCCCATCGACAATATCGTGCAGGACTGGAACTACTGGAAGCTCGACTCCTGGGGCAGCCATGTCTTCGAGACCAGCCGCTATCCCAATCCGCAGGCGATGCTTGACAGCGTTCATGCCATGCACGGACGCTTCATGATCTCCGTATGGCCGAAGTTCTACGATACCGTTGACAACTACAAGGAACTCGACAAGAACGGCTGGATGTACCATCAGGCCGTGAAGGACGATATCCACGACTGGCTGGGCTTCCGCGGCTCGTTCTACGATGCCTACGACGAAGGTGCGCGCAAGATGTTCTGGCGCCAGATGGACGAGAACCTCTACTCGAAGTATAATAAGAACGGTGTGGCTGGTGTCGATGCCTGGTGGATGGATGCCTCTGAGCCTAACGTGCGCGACTGCACCCCGATGTGGTATCGCAAGGCCCTCAGCGGTCCTACGGCCCTCGGCACCTCTACGGAGTATTTCAATGCTTACTCTACCGTCAATGCCGACGCTATCTACAATGGTCAGCGCTCTGTCTGGAAGGGCAAGAAAGACGAGCCTCGCGTGTTCTTGCTCACCCGTAGCGGCTTCGCTGGCGAGCAGCGCTTCTCAACGGCTACTTGGAGTGGCGATATCGGTACCCGCTGGGAGGATATGCGCGCTCAGATGACAGCAGGCCTGAACTACTCGATGTCGGGCATCCCCTTCTGGGGTATGGATCAGGGCGGCTTCTGCGTGGAGAACCGCTATGTGGCTGCTCAGCAGATCTACGACCGCACAGGCGTGGAGAACGAAGACCTGAAGGAGTGGCGTGAGTTGCAGACCCGCTGGAACCAGTTTGGTGCCTTCATTCCTCTCTTCCGCAGTCACGGGCAGTGGCCGCTGCGTGAAATCTGGAACATCGCACCTGATAATCATCCTGCTTACAAGTCGTTCGTCTATTACGACAAGCTGCGCTATCGCCTGATGCCTTATCTCTACTCGATGGCTGGTTGGGCTCACTTCAAGGACTACACGCTGATGCGTGCCCTCGTGATGGACTTCAATGGCGATAAGAACGTGGAGAACATCGGCAACCAGTGGATGTTCGGTCCTGCGCTGATGGCCTGCCCGGTAGGCTACTACAAGGCTCGCAACCGCAGCGTCTATTTCCCAGAGCAGTGTGGTTGGTACGACCTCTATACGGGTGCGTATATCAATGGTGGACAGCGCCTTGTGGTCGATGCGCCTTACGAGTGCATCCCCGTCTATGTGCGCGAAGGTGCCATCATCCCCTTCGGTCCTGAGATGGAGTGGAGCGACGAGAAACCCGCTGAGCTCATCAACCTCTACGTCTATGCAGGCAAGGACGGCGAGTTCCAGCTCTACGAAGACGAGGGCACGAACTACAACTATGAGAAGGGCAAGTATGCCACCATCGACATCACCTACGACGATGAGGATAAGACCATCTCTTTCGGTGCCCGTAAGGGACAGTTCCCAGGTATGCTTAAGAACCGTCGCTTCAACGTGGTGCTCATCTCAAAGGATGCGCCCAAGCCGCTCAACCTCGACAATCCCGAGGGTAAGCTGGTGAACTACAGTGGCAAGGCTGTCACCATTAATCTCTGATCAAGGTGTATAAGAATAAGGATTTCATGATTAAGATCGCCACGTGGGATCTGAGCGAGGGACTGGTATGGGATTTTGTCAGGCCCAACTCAGATGACCATAGTGATCTGACTCCGGAGGAGTATCAGCTGGCCATCGACAGCCTGGAGGAAGTCCGGGCAAAGATCCTGCGATATTGCCAAAAGGCCGGCATCGACGTGAAGAGCAGTCTGACAGACAAATAGCCTGTCGCAGCCGACAAACAGAAGAAGAGGTACCTCGCATTCAGTGAAGTACCCCTTCTTTTTTTGACCTATACTTTCAAGAAGAGAATTTTCCTTCGGTTTTGTTGCGAAGGCGGGCGCACGGCGAAGTGCAGCCACCAGATGTTCCCATGCTGCTCCAGCAAGAGCTCGTCAAACTCTTTCCCTGTACTGTCAGCGATATCCAGCAATATCACCGCATAGCGCAAGAGCTGTTCCTTGCCCGACACTCTGATATCCACCGCACAGCCCGTCACATGGTTCGAGGTAGGCACACCACCCGCGAGCTTGTTCACTGCAGGTGAGCGATAGGCAGAGTTAATCACAATCCCCTCTACATTCTCCGAGGTCTCATAATCCTCACCCGGCTTCAGACAGTAGAGCGTATTATAGCTATACCTCAACTCCTCCAACCACCAGCACAGCCGCTTCAGGTTCTCAATCACTTCCCGCGACGGAATGTTCCCATCCGCCGTCACAT
>Ga0256407_10013044_pt1 | contig 11185 bp, 7 predicted proteins | sample RumenRJG_04DNA_FD_193489 | JGI IMG/M metagenome (GOLD analysis project Ga0256407, IMG submission 193489) | Bovine rumen microbial communities from Lethbridge, Alberta, Canada - RJG_04 | ecosystem: Host-associated > Mammals > Digestive system > Stomach > Rumen | place: Canada: Alberta | collected... | reverse complement strand
AGCCAAGACCAAGGTCCAGAACCAATGAGCACAGCCGTGATCATAGGAGGAGGTGAATTCCCCCGGAAGCCATATCCAAGAGAACTCATTCGCCGCGCGGATGTTATTGTCTGCTGCGACGGCCATGCCCTGAAAGCCTTTCTGCGCAACCGGGAAAGCATATTCGGAGAGAACTCCAGGGAACCTGATGCCATCGTGGGCGACATGGACTCGTTGAGCCCGTCCTTAGCCAAGAAATACTCCAAGCTCCTGGTCAAAATCGAGGAGCAGGACGACAATGACCAGACCAAGGCTTACCACTTCATCCTGAATAACTTCCCCGATGTGGACATGATCCACATCATCGCCGCCACAGGCAAACGGGAGGACCACACCATCGGTAATCTCGGGCTCCTGATGGAATATGCCCGCAGTTCTGCTACGCCCATCGACATGGTCTCCGACTATTCCACCGCATTCGCGGTCACAGACACCTGCGAGCTATTCCTTGGCAAAGGACGCAGGATCTCAATCTTCAGCCCCGACAACAGCCTTAAGATAACATCAAAGGGCCTGAGGTGGCAGACATCTGGCGTCGTTTTCGACAACTGGTGGCCCGCTACCCTGAACAAGACAACTGAAGATGTCGTAAAGTTGGAATTCTCCCATAAATCATTGGTACTCATTATCACGGATTAGCTATTTTTGATTATATTTGTCTCTTGCGAACAAATATCCATCTTAAAAATGCTTAAGAAAATAAGAGTCACATTGGCGACTCTCTGCCTCGCGGCCATCACGTTGCTATTCCTGGATTTCACCGGGACGCTGCATCATTGGCTCGGTTGGCTCGCCAAAATCCAGTTCCTGCCAGCTGTACTGGCTCTCAACCTCGTGGTCATCATCGTTCTTTTGCTGGTGACGATCCTCTTCGGAAGGATTTATTGCTCAGTCATTTGCCCCCTTGGAGTGTTCCAAGACGGCGTGGCGAACCTCAGCAAAAAATGCAAGAAAGGCAAATATTCATATTCAAAGGAGATGAAATGGCTCCGCTACGGAGTGTGGGTGGTCTTCGTCATCGCCTTAATCGCCGGGATCAATGCCCTGGTCGCGCTTCTGGCACCATATAGCGCATGGGGAAGGATCGTCCAGAATCTTCTCGCGCCTGTGTGGCAGTGGGGCAACAACATCCTCGCCTCTATCGCCGAGAAGCATGAGAGCTACACTTTCTACAACAAGGAAGTTTGGCTCAAGAGCCTTCCCACCTTCCTTGTGGCTATCGGCACACTGGTCGCCGTGGTGATCCTCGCATGGAAGAACGGCAGGACATATTGCAACACGATCTGCCCTGTCGGCACGACGCTGAGTTTCTTCTCCCGTTTCGCCGCTTTCCGCCCGGTAATCGACGCCTCAAAGTGCAAGAGCTGCCACCTTTGCGAGCATAAGTGCAAGGCGGCGTGCATTGACATCGATGGTGGAAAGACGATTGACTACAGCCGCTGCGTGGATTGCTTCAACTGCATTGACAATTGCAAGTTCGGCGCGCTTAAATACCGTTTCTCCTGGGGCCTATCCCGCCAGGCAGCGTCCGACGGCACCCTTGACCGCTCAACCGCCTCGCTTCGCTCGGCCCCACCGCTCGCGTCGCAAAGCGACGCTCCGGTCCCCCCTCTTAACGTGCCGAGGGTGGCAGTGGTTGATCTGGCCAAGGTGCCGTCGGACTCCAGTGCTCCGGCGGATAAGACCCGCAGGGCGTTCATGGTTGGAAGTGCCTTGGCGATAGGTGGTTCCGCATTGTCTTCCGTAAAAGCCATGGCTCAGACTGAGCCAGCGGATGACGAGCCGGTCAAGATCGAGGGCGAGGGTGGATTCGCCGACATAGTCCCGAAGATCGCTCCTAAGCGCTCTGTCGCCATCACCCCGTTCGGATCCGAGAGCGTCAAAGCGTTCTACAGCCATTGCACGGCCTGCCAGCTTTGCGTCGCAGTCTGCCCCAACAATGTGCTGCGTCCTTCCAAGGACCTTAAACATCTCATGCAGCCGGAGATGTCATTCGAGAGAGGCTATTGCCGCCCCGAATGCGTCAAATGCTCAGAAGTGTGCCCCGCCGGAGCGATCCTGAAGATCACCCCCGAGGAAAAGACCCAATGGAAAGTCGGAACCGCGAAAATCGCCCCATGGCTCTGTCTTGTCGATAACGGCACGGTCGAGGAGTGCGGCAACTGCGCTCGCCACTGCCCTACCGGAGCTATCCAGATGGTAAAGAAAGATCCCGACGATCCTAAATCTGTCCGCATCCCGTCCGTGGACGAGAGCAAGTGCATAGGTTGTGGCGCCTGCGAGAATCTCTGCCCTTCACGTCCTATCAGCGCCATCACTGTAGATGGTTTCCAGATCCACCATAAAGCTTGACAACACCATGAAGAATATTAACAGAAGAGAATTCCTGAAAAAGACCGGAGAGGGTGCCGCCCTTGCCGGAGCGGTAGCGGTCGCCGGAGCCTGCGCCCCCAAGAAAACCGCCGAGACTGTAGCCGCCGCTGTCAATAGCGATGGCAAAGATGTCCTGGAGACCGGTAAAATGGAGCTCAGGACCAACCCGGGCAATGGCGACAAGGTCTCCCTGCTCGGCTACGGTTGCATGCGCTTCACGATGAAAAAAGACGCTAACGGGAAAGATGTTGTCGATCAAGAAAACGTCAACACGCTGATTGACTATGCGTTAGCTCATGGTGTCAACTATTTCGACACCGCCCCTGTCTATCTCCAGGGCCAGAGTGAGAAAGCTGTGGGAATAGCCCTCAGCAGGCATCCGAGGAACAGCTACTACATCGCTACCAAGATGTCCAACTTCCAGAGCAACGACCGGAAGGTGGCTATGCAGCTATACAACGACGCTTTCAAGAACCTCCAGACCGACTATATCGACTACTACCTCCTCCACTCCCTCGGACGCGGAGGAGCAGCGGGGTTCAAGGCCCGTTTCGAGGACAACGGAGTCCTGGATTTCCTCCTCAAAGAGCGCGAGAAAAGTAAGATCCGCCAGCTGGGTCTCTCATTCCATGGCGACCAACCCTCGTTCGACGACATGATGGTTCTCCACGACAAGTATCACTGGGACTTTGTCCAGATCCAGATGAACTACTACGACTGGAAACACGCCGACGGGCGTAGGAATGTCAATGCCGAATATCTCTATAATGAGCTTGACAAGAGAGGTATTCCCATCGTGATCATGGAGCCCCTCCAGGGAGGACGTCTCGCTAAGCCGGCCGAGAGTGTCGTGAATCGTCTGAAAGAGCGTGACCCGCAGGCCTCGATAGCCTCATGGGCCTTCAGGTTCGTCGGATCGTACCCAAGGGTTCTCAGTGTGCTGAGCGGTATGGTCTATATGGAGCACCTGCAGGATAACCTCAGGACCTACATGGACTTCAAGCCATTGACGGAAGAAGAGTTGACCTTCCTGGACACCGACATCTCCGACATCATGGCCAACTACCCGACAGTCGAATGCAACGACTGCAAGTACTGCATGCCATGCCCTTACGGGATAGATATTCCGGGAATATTCATGCACTACAACAACTCGGTCAACCAGGGTCTGCAGCCCAGAAGCAAAGAGCAGGAAGACTACCAGAAGCTCCGCAAATCATATCTCGTGAGCTACGACCGGGCCATCCCTACCCTCCGCCAGGCGGATCACTGTGTAGGGTGTAAGCAGTGCATCCCGAAGTGTCCTCAGAGCATCCCGATCCCCCGCGAGCTTCGGAGGATCGACGCCTACGTCGAGAAGCTGAAACAGAACACCTTATAGAAGAGGCTTGTTCGAGGCGGTGCCGATCTCCTCGAAAGGAATAGGCTTCAGGCCGAAAGAGCGAAGCACCTCTGGATCAAGATAGTATCTCAGAGGCTTGGCCAGATCAGTCCCTTTCTCGCCTGTGAATAGCGAAGAATTGTTCCACTTGGAAGAATTGCCATTCTCCCGGTAGAAGAAAATCTTGCATCCCACCGCGAGATTGTCGTGGATGACATTGTGGTTGATATGGTCATGGATATCCACGTTCAGTTCCGGATAACGCTCCCTGTAAAGGGGGCTGTCGATATTGACCTCTTTATAGTTCTGGGTCATTGTTAATTCCCTGCTGACCGTGTTTTCCCATTGTTCCTTTGGCCACGGGTTGAAAGTCACCGCAGCGGCGCAATCATAGAACAAGTTGTTTTCCACCAAGTTATCCCTTCCTCCGTTCATCTGGACCGCTCCGAATTCCATGGCTCCGACATTGCGGAACACGTTCCCGATGACCTTCTGGCCGGAGATCATGTCGTCGAACCGGACTCCGGCTGCTCCGAAATGTGACCCGCCGAAAACATTCTCAAAGAAGTTATACCGCACCACAACTCCCCTGTAGCTGTAGTTGGACCACATGTCGATCACTCCCTGGTCATCGCTCTCTTTCACAAGATTATGGAAATAATTGTATTCCACCAGGACCTCACTGCCATCCAGACGCATCGCTGAAGAGGAGCACTCGCTGAACTCGCAGTGATCAACCTTCAAGCCGCATCCCTCAAAAAACACAGCGGGCTCGTAGGTGTGGATAAATAAGGAGAAGTCCTTGAAGAAGGAGTTGCTGATGGTGTAGCCGGCCATCTCCAAAGTCTTCCTGTCTCCTCCATAAGCTCTCACACCACTATGTCCAAGAGTCTCGACATGGCTGTCCGAAAGGGTGACATCCTTCGAGTCAAGGAAACGGAAAGCATCCCCACCGAAGCGGCGCACATCGAGCTTGGACAGGTTTATCCTCTTGGATCCTTCGACCTTAACCGCATCCCCGCGGCAACCGTAAAGGCCCAGTCCGCTTATAGTAATATCTTCACAATCATTTATTTCCACCAAGAATTTATCGTTGAAGCAAGAAAGAGTCACCTCGTCTCCTTTGGAATATCCCTCAGATGGAATCCAATAAAGACGACCTTTGCCACGATCGATATAATACTCCCCGGGAGCGTCCAACTCGCGGAAAAGATTCAAGCCGAAATAACGGAATCCATTAGCGTAGCCATACATATGCCATGGTTCCTTAAGGAAAATGGTCTTGGTTGCAGGGTCTATCACATCTATCGGCTGGTACATGTCTTTCCAGTCGAACAGGAAATAGCCGTACACATAAGGCTCTTTCTCATCTGTCCAGGTGGAAATACGGTCCTCAAGATACTCAAAGACTCCCTCTTTGGTATTGGAGTCATCATACATCTTTGTCGCTCCCCTGGCTTTGCCGGCTCTGATGAAACCGGTATTCGGATAACGCGCGAGTGTCTGGCGCTTTCCGTTCCAGTAAAGATCCACCAGATTCTCCCGGTCGCATGGATTGCCATAATCCTTGACTCCCAGAGCCTTAAGATCCGCCACCAACATATTCCCGGAAGATTTCTTGAATGAAATCCTCCTTTCACCCATCACCTTAGGAGTGGCGCCTGGGGCCGCCTCAATGGAGATCTTCCTGCCCTTGATGTCGTTCAAGACAAGAGCCTTTGAGGGGGAATATTCCCCGTCCATGACAATGAGTTTGACATCCCCTTCGGATTTCTGAATCTGACCGAAAGCGTATTCCAGGGTCTTCCAAGGCCTCGAGGCTGTCCCGGGAGCCTTATCGCTTCCGGATGGAGAGACATAATAATCAGTGGGATTGGCGCTAAGAACAAAAGAAAAAAGGAATGAGAATAATACAAAGAGGAAAGATAAACGACAACTCATACAGCACAAATCATTTTTTACGAATTATACCACAAGATACGATTTTTTTCTTATATTTGCAGTCCCAACCACGGGAAGCAGTTTTGGAGAGATGCTCGAGTGGCTGAAGAGGCACGCCTGGAAAGCGTGTGTACCCCAAAAGGGTATCGCGAGTTCGAATCTCGCTCTCTCCGCTGAAAAGAGGCGCCAAGCGAAAATGCTTGACGCCTCTTCTATTATGGATAGCCCTCTATTCGAACACGTCCATAGGGACTCCCCTCCAGCTGTTGGGGGTCTTGAGGTGGAAGACCTTTGCCACAGTGGCGGCCATATCGTACTGGATCATCGGCTCGGTGATCTCATGGTTCTTCTTGATCCCCTTGCCCCAAACCACGAACGGAGTCTCGATCTCGCCAGTAGAGTCACCGCCATGGCCGGTGCCCTCATGACCGTGGTCGGAGGTGATCATGAATATGGTGTCGTCGTATATTCCAGCCTCCTTGGCACCCTCGACAATCTTGCGGATGCGCTCGTCAACCTTCGGAAGCTCAGCCATATACTCAGGTGAACCCTTTCCAAAGGAGTGACCCATGTGGTCAAGAGCGTCAATGTGGATGAAGCAGATAACGGGCTTCTTATCCTTGATGTACTTCACGCTCTCCTCAACGATAGCGTCGGGATGCTCTGAAGGTCCGTTAATCTTCTTTTTATAGCTGACGCACATTGTGTCGGCGTAGTTCTGGAAGTCTCCCCACTCGCACACGACTCCTGTCTCGGCCTCCGGCCTTTCCTGCCGCATCAGATGGAAGAAAGTAGGCTGCGCCTTATGCTCTGTCTGGACAAGCGGCTTGAAAGTAGGTTCTTTCTCGTTGCCGGTGATACCGGAGACCTCAACCGGGGTTCCGTTCATCATGGCCGCCCAGTTCGGACCACTGATAGAAGGACGGACCGTACGCTTGTAAAGGGTCCAGGAACCTTCTTTCATCTTCTCCTTGATAAATGGCGTGTCACCATCCTCAAAACTCCAAGTTCCCCATCCGTCAAGTCCGATGATAATCACATGACCGGCGATGTCCTTCTTGCTCTCACTTCCCTTAGGAGACTGGCACGCACCTGCCATCAGGAGAGCGGCCGCCAGTAAAACAAATCCTTTCTTCATGATAATAGCTTGATATTAAATTACTTCTTAACCACCACAGTCCTATAGGCACCGTCCTTGTAAAGATTGAGCATCGCCCTTAAGGAAGCGTATTCCTTCACCGGAATGATGGTCTTCACGATCTTCGCCTCACGGGTATAGATCGCTGTGCCGCCATCGACGGTCAGCTTGACCTTGACGGAACCGGCCGGACTCGAGAGGGTCTTCTCGAAGGGCACTGAGACAATAGTCCCACCCTCGGGAGCGGAGATCCTGTAAGTTACGCTCTCGTCCAGCTTAAAGGGAAGTTCAAAGGGATATGACCTTGCGGAATTGAGGTTCCTCAAGCCGACCGCATCGAGGCCTTCCCTTGCCGAAGGAATCTTAAAGACAAGATAATCACCGGCTTCCGTAGCCTGTTTAGGATCAAGGGCCAAAGCCTCATCTATCCTTACCTGGGAGACAGCCTCCGGCACTTCGACAGTCCCGGAAGGGGAAAGCGCCTGGAAACGTCCCTTCAGTTCACTGACAGGACGGGAGAACCCGCCGGCCGCCGAGTAATACTTGTCAGCCGCCTTGATCCACATGGCTCCGGAAATCGTCTGAAGGCAAGGCGGGCATGTGGGCTCGAACATGGCCACAGGCTCGGCTTTGACACCGACAGCGTCAGCCAGGCTGAGCATGAGAGCGGCCTTCTCCTCGAAGGTGCCATAAGCGGAGGCGACCACCTCGGAAGGTTTCCTGACCTTTCCGGCCTGGTCTAAAGTCAGGGCGCAAAGGCCGAGATCCCGGGCGATCCAGGAGGAGATGGCGTCCATCTTTTCAGTGTCACTTTTCTTGCCCTCGCAGATCTTGGCGGCCAATGCGGACATGTCCTCCTTGGGAAGATTAAACACAGCCGATGCTCCCTTGCCGGGATCCACGGAAGCGTAGATATATGGAGCGTCGTCAGCGGGAACGAAGGACTCGAAAAGCCTGGCCGGAATCCCTGAGGCCTTGAAAGTATATTCACGGCCATCGGCAGATTTGGTCATCTTAGCGCCAAGACTCTGGCTGACAACAAGTTCCTTCCCGGCAGGCACCTCTACAACAAGGGTATAATCCCTGATAGGAGAGACTTCATTGAACCTGCGGAATATATCACCCGAACCCGGGAATCCGGGCTTAGTGGTGATCGTGTAATCCAAAGATATTATGGCTCCAGGCTCGAGTCCGGTGTGAGTCACGACCATCTCCTTGAGATGATTGTAGGCCGGCGCGTCGGAGGCGGCGCTCGGAAGAACCTCATTCAAGGCATTAGGCGGGAGGGGCACCATAGTCTGATCAGCCTGCACAGTGTGGCAGCCGTCGATAGTGAGTGTCTGGTAGTCAGGATTATAGACGATAAAGGTCTCGCCGTAGAGATTGTGAATAGAATAGAATGTGTTGACCTTCAACTCCTTGTGGTATTTATAGACCACTGATCCATCGTCACCGATAGTGTATTTCTCCCGAAGAGAGATAAACTCCCCTTCTGTCTTTTGGGCGAAAAGCCCTGTAGCTATCATTAACCCTGAAAGCAGGGCGAAAACAGTCTTTCTCATGGCTTTTCCCTATTTGATTACGATGATATTATCCTCAATTGACTTCCAAGCCTCAACCGCTTTCTTGAAGCCAGGGTAATCCCCCGCCTCATAGACACGCTTCTTAAGCGCAATAGAAGAGGCGATGTTGACTGTGTTCCCCTTCCCCGCGACTTTTCCGGTGAAGTCGGCGGCCTCGCTGGAAGCGCTCTCCTCCATGGGAGAAGAAAGCGTCATACCCTTCGGAACTATCACATTCTCATTCGCTTCCACCAATCTTGAGCAAGAGTCCTTGAAACCGAACTCCCTCTCGGGGAGATCAGTGTTGACCCTGAGGAATGTCTTGACCCGGTTGTAGAGGAGACCGGAGACAGGCTTGTAGAGAAGAGCCCCGTCCGAGGTCTTTACAGCATAGGAAGGGATAGAGAAACGAGCGGTTATCTTGATCGGAGCGTCAAGGTAATAGTCAGGATTCTTCCCGTAATTGACACTCAACATCTTGGCTTGAGGATCAATGGAGAGGATCTCATTCTCCATGGCGTTCTGCCAATTGGCCACATAGCTCTTAGTGAAAGGACTTCTGACAGAAGCGTCGGACTGGCCTTCAGCGGTGACTGTATATTCTCCGACAAGGTTGCCTTCCTTGTCCAGGGTGGTCTTGACAGAGAGCCTGAGATAGTGATTCTCAGGGGCTGAGACAGGAGTCAGCAAAAGCGGAGACCCCTCGGGCAAGCCGGGAAGGTAATTCTGCTGCTGCTCGGCGCTCGACCAGTTCTCACGGGTGAAAGGCACCCAGGTCGGATCGAGAGGTGTATAGACTCCGCTCGAGAGCTTAACCACGACCACGCAGTGGTTGAAGTGGTCCGCTGGGATGCTCTCGATCCTGGAACCGGCCATGGTCATGGCGGGATGGGCGTCGAAACCGGCGACCCGAAGCATAGTGATAAGCAGCGATGCCTTGTCCTTGCACACTCCGCAACGGTCCGTGAAATTCATCTTGGCATTGTGGAGGGTATATCCCTCACCCTCGCCCATGGATATTCCCGAATAACGCATATAATCGGCCACCCAGTGGGTCAGAATCCATATTTTTCTCTTCTCGTCGGTGACTCCCTTAAGAATCTCGGCCACCTTTTTCTCCACCTCGGGGGTCGGCTCGAAGCTGCCATAATCCTCATTGACTCCGCTGAACCAAACCGACTTGTCCTCCCACTTGGGAGTCGAGGACAACATGAGCTTGGGAGCGACGTCAAACAGATCGACCATGTTCGGCTCGCGCCTGAACGGCCTTGCGTCGGAGACGGAGAAACTCATGAACTTGCGGTCACCATCGACCCTCACGGAAGAATGGCACTCTCCCTGATAGAACTCGTACTGCACCTCTTTTTCCCTGGGGACATCGAGGGTGTAAATCTTCGAGACGGTGGGATAGGTCACCCAGAAAGGCACGATGTCGTAGAAATTGCCCTTCATCGGAGGGATGAACCGGTCTTCCTCATCAAAGGCCGACGAGGTGAGCAGGGCATATGTGAATCCCTTCTTGCCGATTCTGTAATCAATGATATCACCTGGCTCCAGGGCACCGACCTCGACCATGATCTGCCTGGCACCCCAATAGATAGCCCTTGCCGGAGCGGCATAGTCGCAAACCTTGGAAAGATCGATGTTCCTGACAGTGCCGTCGGTCTTGTAAACCTTAACGTCCTCAAAGACGGCCTGGGCGGTCAGAGGGTCATAGTCATATTTCAGAACCCTGTGTCTCAAAGCACCTTCCGTGGTCTGGACCTTGATGACCTGATGAATGTCAAAAGATCCTGATCCGGAATCCTTGAAACGCACGCCCGTGCTGTCGAGCAGCACCACGGCGTCACTTCCTGCGATGTCAGGCTGCCTGGAAAGCCTATTCTCCAAAGACCTCCACGACTGCGCGGACGCCGACAGCGTCACCACCGCCATTAAGAAGGCCAAGACAATTCTTTTCATTTTACTATAGTATTTGCGAACGGGAGTCCATCTATTGGGGAACCACTGCCACCCTCGGCACGTTAAGAGGGATGGGCCCTTTGGGAGGGGCCGCGAAGCGGCGGTTCAACAATAGATGGACTCCCGTTCGAGAATTTTAAAAGTCGAGTTTGTAGCCCGGACGATAATCGTAATGCATCAGCTTGGTAGCCTCCGGGTCATGCATGAACTTCTGCACGATAGGATTCCAGACGACAGGCCTGCCGAGCTCCATGGCGATATTGCCAAGGTTGCAGACCGTGCAGGAAGAATGTCCAACCTCAACGGGAACGTTAGGATCGATCCTGGACTTGATCGCCTCGATGAACGCCCTGTGGTGGCCCACCTTTGTCTCGTAAGGGACGGAATCGTCTCCGGCAGCGGCCTTCATCTCAAGCTTCTTGTCGGAAGCCTCGTACTTGCCGCGGGAAACCTTGATCCAACCGTCCTCACCGTAGATCTGGACACCGGGAGTGGATCCGTCGAAAGGCTCCTCGGACACGATGATACCGTTGTCGTACTTGTAGGTCAGGTGCTCGTAGAAGCTGTAGCCGGCGGGAATGACCTCGACAGGGCCGCTGCCATCCTTACCGATGGCCCACTGGGCGATGTCGAACATGTGGGCACCCCAGTCAGTCATGAGGCCGCCACCCATGGGCTTGTACCAGCGCCACGCGCCCCAAAGCTGCTCGTCATGCTCCTCGTTGACGATAGGATCGAGGTCGGAGTGGTAATATACGGAAGTGGGCAGAGGTCCGAGCCACTTGTCCC
>Ga0256407_10013042_pt1 | contig 11185 bp, 4 predicted proteins | sample RumenRJG_04DNA_FD_193489 | JGI IMG/M metagenome (GOLD analysis project Ga0256407, IMG submission 193489) | Bovine rumen microbial communities from Lethbridge, Alberta, Canada - RJG_04 | ecosystem: Host-associated > Mammals > Digestive system > Stomach > Rumen | place: Canada: Alberta | collected... | reverse complement strand
TCCAACCTCATGGTAGATCTCACCCACTACGTCGACTGTGACCCCGCGGATTTCGGCATCACGGAGAAAGTTTATTATCCCGCCCTCCATGAGATCCTCCTTGCCTTCCAGCAGAGCGAGAGCAATGACCCCGAGACCCTGGGAGACATGCTGCGCAAGAGCGTGCACGAGCTGGTTCCCAAGCACGTCACAAAGGAAGATATCATCGCCTCGATCAATTACAATATGCATATTGAGTACGGCATCGGAACCGACGACGACATTGACCACCTGGGCAACCGCCGCATCCGCAGCGTGGGCGAACTTCTTCAGAATCAGTACCGCATCGGTCTGTCCAGACTGGAGCGCGTGGTTCGTGAGCGCATGACCACCCATGATTCCGCTGAGGAGATCTCCCCCCAGTCACTGATCAATATCAAGCCGGTCCAGGCCGCTGTCAAGGAGTTCTTCGGATCCTCCCAGCTGTCTCAGTTCATGGACCAGAATAATCCCCTGGGTGAGCTGACTCACAAGCGCCGTCTGTCCGCCCTGGGACCCGGCGGTCTGTCCAGAGACAGGGCCGGATTCGAGGTCCGCGACGTTCACTATACACACTACGGCAGAATGTGCCCCATTGAGACTCCTGAAGGTCCCAATATCGGTCTGATCAACTCCCTGGCAAGCTATGCCCGGATCAACCAGTATGGCTTTATTGAGGCGCCTTACAGGAAAGTGGACCAGAATGATCCCAAAGGCCCCAGAGTCACGGACGAAGTTGTCTATATGACTGCGGATGAAGAGGATAACTACCATGTCGCGCAGGCGAGTACGGAAATCGATAAAGACGGATATTTCGTCCACAACAACGTTTCCGGCCGTTACAGGACTGAGACTTCTTCCTATAATAAGCGCGTCTTTGAATACATGGACGTTTCTCCCCGCATGGTCTTTTCGGTGGCTACTTCTCTGGTTCCTTTCCTTCAGAACGACGATGCCAACCGCGCCCTGATGGGTTCCAACATGCAGCGTCAGGCAGTTCCGCTTCTGATCACGGATGCGCCCGCTGTCGGAACCGGCATGGAGGTAAAGGCCGCGATCGATTCAGGCGTCTGTGTCATCGCTGAAAAAGACGGCGTGGTTCTGTTTGTCGATGCAAGGGCAATCGTTGTCCGCGAAGAGGACGGCAATGTCCGCAAATACAAACTGACTAAGTTTGAGCGGAGCAACCAGAGCAACTGCTACAACCAGAAGCCCATTGTCAACACGGGCGAGCACATTACAGCCGGACAGGTCATCGCGGACGGGCCCTCCACCAGCAACGGAGAACTGGCCCTCGGAAAGAATCCTCTGATCGGATTCATGACCTGGGAAGGCTATAACTACGAGGATGCTGTCCTGCTGAGCGAGCGCCTTGTGAGGGACGATGTGTATACGTCGGTCCACATCGAGGAATATGAATGCGAAGCCCGCGACACCAAACTCGGACCCGAAGAGATTACCAAGGACGTCCCCGGTGTCGGCGATGACGCCCTGAAGGATCTCGATGAAAAAGGCATTATCCGCGTGGGCGCTGAGGTCCGCGCAGGTGACATCCTGGTCGGAAAAGTCACGCCCAAGGGCGAGACTGAACTGACTGCCGAAGAGCGCCTCCTTCGCGCGATCTTCGGAGAAAAAGCGCGTGAGGTCAGGGATACTTCCCTGAAGGTTCCGCACGGCGAATATGGTATTATCGTAGACACCAAGGTGTTTACAAGACAGAACGGCGATGAGCTCTCTCCCGGAGTGAACGAGTCCGTACGCATCTATATCGCGCAGAAGAGAAAGATCTCTGTCGGCGATAAGATGGCAGGACGCCACGGAAACAAGGGTGTTGTCTCCAGAGTGCTGCCGATCGAAGATATGCCCTATCTTCCCAACGGCCGGCCCCTGGATATAGTCCTGAATCCTCTGGGCGTGCCTTCCCGTATGAATATCGGTCAGATCCTGGAGATCCACCTCTCCCTTGCGGCAGAGGCCCTCGGATACAATGTCGCTACGCCCAATTTCGACGGGGCGAGCCAGACAGACATCCAGGATGCCCTGATCATGGCCAATGATTATGTCAATACAGAGTGGGAGGAGTTCTCGGAGAAATATTCCGATATCCTTGAGCCCGAAATCATGGACTACCTGTACCGCAACCGCGACCACAGGGCGCTCTGGAAAGGTGTCCCGATCACTCCGGATGGAAAGGTCTGGCTTCGTGACGGCCGCACCGGTGAAACTTTTGACAGCCCGGTCACAATCGGACACATGCATTATCTGAAACTCCATCACCTGGTGGACGACAAGATCCATGCCCGTTCCACCGGCCCTTATTCTCTGGTCACACAGCAGCCTCTGGGCGGTAAAGCCCAGTTCGGAGGACAGCGTTTCGGAGAGATGGAAGTCTGGGCACTGGAAGCGTACGGCGCCGCGTATACACTGCAGGAGATCCTGACTTTCAAATCCGACGATGTCGTCGGCCGTGTCAAGACCTACGAGGCAATCATCAAGGGCGAGAATATTCCCGACTCCGGCATTCCGGAATCCTTCAAGGTGCTCCTCAAGGAACTCCAGGCACTGGGACTCGACGTCCGTGTCCTCCAGGAGGACGGCACAGAGGTGGAGATCACGGAAGATATCGACTACGGTGATTCCGCCGTCTACCGCTATGAAATGGCCAACAATTTCAAGAACTACGGCGGGGCGGATGAAGGAAGTCTCGGACGCGCCGGATTCAGCAGCAAGGAATTCAATTCCAAAGGCAAACTTGAAGATGTGAAGGAAACCGTACCGGTTGCTGATGCTGAGGAAGACGACAGTGATTATGGCAATTCGGACAGCTACGATGAGGACAGCTACTGATAATCTTCATATTCAGAACCCGCCCGGGGTTTTGCGCCCACACACGTTTATGAACGGGAGGCCATGGCCTCAGGTATGGGCTCGTGCCGGGGCGTGCGATGAAGAATAAATGGTATAGCCTTATTTATATTCTCAGTCGCGGGACAGGATCCCGCGGCTGAGTGTAAACACTCCTGCAAACCCCAGGTTTGCGGACGCACTGCTCCGTAAAGACGGGTACCTGAGTCTGACGGCGCTGAGTGCTTTTACATGGAGGAAAAAATGCCGAATACGAAACAGCAGAACTATCAGCCGGTTACATTTGATTCCATCAAAATCGGGCTCGCTTCTCCGGACAAGATCCGCGAGTGGTCCAAGGGCGAGGTGACAAAGCCCGAGACCATCAATTACAGAACACTCAAACCAGAGCGTGACGGCCTTTTCTGCGAAAGAATTTTCGGGCCCACGAAAGACTGGGAGTGCCATTGCGGTAAGCTGAAGAAGATCAGATACAAGGGTGAAATCTGCCCCAACTGCGGTGTTGAAGTCACCAAGTCCAGTGTGCGCCGTGAGCGTATGGGCCACATCGAGCTTGCGGCCCCTGTCTCTCACATCTGGTACTTCAAGGGAATCCCCAGCCGCATGGGCCTGATTCTCGATATTTCACCCAAGGTGCTGGAGAAGGTCCTTTACTTCGCTTCATATATTGTCCTCGAGAAGGGATCCACAGACCTCGAGAACAAACAGGTCCTCTCTGAGAGGGAGTACCAGGAAGCCAGGGAGAAATGGGGCAGCCGTTTCCGTGCCGGTATGGGCGCGGAGGCAGTCAAGGATCTGCTTGGCAAAATTGATGTGGAAAAGGAATACCAGGAGCTGTCGGCCCAGATGGACGAAGCCACCGGTCAGAAAAGAGCCCGCATCATCAAGCGGATCGAAGTGATCGAGGCCTTTAGGGAGTCCGGCAATTCTCCTACCTGGATGATCATGGACTGCATTCCGGTCATTCCGCCCGATATCCGTCCTATGGTGCAGCTGGACGGCGGCCGTTTCGCGACTTCTGACCTGAACGACCTGTACCGCAGGATTATTAATAGAAACAATCGTCTCAGAAGACTTCTGGAGCTCGGTGCCCCCGATATCATCGTCCGCAACGAGAAGCGCATGCTGCAGGAGGCGGTCGACGCCCTGATCGACAACGGCAGAAGAGGCCGTCCGGTCACAGGCCCCGGCAACCGCGCCCTCAAGTCCCTTTCCGATATGCTGAAAGGTAAATCCGGACGTTTCCGCCAGAACCTTCTGGGCAAGCGAGTCGACTACTCAGGACGAAGCGTTATCGTCGTCGGCCCCGAACTGAAGATCTATCAGTGCGGTGTGCCCAAGGAAATGGCACTTGAGCTCTTCAAGCCCTTCGTCATGAAGGAACTGGAGAGCAGGCAGATTTCACAGAACATCAAAAATGCCAAGAAGCTGGTCGAAAAGGTGGACAGCCAGGTCTGGGATATCCTGGAGGATGTCATCAAAGAACATCCCGTCATGCTCAACCGCGCGCCCACCCTGCACAGACTGGGTATTCAGGCCTTCGAGCCGATCCTGGTCGAAGGCAAGGCCATCAAGCTTCACCCCCTTGTGTGTACTGCCTTCAACGCCGACTTCGACGGCGACCAGATGGCAATCCATCTGCCCCTCTCTGTTGAGGCGCAGGCAGAATGCCGTTTCCTGCTTCTGTCCCCCAACAACCTGCTGAAGCCTTCGGACGGCGGCCCTGTCGCGGTTCCTTCACAGGATATGGTTTTGGGTATTTACTACCTGACACAGGAGCGGGAGGGAGAACCCGGAGAAGGAAAATATTTCCGCAATATGAGTGAGGCCATTCTCGCCTACGAGAACCACTACATCACTCTGCACTCCAAGATCAACATCCGCATGTCCAGGAAGAACGCGGCCGGCGAGACGATCACGGGCGTGATCAGCACTACGCTGGGCAGACTTCTGTTCAATGAGATCCTTCCTCAGGACCTCGGCTTTGTAGACAGATCCAAACCGGAGAACTTCCTCAAGCTGGAAGTGGACTTCCTGGTCAAAAAGAAAGATCTGAAGAAGATCCTGCAGAGGATCATCGACACGCACGGGACCTTTAAAACCGCGGAAGTCCTCGACCTGATCAAGGCTATGGGCTACAAATATTCCACGATCGCGGCAATGACCGTTTCCATCGCGGACATCACGGTCCCCGCCCAGAAGAAAGACCTGCTCCAGCGTGCACAGGACACTGTTGACAAGATTTCGTTCAACTTCCGCCGCGGCCTGATCACGGAGGAAGAGCGGTATCGCGCAGTCGTCAAGACCTGGACAGATATCGATAATGAGCTGACAGATGTTCTGCTGAGCAGCCTTGACAAATACAACAACATCTTCATGATGGCCGATTCCGGTGCCCGAGGCAGTAACCAGCAGATCAAACAGCTGGCAGGCATGCGCGGACTTATGGCGGATACAACCGGTCGTACGATCGAGCTTCCCATCAAGTCCAACTTCCGTGAAGGTCTGGACGTTCTGGAATACTTCATGTCGGCACACGGCGCCCGCAAGGGTCTGTCCGATACCGCTCTTCGTACAGCTGACTCCGGTTATCTGACCAGACGAATGGTCGACGTCTCCCAGGAGCTGATCATCCGTGAAGTCGACTGCTGTGAAGGCAGAGAAGCTGTTCCCGGGATGTCCGTCAAGGCATTTATGGACGGCAAGGAAACCATCGAAGGGCTCGAGGACCGCATCACCGGCCGCGTGTCCTGTGAAGATATCTACGACAATGACGGAAATCTGATCGTCAAGAAGAACCACATGATCACACCGGCACGTGCCTCCAGGATCATGGCAAAAGGTACTTCCAGAGTCAAGATCCGCACGATCCTGACCTGCCGCTCCCACTCCGGCATCTGCGCCAAGTGCTACGGCGCCAACATGGCGACCGGCGAGATGGTTCAGGTCGGTGAGGCGGTCGGCATCATTGCGGCCCAGTCGATCGGTGAGCCCGGAACCCAGCTGACCATGCGTACATTCCATACGGGCGGTGTAGCCGGCGGCGATATCACACAGGGTCTTCCCCGTGTCGAGGAGCTGTTTGAGGCCAGAAAGCCCAAGGGTCTCGCGATCATCTCCGAATTCGGCGGCACGGTTTCGATTGCCGACAACAAACAGAGCAGAGAAGTTATCGTCACAGACGATGAGACCGGAGAATCCAAGGTATATCCGATTCCTTACGGCTCACGCATCAAGGTTACTGACGGCAAGAGCATCGAGGCGGGCGATGAGCTCACCGAGGGCTCGGTCAACCCTCATGATCTGCTCAAGATCAAGGGAATCCGTGCTGTTCAGAATTACCTGCTGCAGGAAGTACAGCGAGTCTACCGCCTGCAGGGTGTTGACATCTGCGACAAGCACATCGAAGTGATCGTTCGTCAGATGCTCAAGAAGATCCGCATTGAAAACAGCGGCGACACAAGCTTCCTCCCCGGAAGCCTCGTGGATGTTCTGGAATTTGAGGAAGAGAACGAGCGCCTGATCCAGCAGGCCCGCACACCCGCTGAGGGCAAGCAGGTCATCCTGGGAATCACCAAGGCGGCTCTGGCAACCAACTCCTTCCTGTCCGCCGCCTCCTTCCAGGAGACCACAAAGGTCCTGACCGATGCGGCGATCCACGGAAGAGTCGATCCGCTGATCGGACTGAAAGAAAATGTCATCATCGGTAAGCTGATTCCTGCCGGCACAGGAATGAAGCGCTACCATTCAACCAGACTGAGCACTGACGCAAAGATCCGCATGAAGCAGGCCCGCGCACAGCAGGATATGGAAGACGAGCGGGTGACCCCCGAGATGTTCGATTCCATGACGGCGGGACAGGGCGGAACTGATGAAGCACCGGCTTCTGCAGACGCGGTTCCCGAAGGTGAGACCTCCGGGACAGCCTCTGATTTCATTCCGGGAGATATGGATCAGGAGCAGACAGATGACGGATACTTCGAGGACATTGAAGATATCACCGACGAAGAGCCTGATCATGATGAGGACGATGCCTTTGACAGTGAAGACATCATCATCGAGGAGGATGACTGATTCATCCCTGACCTCAGTGAGCCGTCAGCCGGACACCGGCAGGACAAGGGTTTGACCGCAGTAAGACGTCAGTCAGACACCGGCAGGACAAGGGTCTGACCTCAGTAAGCCGTCAGCCGGACGGCAGTCAGTCTTCTGTAATCGGAATGCTGAGCAGAGTAAAAAATCTGTGCTGAGCGGTGTGAAAAAAATCTGTTGACAAGCATATTTGTTGTGCTTATAATGCAAAGGTGTGACTTCGGTCACACCTTTTCCATGCGCGGATTTTTCTAAAAGAAGATTCTTAAAGAAGATTCCTATTTCAAAAGAATATTCCTGTTTCAAAAGAAGATTCCAATGGAAGATTCCAACAGGAGATTCCAACAGGAGATTCCAACAGAAGATTCCAATAGAAGATCCGAAGAGCGGGAGAAGAACCTGCTGTATTACCCTGTACAGCGCAAAATCTATAAGGAGGTGAAACAGAATGCCAACATTTAACCAGCTAGTCAGGAAGGGTCGTGAGACATCTGTCAAGAAGTCCACAGCGCCGGCGCTGCAGAGAGGCTTTAACTCTCTTCGCAAGCGTTCGATCGCAGTCAGCGCACCGCAGAAGCGCGGCGTCTGCACTGCAGTCAAGACAGCGACTCCCAAGAAGCCGAATTCCGCGCTTCGTAAGATCGCCAGAGTACGTCTTTCCAACGGAATCGAAGTTACTTCTTACATCCCCGGCGAAGGTCACAATCTGCAGGAGCACAGTGTTGTTCTGATCAGAGGCGGAAGAGTTAAAGATCTGCCCGGTACCAGATACCACATCATCCGCGGAACACTGGATACTGCCGGTGTTGCGAACCGCAAACAGGCTCGTTCCAAGTACGGCGCCAAGAGGCCTAAAGCTGCTAAGAAGTGAGGTACGCTCCCGGCATGAGCCGGAGGGCTTTTAACTAATCACGAGACCCGTAAGTGTTGGAGTTCTATAACCATATAGGCGCGGATGCGGATTTTTTCAATCCGTGCAGTACATATTAAGAAGGTACATTTAGTAAGTACATATTAAGAAGGTACGTATAGTAATAGAAGATACAGCACGAACACGAATACACGTATTAGTGAGTACCTGTGATTTATCGAAATTGATAAGGAGGGAAGTAACGTGCCGCGTAAAGGACATGTTCAGAAAAGAGATGTACTGGCAGATCCCTTATACAACAACAAAGTAGTCACCAAGCTGATCAATGCTATTATGCTTGACGGCAAGAAGGGTGTCGCTCAGAAGATTGTATACGGCGCATTTGCCAAGATGGAAGCGAAGACGGGAAAGCCCGCAGTTGAGGTTTTCGAGACTGCCATGAACAACATCATGCCCGTCCTCGAGGTTAAGGCGAGACGTATCGGCGGTGCCACATACCAGGTTCCGATCGAGGTCCGTCCCGACAGACGCCAGGCGCTCGCACTGCGCTGGATCGTCATGTTCTCCCGCAAGCGCGGAGAGAAGAAAATGGAAGACAAGCTCGCAGGCGAGCTGCTGGATGCGTTTAACAACACCGGCGCATCTGTGAAGAGAAAAGAAGATATGCACAAGATGGCAGACGCCAACAGAGCTTTCTCTCACTACAGATTCTGATCAGCAGCCCACCGACACTAAGGCTGCAGCTTGAAGAGATCAGTATAGAAGCGGACAGGAGATGCCGCAGTGCTTCGGCGCAAAAAAGCTTTGTGCTTTTTTTACAGGATTTCTCTTCGGAGGAAATCCCCCGGCAGACCTGTGTACAGCGCTTCAGGGAGGAAAATAAGTGTCAGCAAGAGAGTACCCCCTGGAAAGGACCAGGAACATCGGTATCATGGCCCACATCGACGCGGGCAAAACGACATTAACAGAGCGTATTCTTTATTATACCGGTGTCAATTATAAGATTGGTGAGACCCATGAGGGCACCGCGACCATGGACTGGATGGACCAGGAGCAGGAGCGCGGAATCACCATTACATCTGCAGCGACAACTTGTCACTGGACGCTGCATGACCACATGAAGATCAAGGATGGGGAAAAGGAGTGCAGGATCAATATCATCGACACTCCCGGCCACGTCGACTTCACGGTTGAAGTGGAGCGTTCTCTCAGAGTACTTGACGGAGCGGTCGGTGTCTTCAGTGCAAAAGGCGGTGTTGAACCGCAGTCTGAAAATGTATGGCGGCAGGCGGACACCTACAACGTGCCGCGAATGGCGTTCATCAACAAGATGGACGTGATCGGCGCCGACTTTTTCGGAAGCGTTGAGCAGATCCGAAACCGCCTCGGCAAGAACGCGATCATGATCCAGATCCCGATCGGGGCAGAGGATACCTTCCAGGGCATCATCGACCTGTTCGAGATGGAAGCTTATATTTACAACGACAACAAGGGCGACGACATCACCATCTGCGAGATTCCGGAAGATATGAAGGATACCGCCGAGCTCTACAGGAGCGAGCTGGTAGAGAAGATCTGCGAACTGGATGATGATCTGACTGAGATGTTCCTTGAGGGCGAAGAGCCTTCAAAAGAGGATCTCAAGAAGGTGCTCCGCAGGGCGACCTGCGAATGTCAGGCTGTTCCTGTATGCTGCGGCAGCGCGTATAAGAACAAGGGCATTCAGAAGCTGATCGACGCCGTTGTCGAGTTTATGCCGGCTCCCACAGACATCCCTGCCATCAAGGGCACGGATCTGGACGGCAACGAAGTGGAGCGTCACTCCTCGGACGAAGAGCCCTTCTCGGCGCTCGCGTTCAAGATCATGACAGATCCCTTCGTCGGAAAACTCGCGTTTTTCCGTGTGTATTCAGGAGTGGCCCATTCCGGTTCCTACGTTCTGAATGCCACAAAAGATAAAAAGGAGCGCCTTGGCCGCATCCTTCAGATGCACGCCAACAAGCGCACCGATCTGGAACAGGTATATTCCGGTGATATCGCCGCCGCTGTCGGGCTTAAGTTCACGACAACAGGCGATACGATCTGCGACGAAAAACACCCTGTAATCCTGGAGTCCATGGAGTTCCCCGAGCCCGTTATCGAGCTCGCGATCGAGCCCAGGACAAAAGCAGGTCAGGGCAAAATGGCAGAGGCCCTCGCCAAGCTCGCGGAGGAGGATCCCACCTTCCGTCAGCACACCAACAAGGAGACGGGCCAGACAATTATCGCCGGTATGGGTGAGCTTCACCTGGAGATCATCGTCGACAGACTTCTGCGCGAGTTCAAGGTGGAAGCAAACGTGGGCGCCCCTCAGGTCGCCTACAAAGAGACCTTCACCAAGGCTGTTGACGCGGAATACAAATACGCCAAACAGTCGGGCGGCCGCGGCCAGTACGGACACTGCAAGGTCCGTTTCGAGCCTATGGACGCCAACGGCGAAGAGCTCTACAAATTCGATTCGGAAGTCGTCGGCGGCAATATTCCCAAGGAATATATCGGCCCTGTCGGCGCCGGAATCGAAGAGGCCATGCGCGCGGGTTCGCTCGGCGGTTTCCCCGTCGTCGGAATTCACGCCACTGTCTATGACGGTTCTTATCACGAGGTCGACTCCTCAGAAATGGCTTTCCACATCGCAGGTTCCCTCTGTTTCAAGGAAGCCATGAAGAAGGCGGAGCCCGTGCTTCTTGAGCCGATCATGCGCGTCGAGGTCACAATGCCCGAGGAATACATGGGCGATGTCATCGGCGATATCAACTCCAGACGCGGACGTGTCAGCGGAATGGATGATATCGGAGGCGGCCGTATGGTCACAGGATATGTCCCGCTCTCCGAAATGTTCGGATATGCGACGGATCTCCGCTCCAGGACACAGGGACGAGGCAATTATTCCATGTTCTTTGACAGATATGAGCCTGTTCCCAAGAATGTCGCGGAGAAGGTCCTGAATATCAAATAAAACAGACTGTTGAGAGTGACTTCTTCCGCTCCGGACCGGCGCTGAGCCGTGACGGAAGCCGAAATAGAGCACTTGACAGAAAAAATGACGGAAAATCGTTGTTGAAATATACAGCGCAGTTTATTATAATTGTTTGCAATGACTGTGCAAAAACCCTTAAATATGAACAGTCATTTGCAGCTTGAATAGTTTTCAAAGGTTGTAACCTAATTATTTAAGGAGGAAATTACACAATGGCAAAAGCGCATTTTGACAGAACAAAACCGCACTGCAACATCGGCACCATCGGCCACGTTGACCACGGCAAAACCACTCTGACCGCTGCAATCACCAGCGTTCTCGCT
>Ga0256407_10013040_pt1 | contig 11186 bp, 3 predicted proteins | sample RumenRJG_04DNA_FD_193489 | JGI IMG/M metagenome (GOLD analysis project Ga0256407, IMG submission 193489) | Bovine rumen microbial communities from Lethbridge, Alberta, Canada - RJG_04 | ecosystem: Host-associated > Mammals > Digestive system > Stomach > Rumen | place: Canada: Alberta | collected... | reverse complement strand
TAACAAACAAATCAGATGCAGGTAATTTCTTTGGTGGAAAAAATATAACAATAGATTTAAAAGTTAAAAGAAATTTATCTGACTCAGATGATCCGTTCGACGATTACACAGATCCAAAATATAATGAAAAGAATGGTATATTCAACACAGATGAATGTTTAGTTTCCCAAAAAGAAGCCAAAAAAATATTATCTGAAAAATATGGAATATCCTATTCAGGGACTCCAGATGTAAACTTAAGATTCATATTAGGAAAATGTAATCCAATTTTATTCCTTCCTGGAATTTATTCAACAAGATTAATGTTAACTATAAATTGTAAAAAATTCAAAAAAGATTCATTCCTTCAATTCATTCACGCTAGAGTTTTTTGCGGAGATAATATATGCAAAGACGAGGAGAGTGAATATGAAGAGCATGTTCTCTTCCCTGCTTTATTCGACTCGCCTTTCGTTGTCCGTGAAACTGAAGGTGTGAATAAATACACAGCTTGCTTTGGTTACTTTATGAAATTTTTTAATAGAAAAGATGAATGCCCTGAAGATGTTTGTTATTATAATGATGCTGTTAGAGTTTCTTATTATGGTGGAACTAGTAATACTGTTAATGAAGGTAAATGTGGTTTGAGAGCTATTGAAAATGTTCTTTATACTGGAAAATGGCTTCCTGAAAATCTTATTAATTCATATAGTGGAAGTGCTGGAGTTTTTTATTCAATGATTAAGAGATATCATAAAATGGGTTATAGAGAAGGTTTTTCTTATGGGGGTATTCCTACTGATTATAGAAGATTTATTTCTACTAATAAATTCGTTACTGATGCTTTCGAATATCAAATTAATCAATTGTATGAAAATACTGGGAAACCTGTTGTTATTTTAGCACATTCATTTGGTACTATTGCTACTCTTAATCAATTAATTACTATAAATCCTGATCTTAGAAGTAAAATTAAAACTTTTGTTGCAATGGCACCACCTTTTTCAGGTGCTTCTAAATTATTGGATGTTTTCTTATATGGTAGTCATGATTTTGATACTAAAATTAGTATTATTGGATATGATATTCTTAAAGTTGGACTTGATCCATTTGGTCAAAGTATTGCTTATAATTCTATGCCTACTTTAGTTGAATTAAGACCATTACCTGCTATTGCTAAATTAGTTGGAAAGGAAGATTATAAAGAATTTATCAATGCATTAAAAGAATTAATTGAAGAAGAAAAACAATGTGGTGATACTAATTGTCCTCAAGATAAAATTGATCAATTAACTCCTACTTATAGAAAATTATTTGGAGATATTCTTCCAATTTTAAGTGAAGAAAGTTGTCAAATTAAAAAAGAAGATGAAGGTGATGATGGTGATGAAGATATTAATAATACTCATCAATGGCATAAACCTTGTAGGACTGAAGTATATAATAGTTTGCTTTGTCCTTTTATGCTATTGGGAGATCTTGAGGATAAAGATTATGATTCTTTACAATTAAAAAAAATGTGCGAAATTTATAAAGATAGTTTATTATATGATAATGTATGTATTAATAATAATTTAAATAAATTAAAATTCCTATCCTCCATTAAAGGAAAAATGAAATGTTTAAATGATATTTATGCACAAGCAGTTTATCCATTTTCAAATCCAAAATTAAATGAATTAATTAAAATATATAATGATATATTCAGTAAAAAATATAATTATGAAGTAACAGCAGAAATGTTTGAAGATATTGAATCTTTTAGACAAAGAACAGTAAAATTAATTGAATATCATGGAATAATTTCTAAAACACAAGATTTACCAATACCACCAATTAATACTTATGTTTTATATAGTAATTTCATGCCAACTTCAACTGCTTTTGTTTATGATACAAAAACTGAAAAAAATCAATTTGAAGATGATCAAATATTATATAGAGGAGGAGATGGTACTGTTCCAAATTGGTCTAGTTTCTTAACTGGTTTTAAATGGTTATATGAAAAAAAAAAATTTAATCTTCCACAAAATATTTCTTTGGTTGAATATTGTTCTCCTTTAAGTAAAAAAGATGGTAAATATGCATGGAATGAAAATAAAAAAAATAATGATAGAGGTTTCTTTGGAATTGGTTGTGATTGTATAAATTCAGATTATAATGGTTATGATGGAAGTAAAATAAATAGTGGTTATTGTCAACATGCTACATTAATTTCAGATTCAGTTACTATTAATTTTGTTGAAAAAGAAGTATTAATGGATGAAAATAATAGTGAATATAGTGAAAGTAAGCAAAACGCTGTTGATGGATATAATGAAAGAGTTGATTATGATCAAAGATGCAATTTGGAACTTAAAAATATTATAGATAATGACCAAACTTTAAATTAAATGATATTAAAAATGTAAATTTAATATTTATAAAGAATAAATTTAATATATAAAACAAAAACTATTTAATAAATGAAATATATAATTTAAATAAAAAATATTTAAATTAGGAATAAAAAAAAAAAAAAATTAAAAAAAAAAAAATAAAAAAAAAAAAATGTTTTTAAATTCAAATAGTGGTAACATCTTGGAACTTTTATCCCAACAAAATATGGGTTCAGTAACAGACCACAGTAATTGTCTCCACACAATGTTAGCAAATCAAAATCGTATCCCAACAAATGATGGTCCAGTAGATTCCTTAATGCCAATAAAATCAATAGATGTAGAAGGTAAATCACATTCAAACCCTCAACAAATACAACAACCTCAAAAAGAAAAAGAACAAAATTTAAATCCCTATCAACAATTTATATTAAATCGTAGTCAAATATATAAAGAAATAGGAGAAGAACTAAATCCATCAGTAATAAATAATTTCCAAGGTCCACCTACAGATAAACAAATTGTCTGTTGGAACTGTCTCTCAATCTTAACAGTAAAATCAGATTGGGGAATAGTTCAATGTCCTCATTGTGATAAATTCAATAGAGTACCAAGTGATGATCAAAGTGAGAATGAGAAAACAATGTTAAATCCAGATAAAAGAAATTTCGATGTAGTTGCACCATATGTTTATGCAGTTATGACTTGTCCTTATTGTCAAACAGAGAATAAAGTAAGAAAAGAAGCTGAGCATATTTGTTGTTATAATTGCTATAATTCATTTTCTATTGAAAATCCTACTATTAAAACTGTCTCTGATAAAAAACCTATTTCTATTCCTGGGAAAGTTCAAAGATATTCTGATATGTTTTTCCCTGATCCAATGTATTATCCTGGGAAATTCCCTGTTCAACAACCTTTAGTTAATAATATGATGTTACAACAAGGTTTAAGAGAATTAAATGATTTGAATAAAATGAATGTTATTGATCAAGTTGTTGCTGAGACAAGTAAAAAACCTAAAAAAGAGAAGAATATTGTACTTTTTAGACCTGGTGATCCTATTAAACAGTTAATAAGAGATGTTGATGAAATTAATGGAAAGAGAAATCTTAGTTTTGCTGGGAAAACTGGGAATGATGTTATGGTTAAGATATATGATGGAATTTCAAATCCTAATGATTTTACTTTTATGAATGGGAAAAAAGATTCAGATATTAAAAATAATAGAGGTGTTTCTGCTACTTTTGCTAAAGGGATTTTGGATAACAATTATAATAATAATTATAATAGTAATTTGAATATTAATAATAATAATATGAATATTAATAATAATAATGGTCTGTTAAATAGATATAATAATTTTAATGAAGGGTATAATAATCCTATACAAAGATATAAAACACCTGATATTATTAATAAAAAGAGTCCTTCTTCTTTTTTTAATGGAACAAAAAATTTTATTAATAAAATGATGTTTTCAAATTGGAATAACACATATAAATTATAATTTATATTTTTTGTATTATAAATATATAAATTCTTTATTAAATATTTAATAATATATCGATTTATTTTTATTCTTTTGTCATTGAAAAATAATAATCAATACTTTATAAAATACATTATATAAATTGAAATATTTAAATGAATTATATAATGTCATTAAATATAATTTTTAAATAATGTTTTAATTTATTTCATTTTCTTTTGTCTTTTATTTGAAAATTTTTTTAATGAAAATGTCTAAAAATTATTAAATTATTTTATTAGTTTTTATATTAATTTAATTTAATATTAATCAAAAATAAATATTGCTTTATATAATTTGAATATTTTATTTATAAAAAATAAGAAAAAACCATTGAAATAATTAAGTTCATGTTTGATTTTATTTTTTATTAAAATTTATTTAATAATACTATATAAAATAATATAATTTACAAAAGTTTATTTTTATAATATTGAGTAAAACTTTATGTGAATAATAATCATTTTACATTTATTTTAATAAATTATTTCTATCTAGATAATTCTCATTTAAATGCTAATGATTTTTAAATTTAACTAATTTTACAATTTTTTTCAACCTATCATTAAGTGTTTTCTTTGGTTTTTTTTCTTCTTTATCCATAACTGCTGAAAAATAAGTAGAATAAAAATATTGAGGATTATTTAAATTAAGTGAATTTTTTTCAATATTATTAATAATAACATCAAGCATATGTGAGTCATCTTTTTTTGCATTGGGATCATCAATTATAGATTTTGAATGTTCTTTTTTCTTTATTTCATCTTTAATATCTTTTTCAAATTCAATACCTCCATTTTCTATTGAAATTGTTGATAACTTTTGTTTTATATCATCTAATAAATTACTTGTTGATTTCTTTTTTTTCCTTCCTTGATTTGTATTTTGAGTTTTAATTAATGTTGGAAATGGTGAATTTGATTTTTCAAATGAAACTCTTCTTAATTTATCATCTAATGAAATTCTTTTTAATTTATTTTTTCTAAAATTTGAATTTTTCCTTTCGTTTATACTTATTGTATTTTTTAAAAAAGATTTATTTGTTAAATTATTCTTTAAATTATTTTGTAAGTTATATGCAATTGGAGATGAATTAACTCTATTTATATTTAAATTATTATCATTTTGTTTTTCTTCTTTAATTTTATTTGTTTTTAATGAAAAGTCTTCATTTGATTGTATTGTTAAATATTCAAATGAGGAATAATTATATAAATTATTATTATTACTTTCACTTTCATAATAATTATCATCTTCATTACTTTCTATATTTTTGTCTTCAGGATTATTTTTAGATGATAGTGTTTTATTATAAATAAAATCATTATTTAAAGTCTTTTTTTTTCTTAAAGATTCATCAAATAAAAAATTCTTATTATTGTCTTGATAATTATTTTGAAGTTTCATTGAATAAGGAATTAAATTTGAACTTAATGTTTCATTTTTATTAATAATAAATGGTTGTTCAAAAGGCATTGATTCATTATTAATTTCTTCTAATGAATATTGATATGTTTTATTATTTGATGATATTAAAGTTCTTTTATCTTTTTCATTATCATCAGATGAAATATTATCATTAGATATATCAATTAAATCATTTTTAATATAAGTTTTATTTGTTTTTAAAGAATCATCAAAATTAGAACTTGAATCAATTTCTTTATTTGAATTTTCTAAAATTATATCAGAATGCTTTGATTTTAATTTTGAATCTTCTTCAAATTTACTACTACTATTATTACTTTCTTCTTTAGATTCAATATTTTTTGAATTTTTTTTTTTTTTATTATTATTTGAACTTTCCATATCACTATTATCAGAAATTTCATCAACTTCTTTTATAATTGTTTTAATATTCGTGTCAAATTTTTTTTTTTTTTGAAATTTATTTTTATCTCCTTCATTTTCATCATCATTTTCATTTTTAGTTCCATTATTACTTTCATTTTTATTTTCATTGTCATTTTTTATTTCACTTTCACTTTTATTTTCTTCTTCTTCTCCTTCTTCTTCTTCTTCTTCTTCTTCCTCTTCCTCTTCTTCATCTTCCTCATATTGACTTAGCATAGTAGGAATAGTTTTTAATCGATATAATTCATCATTACTCAATGAATTTAATAAAGTTTGTGATTTTCTATATTTATTATTTTTTAAATCCCTTAAAATAAAACTTCCTCTTTTTTTACCTCCATGATAATGAAGAAAAAAAAATTTAAGTGTTTTATTAATTAATCTTTCTATTTGTTCCATATTAAATAAAGACTTTTTTATTATTTTTCTCCAAATTGAAGGAAATGACATTGAAATTTCAACAGCATCAGTTTTTTGTAATAAAAACAATTCTGATATTTTTGTTTTTACTTTTACACTTATTGGACTTCTTTTATTAAGGAACATTAATATATCACCAAAATGTTCATTTCTTCTTATTTCAATTATTTTTACATATTGTTGTTCATATGTTTTTTGATTTTCTTTATTTAATTCTTGAATTATTTTTGTATCAGATTCATTAACTAATTTATTTTTATTAAAAGTACTATTTGGATCTAATATTTTTGAAAATCTTAATGGACCACTATTTGTATTTTGTTTATTTATAATCTTTTCTTCAATTTTATCGTTTTCAGGTTCATTTATTATTATTGGTAATGGTATTTCTAATGAAAGTATTCCTTTTTTTACAAATATTATTTCTTCTATATAATCCCCTTCATTTACTAATCTTTCATTTCTTGAAGCTTGAATTGGTTTTAATGCTAAAATAACTTTAATGATGAAATCTGAATTTTCAAAATTTTTAAAAAATATAAAATTATTTATTATATCTTTATACATTTCCATTATTAATTGATTTTTCACTACTAAAGGTATATTTTCCATAATATCATTTTTATCTCTTTTTTCATTATGTAATCGATATAATAAAAATTTTGATATTTTATCATATAAAATTTGAGGCATTTTATCATAAGTTATTCTTATTTGTTCTAAAATTGCTAATTTTTTTTTGTATTCTAAAGTTTTACTATCTACACTCTGAACATAATTACTTAAAGCTGAAATAATATATGAATATATAACCATTCCAAAAACTAATAAAATTAAATTAAAAAATTTTTCATATGAAGAAACACTTATTATATCACCATATCCAGTAGTAAATACTGTAGCACAAATATAATAAAAAGAAGCAAGGTAAATATCAATATTATCATGATTAAATTCAAAATTATATGTATATACCCAATTAGGATGTTCTAATTGAGAAAGAAAAATAAAAATGCAAGAAAGTAAATGCATACTTACAAAAAATGAACATATATATAACAATAAAGTAAACCACTTTTCAAGTATTTCATATTCATAAATAAAATTAATTAATGAATTAGTAAATGAATTATTACTACAAGTTTTTAATATTTTTAGTAATCTAACAAAACGAAATAATTGATATACTTTCCAAGGATAATCAATATAAGTTAAAATAAGTGTATTAGTTTTTTTATATTCTATAATAATAAATATTGAATTAACAGGAATTCCACTTAATAAATCTACAAAAAACCATCCAAATAAATAATGCATAAGAATAGATTTATTATTACTTATTAAAGTTTCTTCAAAATCTAGATAAGCAGTAAAAAATCCTAAAAAAAAATCAATAATAAAAAAAATATCAATAACAAAATTAATTAAAAGAGAAAAAGACGAAAAATGAATTATTTTTTCATGATTAAAAGCGATTTCAAGAGGAGGAACAATAACAGCATAAATACTTAAAATAAATAAAATTAAATCATAATAATAAATAAAATTACCATTTGGATCAAAATATAATTCTCCTTCAATTTCTTCTAAAGATTCTTCACCACTTATTGAATCATATACTAATCCATTTGGTCTAGTTAATCTTCTAAATTGATATTCTTTTAATAATCTATCAGTATCATCATCATCTGATTCAAATTTTGATTCTTCTACATTATTTTTTAATAATAATGTTTCATCATCTTTATTTTTATTTATTTTTGATTGTGGTTGTATTATTTCTTCATCCTTATTTATTGTTAATATTCTTAAAATTTGATCATGATTTTTTTTTAAAGATTTTTTTTTATCTAAAAAATTATCAGTATTATTTGTAATATTATTTTCATTTTCTGTAATATTATTTCTTTTATTTTTTGATTTAAAAGATATTGAACTTCTTAAATTTTCACATAAATTTGATAATTCTTTTTTTTCTAAATTAAAATATTTTCTAATTTTATCTTTATTTTTCCCAAATTTATATGAATGACTTAATTTTTGAAGAAGAATTTCTTTCTTAGTTAATTTATTTTTAATAAAATTTTGTGTCGTTTTAAAATTTCTTGTATATAAATTACTATTATTAATTTCATCATCTATATTATTATCAGGAATAATATCTATACTTTCATTTAATGATTTACATGTTTTAAATTCTGGATTTTCTTTTTTATTTAAATTAAGATTATTTACTTTTTTTGATATATTAATTGAATGACTTTTCAAAAAATTTTTTTTTTTTTCAATATCTTCAAAACCAATTTTATTTTTTAATCCAGAGATAATTTTTTTATTTTTCTCATTTATAATTTTAATTCTTTTCTTTTTTTCATCCTCAATATTATTCAAATTAATATCATCAATACTAAATTTACTTAATTTTTTTTTAATGGAAGAATGATCAGGACTATGAATGATATTTTTATGATATAATTTTTTATTATTTTTATTCTTAATTTTTTTCATAGTAAAAGAAGTTTTTATAGTATCATTATCATTTAAATTCTTAGATAATTTCCTTGCAAAAGATGAAAGACCATATTTAAAAGTTTTATTATTTTTAATAGTATTTTCCTCATTTTCAATATTATTTGATGGATTAATTAATAAACTAAATCTTTTACCTCTTTTAATAACTTTTTTATCTATATCAAAATTATTTTTTAAATGAGAAATATTTAAATTATGACTGTTATTCAAATTACTAAAAGATAAAAATTCTTCATTTTCTTTTTGATTATCATCATCATTTATTTTATTAAATAAATTTAATACATCATTTTCACTATTTTTTTTAATTCTTTTTAATTCATCTTCTATATGATAAATTTTTTTATCATCTTCATCAGCATTTAATAAAAAATCACTTAACAAATTTTTTACATTTAAAGCTGCATCTGATAAAGTTTGAATAGCATGGGTATTTGAATTTATATGATTTTTTTGTATTGAATTTTCTTCATTTTCATTTTGTAAATTACTTTTTTTTGAATGTAAAGAACGAATTAAAAGTGAGTTATTTGATTTTTTTTTATTTTGTAATTCTTTTAATCCATGTGTTTCATTTGAATTATTCATTTTTTTTATTGAAAAAAATGAATATTATTATTTTATTTATTAAATATTTTGAATAGTTTATTTAATTTTTTTATTAAATAACTTTTTTAATGAGGTAATTTATTTGTTATAAAATTTTTCACTACTTCTTTTATTTTTTCAATTGGAAGATACATTGATTTAAATTCATTTTCTTCATCAATATTTTTAATTAATTCCATATAAGATTTTGTGTTTTCATCACATTTAGTAACTACATTTAACATAAATTGAATATATTCTTTTTGATATTCAACATTCACTTTTTCAGTTAATTTATATGCAATAATATTTTTTTGATTTGGATGAAATGTTCCTCTTGCAATCATATCTTTTAAAATATTTATTGCTTTAAAAATTGGAAATTTCATTTTAAAAATAGAATCTGTTAAGAAATTAAGATAACTTTCTAAAATTTCTAACTCTACTTTTTTAATAAAAATATAATCTTCAAATCTCATTCTTCCAAGAATATTAATATATTTAAAAAAATTAAAAGCTTTAGTAGAAATTTTATTTCTTGGAATTTTGAATTGAAGTTGTAAATAATTATCAGCATCATAAGTTCCTATATTCACTAAATTTTTTATCATATGTTCTATAACGAAATTAGCTGTAAATTTATCTGCTTGTTTTGTAGTTAATAATAAAATTGTAGAATCATATATATTATCTATTAAACATAATGAATGATTTAATAATAAAATTTCATTTGATTTTTTACCAAAATTATTAAATATTTGTTCACCTTCTTTAAATGTTTGTTCTGAATTTGTTGATAAAACAAAATAATCTGTTTCATTTATATCAAAATTTTTCTTATCATATAAATTTATATCAAAAGCAATTTTATTCTTATCAACATTTTTATTTTCAATATTTTTAACATGCTCAAAATAATTTTCACAATTTGTATAAACTAATAAATTTTTATCATTATTTTCTTTATCAAAATCAGATGTATATTTCATTACAAAATTATTAGAATCAAAAATTTCATATTTAACATCAATTGTAGGTTTATCATTTAATAAATCAACTAAAGGAACTAATAAACTTCTATTTTCATTAATTACAATTTGTTTAGAAATTACAAATGTATATATTTTTTTAAATAATATATGTTCAAATTTAGTAACATCAGTTTTTTTTTTCATTAAATCACAAGTTTGATTTATTTCATCATTATAATTAGAAATTTTATCTTCAAAATCACCATCATTTAATTCAATTTTATCATCTTCATTCCAAAAAACAGGATAACTATTAAAATTATTTGATAATATTAAATCAATATAAGGTTTATAAAAAGATTTTTGACCTTTATCAATTTCTTTCATTAAAAAATATGAAATTTTTGTTGCATTATGTCTACTTAATGAAGGTAAAGTTGTATTAACTTCAATTTTTGATGAGTCAATTATTAATTTATATGGTATGTATAATATTGCTGAATTTTGATCTATTTTTTTTGTTGTTTTACAACCAATTTTTCTTCCTTTTAAATATGCAATTGGGAATTCTATATTTGGATAAATTGCACCATTATCATTTAACCATATTTTAAATTTTGAATATATGTCAATTATATCATTTTTAAATATAAATTCTTTATCTTCTATATTTTCACTCTCGTTAATTTGAGATAAGACGTCTAATATTAAATTTTTTGAATCTTGTTGTGTATTTTCCATAAGATTTTAAATGAAAAAAAAATAATTGTTTAATAAATTAATAAAGAAAAAAATTATATCAAAAATGAAAATGTTTAATAATATTTTTTAAATCAAATTTTTAAATATAATATTTTAAAAAGGTTTAAAAATATTGTTTCATATAAAATAAATTTGTGTTTTTTTCAAATGATGATTATAAAAATTTTCTCA
>Ga0256407_10013039_pt1 | contig 11188 bp, 7 predicted proteins | sample RumenRJG_04DNA_FD_193489 | JGI IMG/M metagenome (GOLD analysis project Ga0256407, IMG submission 193489) | Bovine rumen microbial communities from Lethbridge, Alberta, Canada - RJG_04 | ecosystem: Host-associated > Mammals > Digestive system > Stomach > Rumen | place: Canada: Alberta | collected... | reverse complement strand
TTGTGTTCACGGGCATACTGCTGGATGGCTGCACGACGTTCTGCCGAGATGCGCGGCGAGTCTTTCAGTGCCCGCGACACGGTAGCCACCGAGATTCCAAACTCGCGGGCTATGTCCTTCATTGTCAATGGCGTCTTTTCTGTCATGTGGTTCTTAGTTTCTGTTTGCAAAGTTAGGGAAAAGTTTCTTTCGATGTCACTTTACCTTATTTATTTATCAATAAACGCAAATGCAAACGTTTGCATTGTGTCAGTTGTACATTTTTATGAAAAACAGAACTAACGAATCAAAACTATTCCTATCTTTGCACTTGATTTAAATCAATATACCGAAATTTTGAGAACTTACTATCTTATACTAACTTTAAAAATTAAATGATGAAGCAGGTAAACATTAAAATTCTTCGCTCTGCGAAGCGATGGAATCGATTACCGTTTAGGATGCTGTTCCTTTTGTTAGGATTGTTCCTATCGGTAGGAGCCTTTGCGCAGATTGACGTCAAAGGCCATGTTAAAGATGCTCAGGGTGAACCTATCATCGGTGCCACCGTACGTGTAGCCAATACACAGATTGCTACCGTTACCGACTTCGATGGTAACTTTGTCCTGAAAGCCAATCAGGGTGCTGATATCAGCATCAGCTACATCGGCTACCAGACTCAGACCGTCAAGGCCGCTCCCACTTTGGAGATTACCCTTCAGGAGGATGCTACCATGCTGAACGACGTGGTGGTCATCGGTTATGGTGCTGTGAAGAAGAGCGACCTCACCGGTTCGGTCACTGCACTAAAGCCCGACTCCAAGAACAAAGGTCTGGTGGTGAACCCTCAGGACATGTTGGCTGGTAAGGTAGCCGGTGTCAACATCACGAGCAACGACGGTACCCCTGGTGGTGGTGCCCAGATTCGTGTTCGTGGCGGTTCGTCACTGAATGCCTCCAACGACCCTCTGATTGTGATTGATGGTGTTCCTATGGACAACAACGGTGTGAAGGGTCTTTCCAATCCCTTGTCTATGATTAACCCGCAGGACATTGAGTCGTTCAACGTGCTGAAGGACGCTTCTGCTACCGCCATCTATGGTAGCCGTGGTTCGAATGGTGTCATCATCATCACCACCAAGAAGGGTCGCACGGGGCAGAAACCTACCATTTCTTATGCCGGTAGCATCACAATCAGTGCGAAGACCAAGACTCTGGACGTGATGAATGGTGACCAGTATCGCTCGTTTATCAAGGACATCTGGGGTACGGAGAGCGAGGCCTACAGTGCACTGGGTACCGCCAATACCGACTGGCAGGACCTGATCTACCGTACGGCCGTTAGTCACGACCACAACCTCACCCTCTCAGGTGCCTTTAAGAATCTGCCTTATCGTGTGTCGGTAGGCTATACCGATCAGGAAGGTATCCTCCGCACTTCAGACTTCCAGCGTGTCACTGCAGCCCTGAACCTGAGTCCTTCGCTGTTTGACGACCATCTGAACCTGAACCTGAATGCCAAGGGTATGTATGCCAAGACGCGCTATGCCGACGGTGGTGCCGTAGGTGCTGCCACCAGCATGGACCCCACCCAGAGCCCATACGGCTTCACTTCTGCCTATCATCAGTCTATGATGGGTGCCAACTTAGACAAGACCCTCAGCAACTTCGGTGGCTATTTCGAGTGGCCCACCGCTGCTGCCTACAACGACACTGACTGGGCCTATACCTACGAGCGCAATGCCACCAAGAACCCGCTGGCTATGCTCAACGAGGTGAGCGAGGTGGCTCACAGCCGCGCCTTCATCGGCAGTGCCGACATCGACTATAAGATTCATGGTTTCGAGGACCTCCGCCTGCATGCCACCTTGGGTGCCGACATCTCGAAGGGCCGCCAAAACCGCAATGCCTCGCCTGCTGCTCCCCAGTATATCTACTATGGCAGCTATGGCTCAGAGGAAATCCTCAAACGCAACCTGTCTCTCTCTGCATACGCTCAGTACTACAAGGACTTTGCCAAGATTCACCATATCGACGTGATGGCTGGTTACGAGTGGCAGCGCTTCTGGCGCAGCCTGTATAACGACTATATCGGCTACTATCAGAAAGGCAATCAGGACAATCCTCCCTATTGGCTGGATGAAGATGGCAACCGCGTGTTTACTGAGATTCCCGGTCAGCCGATGCATTTACAGGAAGCTCCCCATACGCCTTACACCTACAAGACCGAGAACTATCTGGTATCGTTCTTCGGCCGTTTGAACTATACGCTGCTCGACCGCTATATGTTGACGGCTACGGTACGTCGCGACGGTTCGTCACGCTTCAAGGACCACTGGTCTACCTTCCCCTCAGTGGCTTTGGCCTGGCGCATCAGTGAGGAGACCTTCATGAAGAGTATTAAGGAGGTGAGCGACCTGAAGCTTCGTCTCGGATGGGGTAAGACGGGTCAGCAGGATGTGAACAACGACTATGCTTGGATTCCTACCTATTCGAAGAGCACGGGTACTAATGGCTTCTATCCTGTCACAGGTATTGGCGAGCTCTACCGCCCCAATAACTATACCCCCGACCTGAAGTGGGAGACCACCACAACATGGAACGTCGGTCTCGACTTCGGTTTCTTCAACCAGCGCTTTACCGCCAGTGTCGATGTCTATAAGCGTAAGACGACCGACCTGCTGAACTATGCTCCTACGGTGGCTATGTCTGCTTACCGTAACAACGCCTGGCAGAACATCGGTTCGTTGGAGAACAAGGGTGTTGAGGTAGCGTTGGGCATCAAGCCCATCCAGACCAATGACTTCTATTGGACTGTCGACTACAACTTCACCTATAACAAGAACAAGATTACCGACCTCAGCGGTGTGTCTACCGACGGTGCTCCTGTGCCTAACACCGGTATCACCATCGGTACCGACAAGTACCTGCAGTACAATCAGGTGGGCTATGCCATGAACTCGTTCTATGTCTACCAGCAGGCTTACGATGCCAACGGAAAGGCTATCGAGAATGCCGTTGTAGACCGCAATGGTGACGGACAGATTACCAATGATGACCGCTATCTCTACAAGAAGCCAGCTCCCGATGTGACAATGGGTTTGAGCTCGCGTATGGAGTGGAAGAACTGGGATCTCGGATTCTCACTGCGTGCCAGCTTCAACAACTACGTGTTCGACAACATCAATGCCGGCATGACCAACAACAACCCCAACGAGGTCTACAACTCGTTCCATGCACTGAACAACCGTCCGCTCAGCTCGCTGACCGAAGGCCGTTACACCTATGCCGTCACCGCTCAGCTGTCCGACCGCTATGTGCATAACGCCTCGTTCCTGAAGTGCGACAACATCACCTTAGGTTACTCGTTCAAGACCCTGGACAACTACCTCAACGGCCGTGTCTACTTCACCTGCTCTAATGTATTCACTATTTCGAAGTACGATGGCATCGATCCCGAGATAGCCAATGGTTACGACAACCAGATGTATCCGCGTCCGCGCTCATTCATCCTGGGTCTAAACCTCAACTTCTAATTATGTACACTAATAACTTCAAGGATTAAAGTCATGAAAAGAATGATGAAACATATAATTCCCGTTGCAGCACTCGCGCTGCTGTTCGGAATGACTTCCTGCACCAAGGACTTGGACGTGACACCTATCGACCCGAATCTTGATACGGTGAATAACCTCGACGGGCTGTTCAATAAGTGCTACGGTAATTTTGGCTTGCAGGGTAATGGCGGTGCCAATGGCGACTGCGACATTGATGACCTGGATGGTGGTACTACCGGATTGATTCGCCAGATGTGGAACTCCAACGAGCTGACCTCCGACGAGGCACTCTGCAGCTGGGGTGACGATGGTATCCAGCAGTTCTGCTACAACACCTATGACTCGTCTCATCCGATGATGAACGGCTACTTTGCCCGTCTTACCACTGGTATCTCCTATTGCAACCACTATCTGGAGCAGGCCGGTGAGGGCGATGCACAGAAGGTGGCAGAGATTCGTTTCGTTCGTGCCCTCCAGTATTATCTGCTGATGGATGCATTCGGTGGTGTGCCTTTTGCTACCACCTTAGGTAACCCAACCTATATGACCCGTCAGGAAATCTACGACTGGCTGGTAGAGGAAGTGACGGCTATCGAACCCCTGTTGGCTGATGCCAAGGCCCGTACCTCCAGCGATGCCACCTACGGTCGTGCTGACAAGGCTGCTGCCTGGATGCTGCTCATGCGCCTCTATCTGAATGCCGAGGTGTACACTGGCACTGCTCAGTGGGCCAAGGCTGCCGAGTATGCCAAGAAGGTCATCGACTCTCCCTATAAGCTGAACACCACTGGTGCCAACGGTTGGAGTGCCTATCAGATGCTGTTCATGGGCGACAATGGCGAGAGCTCGGCAGCCCAGGAGTGCGTATGGCCTGTGCTCTGCGATGGCAAGAAGACCACCTCATGGGGTGTTACCCTCTTCCTGATGGCTTCTATATGGGATGCCGATATGGATGCGACAGCCAACGACCCCGGCGGCCTGAACGGTACCAGCGAGAAGTGGGCCGGCAACCGTGCCCGCATCAACCTCGTCCGCAAGTTCTTCCCTAATGATGATGCTCCTCAAGTACAGTCGTACGACATGAAGGATGCTGCCGGAGACGACCGTGCCCTGTTCTTTGGCATTGGCCACACGCTGGACAATCCTCTGGGTTACTTCGGTGACTTTAAGGACGGCTATGCTGTGGCAAAGTTCATCAATTACAAGTCGACAGGTGCTGTGGTAAAGGGCAGCGACTCTCAGTTCCCCGATGCCGACTTCTTCTTCTTCCGTGTGGCAGAGGCTTATCTTTCCTATGCTGAGGCTATCACGCGTCAGGCTGGTGCCAGCACGACCACCGAGGAGGCTACCCGCTATATCAACGCATTGCGCCAGCGTGCCAACAATAGTGACTTGCATACAACCTATTCTATGAATGAGTTACTGGACGAGTGGTGTCGTGAGTTCTACTTCGAGGGTCGTCGCCGCGTCGATCTCATCCGCTTCGGCAAGTTCGGTGGCGACAGCGACTACAACTGGGTATGGAAAGGCGGTGCCAAGAACGGCCGCAGCTTCTCTAAAGACAAGAATGTCTTCGCCATTCCTGCCAAGCAGGTGAAGGGTGCTATTCAGCAGAATCCCGGCTACTAAGATAATTGACAATTGATAATTGATAATTGACAATTGAGAATTGATAATTGATAATTGGAATTCATTATGAAAAAGATATTTAAGTCATTACTTCTGCTCCTGTGTGCTGCCAGCGTGCTGACGGCATGTAAGGACGACAGGGACAGCAATCCTACTGTCAAGCAGCCATCGACATTCGTGCTGAACACGCCTGCCGTGTCCGACCAGTTTGTGCAACTGTCGGCAGAGAACAAGGTGAACCTTACCTGGTCACAGCCCGACTATGGTTACAATGCCCTTGCTACCTATCAGATTCAGGTGGGTCTGACCAATGCCGACGGCTCTGTGAAGTGGAACGAGGAAGAGGGTGCTCCGAAGTATTTGGAGACAACCTACACGGAGTGTAACGTCAATGTCAGTGGTGCCGAGATTGCCGAGGCAATCTGTGAGCTTGACGGATTCGAGGACAAGGATCAGTATGTAGACATGGGCTTCCGCAAGATTGCCTTCCGCGTACATGCCAGTATCCTGTCATCAACAGGTGGCGATGTGCCAGGAACCGTCATCGAGTCGAACACGGTCTACTTCAACAACATGGCTGCCTACTGCAACATCAAGAGTTTAGGCTACCTCTACATCATCGGCAGTTGCAACAACTGGCCCGAGCCGTCGGCTAAGAATGCAGAGGCACTCTATGATTGGCGTATCTACGAGACCGAGATTGGTTCGAAGGTCTACAAGGGACAGGTCGAGATGCCTGCCGGCGAGCTGACCTTCCGCTTCTACTCTGAGCTTACGGGCTGGGGCAGCGACGACAATCCTGCAGGCTCTGTCGGCTGGCAAGCCAAGGACGAGTCGGGTGTCTATGCGTTCACCGATGGTGTCTTCGAAGGCACATGTATGGCTGGTAAGGGTGCCTGGCAGTTCCCCGACTTTGCCGGAGGCACGATGGCCATCACCGTCGACCGCATCCAGAATAAGGTTAAATTTGAAATGGTCAACTAATAAAACGTAGAAGAACATGAAAAAGCTGAATATATTCATGACCGCTCTGATGAGCCTGGGTCTCGTGGCTTGTAGCGAGAACTTCGATCCGAAGGTAGGCCCTCAGAGCAATGCACAGGAGAGCGTGCTGCAGGTGAGCGATGTCACCATGAGCACCCTGTTGCCCGATGAGATCTCGCTGGACGACTATATCGACGAGGAGACGGGTGCAGAGATTGCCATCCCCGTCGGTGTGGCTACGGTGAAGGAGGGTGCCATGCCCGCCAATACGGTGCTGCATGCCGTGGTAATGTTTTCGCGCGATGCTGATTTCGAGAATTTTGCCGACATCGTGGCCGAGGTGGGCGAGGACAACGAGATTACCGTTTCGCCCTCGTCGCTGCAGGATGCCTATTTCAACCTGATTACCAAGAACCCCAACACCACCACGCTCTACATGCGCACCGTGCTGGGCACCGTGACAGGCGGTGAGGCTGCGGCCATCATTGGCAAGCCTGGCGAGAACTTCTATGCCGTGAAGGCCGTGCAGTTCACACCGCTGAACAAACTGACCATTGCACCGGCTTACTATATCATCGGCGGACCTAACAGCGACTGGGCTGGCTCGGCAACTGCACGTAGCATCAAGTTCCAGCATAGCGACCAGGATGTCTATGTCGATCCCGTCTTCACCGTTACCTTCGATGCTGCTGCTGAGGGTGACACATGGTTTGCCATCGGTGACGATGCGGCTTGCGATGCGGTCGGTGCAGGCGACTGGAGCCAGCTCTACGGTATCGTAGGCGGCGACAGCGAGGCTACTGAGGGCAAGATTGCCCGCCGCTCGGAGCTGGGTGCCGACAACTCGTTCTGCGTGAAGAATGCCAAGAAGATCCGCGTCACCATCAACATGATGGAGCAGACCTACAAGGTTGAGGCTGTCAACATTGCCGAGAACTACTACCTCGTGGGCGGACATCTCGACTGGGCTGCCTCGGCTGCCAGCAAGGAGCAGAAGTTCTCGCACAGCGACAAGGATGTCTTCGCGGATCCCGTCTTCACCTATGTCTTCCCCGGCAATGGCGGCACAGGAGACATCTGGTTTGCCTTTGGTGATGCCGAAGCGTTAGAGGCCATCGGCGGAGGCGACTGGATGCAGCTCTATGGCTATAAAGGTGATGATATGGCCATGAGCGGTTCGTTCGAGCGTCGTAATGTCCTCGGTGGTGAGTACACCTTCCATGTCGACGGTAAGGCTAAGTTCTACCGCTTCAGCATCAATGCTCTCGATATGACCTACGAGATCACCGAGCTCAACTTCGATCCCTACATCTGCTTCATCGGAGCTACCGACGGCTGGAACAACGACGAGCCTAACCGTCAGCGGCTGGCACTCACCGACGATAGCGGTATCTATACCGGCTATCTCTACTGTGCCGACCCGAACGGCTGGGGCAATGAGTTCAAGTTCCAGAGGACTCCCGGCGACTGGGATACTCAGGTGAACACCAGTATGATGACTGGTGGCATCACGGGCGACTTCGGTGATGGTGGCGGCAACTTCAAGGCTACGGCCGGCGAGGGTGTCTACTATGTCACGCTCGATATGGCTGCTATGTCTATCAATGCCGTCAAGGTAGAGAAGATGGGTATTATCGGCGACTTCAACGGCTGGGGCGGCGATGTGGAGATGACGTGGAATGCCACCGACTATTGCTTCGAGGCTACCAATGCCGGTGTCAATGCCAATGGCTGGAAGTTCCGCCTGAATGGTGGCTGGGACATCAACCTCGGTGCCAACGACAGCGTAGAGCCTTCGACGAATGTCGGCGACCTGGTGGCTAACGGCAAGAACCTGGGTGCAACTGGCAACACCATCAAGCTCTATCCTACACGCAAGGGCAAGGATAACATCTATTGCACAGTAGAATAATCCTTTCCCTTCTCACATACTCTCAGGCGGACACCTTCAGTGGTGCCCGCCTGAATGTTTGTTCGTCCAGCACGAACGTATTCTAATGGGTGCAAATCTCTAACTCAGGTTTTAGGCTTACTGACGAAAAATTGCAGCAAATGTTTGATAAAAGGATAGGGGAATTTGAGTTTAATATTTGGTGGTTTCGGGAGAAATCACTAATTTTGTATGGCGAAAAACGAAAAGATGATGAAGAACATAAGATATTTTTTTCTTTTCTGCCTTTTGGCGCTTTTGCCTTTTTGCTTGAGGGCGCAGGGGTTGCCTGCGGACGGGCCGCTGACGCTGAGACCGATATTGCAGCAGCTGGGCGAACGGTTGCTGCAGGGTAAGACAGGCAGCATTGTGGCTATCAATCCGCAGAATGGTGAGATATTGTGTCTGGCAACGAATACACCGCACGGGGCTGATGTGCGTCAGGCCATCGGCAAGCCTCAGGCACCGGGGTCGACATTCAAGACGGCTCAGGCGCTGACTTTGTTGTCGGAGGGTATTGTGACAGCAGACACCAAGGTGGAGTGCAACAAGGGCTTTATTGACGGTAATATCCGTGTGGGCTGTCACCAGCACCGTTCACCGCTGGCACTGAAGGATGCCATCGCACAGTCGTGCAACTCGTGGTTTCTGGTGACCTTTGCCTCGATGATCAACGATGACTTCATGTACGGCTCGAAGGACGAAGCCATCACTGTGTGGCGCTCGTACATGCAGTCTATGGGCTTAGGTGGTCCGATGCATATTGACATAGCGGGTGAGCAGGGGGGACTGTTGGCTGGTGCCGACTATCTGAACCGTCGCTATAAGGACGGCTGGGACGGCAAGACTATCTGGTGGGCTGGCATGGGGCAGGGTGACGTGACGCTGACGCCTCTGCAGCTTTGTAACTTAGCGGTAACCATAGCCAACCGCGGGTGGTACTACGTGCCACATATCCATAAGGATACGAAGAACCAGCGCTACCTGACGCGTCGGCAGACAAAGGTGGCAGCGGGGGCATATCCTATTGTGGTGGATGCCATGCGGATGGCAGTGGATAAGGGTACGGCAACGAGCATCAAGACAACGTACCCCATTTGTGGCAAGACGGGAACCATTGAGAATCCAGGTGAGGACCATTCGGCATTTATCGGTTTCGCTCCGATGGCTGATCCGAAGATAGCCGTCAGCGTCTATGTGGAGCATGGAGGCTTTGGTGCGGATCTGGCAGCACCGATGGCTGGACTCATCATGGAGGCTTACCTGAAAGGACAGCTTGCCCCGGCCTCGGAGGCCAGGGCAAAGCGTATTGCTGCCAAGAAAATCAAGTAATCATATCTCTCATTCCCCATCTCTCACGGCTGGCTCTCACCCTCGACATACTCTTCGAGGAACATGTGCTCACCGTCGTAGACGGCATAGGTGAACTGGCTAATCCAGTCGCCTAAAATCATGAGGCGTGTGTGGCGGGCCAGCTTGATGTCGAGTTCGATGTGGCGATGGCCAAAGATGAAGTACTCGATGTTGGGATGCTCCTGCAGATACTTCTTGGCAAAGAGCACCAAGTGCTCACGGTCTTCGCCCATATAGACAGGCTCGTCCTTTTCCTTGTGTTTGATATAGCTGTGACGGGCCCAGGCCAGTCCGAAGCTGACGCCCCATCGTGGATGCAGGCCCGAGAAGAGCCACTGGCAGAAACGGCTGTGGAAAATGGCGCGAATGACCTTGAACGACGGGTCGGGGTCGCCCATGCCGTCGCCGTGGGCCAGAAAGAACTCATGACCGTAGATTTCAGTCGTCTGGGGTTGTTTGTGTAGGATGACACCACACTCCTTCTCCAGATATTCGTAGGCCCAGATGTCATGGTTGCCCGTGAAGTAGTGTACCTCGACCCCCATGTCGGTGAGCTCGGAAATCTTGCCTAAAAAGCGTGTGAAGCCTTTGGGCACCACATAGCGGTATTCATACCAGAAGTCGAACATATCGCCCAGCAGATAGATGGCTGCTGCCTTGTTCTTGATGCTGTCGAGAAAACGTACCAGCCGGCGCTCCTGCATCCTTTGGTGCGGAATGGCCAGTGATCCCAAATGGGCATCAGAAAGAAAATAGACGCATTTCATAGTTCATAATTCATAGTTCATAATTCATAGTTCATAGTTAGTCGAAGCCGAGTTCTACCCGTGCTTCTTCGCTCATCATAGACTGGTCCCAGGCGGGTTCGAAGACCAGGTTGACATTGGCCGCCGTGATGCCGTCAACACTCTCGACCTTGGTGCGGACATCCTCCAGGATGAAGTCTGCGGCAGGACAGTTCGGGGCCGTGAAGGTCATGTCCATCTCTACACTTCCGTCGTCTTGGACATCAATTTTGTAAATCATGCCGAGGTCGTAGATATTGACGGGTATCTCTGGGTCGTAGACGGTTTTCAGTACGTCGACGATACGTTCTTCCATTTGGGTCTTTTCTTCTTGAGTCATAGTGATATGATGTGTTTTTAAATGCGTCCTTGTTCGTGATAGCTGTAGTAGTTGCCGTCCGTGATGATGATGTGGTCGAGGAAGTGGATGCGCATCAGGTCGCAGGCTTTCTTCAACGAGTTAGTGATGGCATCGTCGTGCGTACTGGGGCGCAGGCTGCCCGACGGATGGTTGTGGCAGACGGCCAGGATGGTGGCGTTGGCCAGTATGGCCTCGCGCATGACGATGCGCACGTCAACACTCACCTCGGTGATGCCGCCATGTGAGATGCGGAGCTTCTTGATAAGCCGGTAGTTCTGATTCATGAGTAACAGCCAGAACTCTTCTACGTCCAGGTCCTGCATCACGGGATGCATGTGGTTGTAGATGCGCGTGGCAGTGCCCAGGTCGGGACGCTCCTCGGGAGTCTCCATCTGGCGGCGCTTGCCCAGTTCACAGGCAGCCAGAATGGTGATGGCCTTGGCTTCGCCCACACCGTTGTATTCGCAGAGCTGATGGATGGTCATCTTGCCTAAGGTGTTCAGGTTGTTGTTGCAGTCACCCAGCACACGCTTCATCAGGTCTACGGCACTCTCCTTGGTCGAGCCGGAACCAATCAGGATGGCCAGCAGTTCTGCATTCGACAGCGCTT
>Ga0256407_10013038_pt1 | contig 11188 bp, 3 predicted proteins | sample RumenRJG_04DNA_FD_193489 | JGI IMG/M metagenome (GOLD analysis project Ga0256407, IMG submission 193489) | Bovine rumen microbial communities from Lethbridge, Alberta, Canada - RJG_04 | ecosystem: Host-associated > Mammals > Digestive system > Stomach > Rumen | place: Canada: Alberta | collected... | reverse complement strand
TGGGGGATTGGGGATTGGGGATTGGGGATTGGGGATTGGGCCCAATCCCCAATCCCCAATCCCCAATCCCCAATCCCCAATCCCCAATCCCCAGTTATTAGAATATTTTTTATTTTCAACAAAAAATAATTATACAAATAAATAAAAAAAAATAAAAAAAAATAAAAATTAAAAAAAAAAAAATGTTATTTTTCAAATCTTTAATCATAATAATATTAAATATAATTCCTTTAATAAAATTACAAAATATTCTGCAATTTCATCATTATTTAATACAAAATCATTTTCACTATTTTCTTCTTTAAATACATCTTGTTGAAATTGTTTAAATTTAATTTCTAATAAATCAAATTTTTTATTTAATTTAAATAAATCTTCTTGAAGTGATTTAAATCATTTCTAAATGAAATATAAAATTTTATTAATCTATCTTTTTGAAGATAATTTCTTTTTTCTATCTCTTGTTTTTATATTTATTTAATGCTGTTTTTTTTCTATTTTAATTGACATATAAAACAATATTAAAATAATTAAATAAATAATAATATAAGTTCAAATAAAAAATAATAATAATATAAAATAATGTTATTTAAATAAAAATAAAATTCAAAATACAATTTAAATAAATCTATTTTTAAATAAAATTTAACAAAAAAAATAAATTATTTTTTCATATTAAAAATTTAATTATCAGGACAATAATGAATTTGATGTTCAATTAATAAATCATTAATAGAAATTTCAAGTTCATAATAATTTTCTAAATCTTTTTCATATTCACCCCAAAAATAATCATCTCTAAAATCAATTTTTTGATTACATCTCAAAACATAAAATTGATTTAAATTAACAATATTATCAATTTCATTATAATATAAACAAAAAGGCATACTTTTATCACATTTAATATTATTCATATAATTAATTTTTCTTTTTCTTAAACTATTATTTTCTTTAATTGTTTCTTTTGATATTTTATTTCTATAATGTTCAACATAAGTTGAATTAAATCTTATAAAAACCATTAAATAATAATTTAAAGCATCAGTTTTATTTTCAATTTTCATTTTTTGAAAAAGTGTAGATTGTATATTTGATAATTCATAATTATTAATATTTTCTTCATAAATTAAAGAAACAACCCAAATAAAAGCTTTATATAAAATAATATTACCATAAATAAAAAAAGAATCCCAAATACAAAATAAAATATTATCATTAACATAATTACTAAATAAAGAAATAAAACATTGTGCAATTAAATTAGAAATACTTAATTCGAAATTTTCATTATTTATCATATTAGGAATAATTAAATAAATAATTTTTTTAATTATTTCTATATCAGTCCTTACTCCAGTAAATTGTAAATAAAAATCAAAAGGTAAATAATTTTCACATATATTAGTAAAAACCCAAAAAGTTTCTTCTTCATTTTCAATTATCATTAATAATTTACCAACTATAAAATTAAATCCTTGACAATAACCAATTGATATATTTCTCATTGCAAAAGCCATTAAAATATTTTTCATTTTTTTTATATTTTCTTCATTTTTAAAAAAATCTAATTCTGGGAATGTTCTATGTAAATCTAAATTAATACTTTCTTCATATGGAAATGGAATTTTTTTTGGATATGTTCGTAATAAATTATTATAGTAATTTTTATTATTTATTAATTCTCTTTTTGCTCCTGTTGAAATTAACCAAAATTGCTTTCTATATTTATTTGGTAAAGGATTAAATAATAATTTTTTTATTAAATTTATTTCTTCAATTGTATAATTTTTTTTATTTTTTGAAAATAAAATTCTTGCATAATTTTCCCATTTGTAATTTTCTTTTTCTAATTTTTCCTTTTCTATTTTAAAACTTTCTTCTGGAGAATTTTGATCTTCTTCATAATAAATCATTTTTTTTAAGTAATTTTAAAAATATATTTTTTATTTAATTTATTTAATTTATATTAATAATTTTGAAATTAATATTTTTTAAATTAAAGTAAAATTGTTTTTTTAAATTTAAATTTTTTTTAATTATTTTTAGAATATGGATTAAAATTTTTTTTTTCTTTTAATTCTCTAATTTTCTTTTGTTCTTGATAAAAATTTTCATATTGTTCTTTTGATGGCATAAAACAAAGAACATTATTATTATTATTATTATAATAATAATCATCAGAAATAAAATTTAGATTATTATTTTTTTCTTCTTCCATTATAAATTCTTCTAATTCTTTTTGATAAATTAATCTTTGTTGTTTTTTATTAAATTCAATTAATTCATTTAAATCTTCTGCATAAGGGCCATTTATTTTAGAAATAATATGATTATTCATTAAATTTTCCATATATAAATGTTGAATAAATTCATTATATATCATTTGATTATATTGTTCTTGAAGTGAAGTAGTATGTGATATATTATTATAATTTTGATAATTATTTGATAAAATGTTATTTATTGGGTTATTTAAATTTTGAAATTGTATATTTTGTAAAGGTAATTGGGAATTATTATTTAATTGAATGTTTTGATTGGGAAAAATATTATTATTATTATTATATTGTTCAAATGATATTGATTTGTTATCATTTATATTTTGATTTTGATTATTTAATGAAAATATATTATTATTATTCTGTTGATTTGAATTAAAAAAAACTGAATTTTGGTTTAAATTATTATTTAATTGATTTAAATTTAAATTGTTATTTGTAATATGATTATTAAATTGATTCATATTGTTATTCTTTAAAGTATTATTATTAAAATTGTTATTATTAAATTGATTATTATTATTATTATTAAAATTGCTATTATTAAATTGATTATTATTATTATTATTAAAATTGTTATTATTAAATTGATTATTATTATTATTATTAAAATTGTTATTATTAAATTGATTATTATTATTATTAAAATTGTTATTATTAAATTGATTATTATTCAATTGAGTATTATTAAAATTTGTATTATTTACTAAACTAAAAGGACTTGGCGCTGCATTATTTTGATTAATATTATTATTAAAATTATTAGAATTTCCATTATTAAAAACATTATTCAATGTATTAAATTCATTATTATTTCTATTATAAGAAATACCATTTTTCTTTTTAATAATATAATCAATCATTCTAATTTCTTCAAAACTATAATTTATAAATTCATTTTTAGTAGTAATAGTATACATTCTACTTATTGAATATGAATTATTGTCACTTTTATTTTCTTTAAAATCATGATAATGATTTATTATTCTTGTTGAACCATTTAATTCAATTGATTTATAATCAAAACATCCTATTATATTTTCCATATACATTTTATGTTGATTTAACTTATCTATATTATTATTATTTTGAGAATTTTGAACAAAGAAAGTATTTTTAGTATAATTTGAATTATATATTTGATTTTGATTATTATTATTATTGAAATTTGTATTAAATGGATTGCTTTTATTTTGGAAATTGTTATTAAATACATTTTGATTATTATTAAATTGATTAAAATTAGTTTGAATCATATATTTTGATTTTGAATTATTAACTTTTAAATTGAAATATTTTTAAATTAAATTTATTTAAATTTAAAATTAAGTGAAAATAATGGAAGATGAATTAATAAAAAAAAATGATGAATTTGAAAAAATTAAAAACGAAAATAAAAAAATATTACAATCCATATCATTAATTCATGATTGTTTTATAACAATGGAAGAAGATTTTAAGAATATAAATAATATTAATACTAAATTATCAAATGGATTTGAAATATGGATTCAACAACAAAAAGAAATAATTAGAAATGCCATAGAAAAAAAGAATAATGAAATAACTTTTAATGATTGTTTTATTTCAGAAAGTATTAAAAATGATGTTGAAAAATTAAGTCAAAATTTCCCAAAAATTATGAAAATTAAAAAAATAAAAAGTGATAATAATTTAAATAATTTTTTACAAAAGATAATAATTAAACAAAAGGAAAATTCAATTTCAAAAAAAGAAAAAAATATTCATGATATAAATGAATTTAAAATGAATATTCAAATTGGAAATTTAAAAGAAAAAAAAGTAGAAAATAATAATAATAATAATGAAACTATTATTAGTTTAGGAACAATAATGGAACAACCAAGTAGAGAAGAAAAAGATAATATTCATTTTAAAAGTTTTGGAAATTTAAATCAAAATAAAGAATTAAAAAATAATGAAATTATTATAAAAGAGAATGAAAGTAAAAAAATTAATTATGCCTTTGAAAAAATGAAAAAAAGTATTGAAGAAAAAAATTTAAATGTATCAAAAAAAATTGATAATATAAAAATAAATAGTTCATTAAAAAATTTATCTAATGAAACACAAATTTATAAACAGAAATTAGAAAATTATAAAAATTCAAAAAATAATAATTCAAATAAATCAAAAAATGAAAATGAAATAAAATATCAAATATTAAGTCAAGATGTAAATAAAATAAAAGATAAAATATATAATTCAATAAATACTCAAAATATAATAATTAATAATAATAATAATAATTTTATTATTAATGAAAAAAACATTCAAACACCATCTTTTGCAAATATAAAACCTTTAAATTATAGTAATAATAAAATATCAAAAAATAAAAGTAGTAAACAAGATTTTACATTTTCAAAAATCAATAAAAATAATAATTTACAATCACAAAAATCCCAAAATACAAAAGAAAAATCAAAAAATAATAAATTGATTATTTTAAATAATTATATAGAAAGTTCACCAATGATAGAAGAATGGAAAAATCCATTAAGTATATCAACAAATAATAATTTATTTGATAATCTACAATTATCTGAATATAATAAAAATAAAATTGATAATAATAATAATATAAATAATGATATTAAAAATATATATTCTGATATTCAAGAAAGAGATTATTCAATTTCTGATTTATCATCAAATGATTCAATTAATGATGAGATTAATCCAAATAAATTTATTCCAGAATGGGCAAAAGATAAAAAATATATTGAAGAACAAATAAAAAAACAAAATGAAAATGAGAATTATTATAAAGAAATTTTTGGGAAATTTGTAATTGAAAAATTGAATTTAAATATGATTTTTGAAACTATGAATGAAAAATATAATTTAAGACATTCTACTGCTGATTGGAAATATGATATCTCTAATAAGAATAATAATAATATTATTAATTATCAACATTTAAATGAAAATTCAAATATTTTTCCTCAAACTAATAGACAATTACATTTTTCTGGTTTAAAAAATAATTAAAATATATTTAATAAATATTAAATTAGAAAAATAATTTAAAATCAAAATAAATATCATTTTTAAATATAAATTAAATTATTATAGCAATATAAAATAATATATGATTTTAAAATATCAGATAATAAAAAGGAAATTGAAGAACATTTTTTTAAATTATATTAATATTTCTCCAAATTAAATGAAAATCTATTTTTTTTTTCATTTAAAATATATTGAATAATTTTTATTAATATAAAATTTATTTTAATCTGTTATATTCTAAATATGAATGAAATAAAAAATAATTGAATGATTTCTAAATTTTTTAAAAACTTTATAAAAATTATAATGTAATTATATACATATTCAATTATATTTTATTTTTAAATAATCCGAAAATTTGATTTAATATAATCAATATATAAAAAAATAAATTTAAATAGATTAAAACAAATGAGTGAAGGAAACATAAAACAAGAACAAAAAGAAATAAATTTATTTAATATAATATATGATGATGATTTTGTTTCATTAATTAATGGATTATCATCAACAATAAAAGACTATTATAAATTAACCAAATTAAATATAAATGAAACTACATCATTTCATAATTTTTTAGAAAAAGAAAATTTAATATTAAAAAATACAATAAATGAAATGAATAAAACTAATTCATTAAATAAAACAAATGACTTATTATCAAGTATTGAAAAAATAAATGAAACTAAAATAAATTTAGAAGATACAAATAAAGAAAATGAAAAAAATTTAATAAAATTTTTAGATAATGCAAAAACATTTTTTAAAAAAATGAAACAAACAAGAAATGAAAAATTGACAAAAATAAATATAGGAATGAAAAATTATAAATCAACAAGAAATTTGAATCCAAAAAATTTATCAATTAAATCAAATGAACATTCTAGAAATATAAAATCAGTATCTCCTTCAACAAGACAATATAGAACAATAGAAAAAAATGATCAAATAGTAAAATTAGCAAATAATGTTATTTTTTTTATAACAAAATTAAATGAAAAAAAAAATAATGATGATGAACAAATTGATTATATGAAAAAAGAATTAAATTTACTTGCAAAAAATGCTATTATAAGAAATTCTTCAAGTTCTCCTAAATTAAAAACAAATAGAAATATGTTTGAAGAAAAATTATTAAATAATGATAAAGAATATTTAAATATTAAATTAAGAGAAGAATTAAAAAAAAGTAATGATAAAATATTTGAATTAAATAATATTATTGAAGAATTGAAAAAAAAATTAAAGGAAATATATAATGAAAATAAAAGATTAAGTTTAGATAATCAAAGTAAAAATAATTTTGCTATTAATTCTTATAATAATGAAATTAAAAAATATCAAAATGAAATGTTTAAAATGTCAAATGAATTAAATATTAAAAGAAACGTTGAAGAAATTAATAAAAAATTACAATTAGAAATTTCAAAATTAAAGAATGAATTAATTTTTTTTCGTAATAAAAATTATGATAAACAAATTATAGATTTAAAAACAGAGAATAAAAAATTAAAAGAAGAAGTAAAAAAATTAAGAGAAGAAATATTAATTAAAAATAGAGAATTTGCAGATATAAAAAATAAAAATGGAATATTAAAACAACAAATAAGTGAAAATAGTGAAAATATACAAAGTAAAGAAAATGTTATTTTAACATTAACAGAAAATAATACAATTAATAATGATAAATTAAATGATATAAATCATAAATTAAAAAGTTCATTTGAAACAATAAATTTATTGAAGAAAAAAAGAAGTGAAGAACAAGAAGAAATAAAAAAATTAAAAGAATTATTATTAAAAGGAAAAGAAAATGAAAATATATTATTACAAAAAATATCAAATTTACAAAATTTAAATGATAAATTAAATAAACAATTAAAAGAAGAAATAAATTCAAAAGAAAAATTTGAATCAAAAATTAAAAAATTAAATAAAGAAGTAATAAATTCAAATGAAAAAAATGATGAATTGAAAACAGAAATATTTTTAATGAATAATGAAAAAGAAATAGAACAAAAAGAAAAAGAATTACAAGATGCAAATAATTTATTAAAATTAAATATAAGAGATGCAGAAGATAGATTAATGAGTAATAATAAACAATTAGAGGCATATAAATTTAAAGTCGAAAAATTAAATGAAAAATTAACAAATATTGTAAATGAAAATGAAAAAAATTTGAAAGAAAAAGATGATGAATTAATTAATTTAACTTTAAAAAATACAACTTTATCTAAATATTTAAATAAAAAAAATAATGATATTCTTGCTTTACAAAAAGAAAATATGTTAAAAATTAATGAAATTGAACGTTTAAATGAAGAATTAAAAAAAAGTAATAAAAGTTTTAATAATGATATTAATAATGATAATATGAAATTAAAGGGAAAAAAAAGTATAAAAACTAAATTAAGTGAAGATTTTGATTATAATAATAAAAATAATGAAGATAAATCTCAATTAGAAATTCTACAAAATGAATTAAATGATTTGAAAATTGAATCAAATAAAAAAATTGAAGAATATGAAAATAATTTAAAGAAATTAAACAATCATTTAAATAATTTATTAAAAGAGAATCAGAATTTAAAAAATAAAAATAATAATTTATCTGATAATGAAAAAGACAAAATTATTAATAATTTAAATAATGAAATTTCACAATTGAATCTTTCAATTAAGGAAAAAAATGATAATATTGATTTATTAAATCAAAATATAAAAATAAATGAAAATGAATTAAATTTAAAAAAAGATACAATTGAACAATTGAAAAATGAATTAATAAATTTAAATAATAATTTAAAAGAAAAAGAAGATAAAATAAGGAAAAATGAAGAAGAAAAAGATTCAATTACAAAAATAAAAGATAATGAAATAACAAATTTAAGAAATAATATTAAACAATTAATAGAAGTTGAAAATAATAAAATAAAAAATGATGATAAAAAAGAAGATTTAAATTTAAAAAAAATAAATGAATTAACAAATATAATAAATGAACAAAATGAAAAAATAAATAATATTGAAAAAGAAAAATTAATTAATAATCAAAATATTTTAGAAACAAAAGAAAAAAATAAGCAATTAATAAACACTTTTAAAAATTATAAAACAGAAAATGAAAAATTAATAAATCAATTAAATTCAAATATAAATGAAAGTAATAAACAAATTGAAGAAAAAGAAAAAATAATAAATCAATTAAAAAAAACAAATGAAGAGAAATTAGAAAAATCTAAAAAAGAAATAAATAATTTAAATAATGAATTAGAAAATAAAAAAAATGAAATTGACAAAATACAAAATGAATTAAATAATATAATAAAATCATCAACATTAAATAATCAAAATTTACAAAATGAATTAAATAATAAATATCAAAATGAAATATTGAAATTAAATAAAGAAATAGAAGAAAAAAGTTTAATTATAATAGAAAGAGAAAAAGAAATTTCAAAAAAAAATAATGATTTAATAACAAAAGAAAATGAATTAAATAATAAAATTAAAGAATTAAATTTTGAAAAAGAAGATAATGAAAATAATAAAAAAAGAATTTTAGAATTATCAAATGTAAAAGGAGATATACAACAAACAATTGATTATTTAAATAAAAAAAATGATGATCAAATTATTTTAATTCAAAATTTAAAAAAAGAAAATGAAACATTAAATAATAATATTAAAAAATTAAATGAAGATAATGATAATAAGGAAAAAAATATTTTTAGAATTAATAATGATAATCAAAATAATATTATTATTAATGAAGAATTAAAAAAAACAATTGATGAATTAAATAATGATATTAATAATAAAGAAAATGAAATTAAAAAAATAAATGATTTAATTAATGAAAAAGAAAAAGAATTAAATTTAATAAAAGAAAATTATTCTAATTTAGAAAAAAAAAATAATGAACTTTTAGAAAATATTAATGAAAAAAATATTGAAATAATTGGATTATTGAATTCTAATGAAGAAAAAGAACAAATTATTAATTCTAATAATGAAGAGTTAAAAAAAATTCCTGAATTAAATAATAAACTTTTAGAAAGAGAAAATAAAATCAATGAATTAATTAATAGTAATTTAGATAAAGAAAAATTAGTAAATGATGAAAAAGATAATAAAATAACAGAATTAACAAAAATTAATTCAGAAAAAGATAGTAAAATAATAGAATTAAATAATAATATTTCTGAAAAAGATAATAAAATAAATGAATTAACAAATATTAATAATGAAAAAGATAATAAAATTAATGAATTAAATAATAATATTTCAGAATTTACAAAACAAAATTCTGAAAAAAAGGAAAAACTTTTAGAATTAAATAATAATATTACAGAACTAATTAACCAAAATTCTGAAAAAGACAATAAAATTAATGAATTAATTAAAGAAAATTCAAATAAAGATAATAAAATAAATGAATTAGTAACTGAAAATTCAAATAAAGATAATAAAATTAATGAATTAATTAAAGAAAATTCAAATAAAGATAATAAAATAAATGAATTAGTAACTGAAAATTCAAATAAAGATAATAAAATTAATGAATTAAATAATAATTTACAAGAAAAAGAAAAAAATATAGATGATTTAGTAAATAATACTGATAAAGATAATATAATAAAAGAATTAATGGAACAAAATTCTAATAAAGATAATAAAATATCAGAATTAATTAATATAAATAATGAAAAAGATAAAAAAATAACAGGATTAAATAATATAATATCAGATAAAGAAAATAAAATAAATGAATTAGCTATGAATATAAATGATAAAGAAAAACAAATAAATGAATTAAGAAATAATATAAATGAAAAAGATAAAAAAATAAATGAAATTGAAAAAAATATTTTTGAAAAAGATAATAAATTAGCAGAACTAAATAATAATAAAAAAGATAATGAAAAAAAAATAAATGATTTAACATTAGAAATAATCAAAAAAGAAGAACAAATAACTGACTTAAATAATAATATGGTTGGAAATGAAAATAAATTTAATGAATTAATAATTCAAAATAAAAATCAAATAAATGAATTATTCACTGAAATTTTAAATAAAGAAAAAAATATTAATGAATTAAATAATAATTTACAAGAATTTGAAAATAAAATAAATGAATTAAATATAAATATTTCTGAAAAAGATAATAAAATTAATGAATTAATTAAAGAAAATTCAAATAAAGATAATAAAATTAATGAATTAGAAACTGAAAATTCAAATAAAGATAATAAAATTAATGAATTAAATAATAATTTACAAGAAAAAGAAAAAAATATAAATGATTTAGTAAATAATACTGATAAAGATAATATAATAAAAGAATTAATGGAACAAAATTCTAATAAAGATAATAAAATAAATCAATTAAATAAAAATATTCAAGAACAAGAAAATAAAATTACTGATATAAATAATATTAATTTAGAAAAAGATAATAAAATTAATGAATTAAATAAAACCTTATTAGAAAAAGAAAAAAATATCAATGATATAACTAATAAAATTAAAGAAAATGAAAATAACATGATTGAATTAAACAATACTATTTTAGAAAAAAATAATCAATTAAATGAATTAATAAATAATAATGAGAAGGATTCTAAAATTAATGAATTAAATAATAATATTTCTGAAAAAGAGAATAAAATAAATGAATTAAATAATAATATTTCTGAAAAAGATAATAAAATTAATGAATTAAATAATAATATTTTTGAAAAAGAGAATAAAATAAATGAATTAAATAATAATATTTCTGAAAAAGATAATAAAATTAATGAATTAAATAATAATATTTCTGAAAAAGATAATAAAATTAATGAATTAAATAATAATATTTC
>Ga0256407_10013036_pt1 | contig 11189 bp, 6 predicted proteins | sample RumenRJG_04DNA_FD_193489 | JGI IMG/M metagenome (GOLD analysis project Ga0256407, IMG submission 193489) | Bovine rumen microbial communities from Lethbridge, Alberta, Canada - RJG_04 | ecosystem: Host-associated > Mammals > Digestive system > Stomach > Rumen | place: Canada: Alberta | collected... | reverse complement strand
AGTAATCTCCAGCTGATCTTTACCAGCAGGAAGAGAAACGGTAAACTGACCGTTTACGTTAGTGAGAATACCAGTGCTAGTACCCACAACCTTAACGGCAGCACCAATGATTGGCTGGCCATCTTCCTGTGAGTAGACAGTACCGGAAACTTTTGTCTGTGCGAGCGCACTTCCCAGGAGGAGGTGGGTGAATATTTTTGATTTTATCGGTAAAAATTTGGAGATAAGGTGTTTATTTACTAACTTTGGCTTGTCATCAAACAAAATCATAATTATGGGATTAAGTATAAGATTTGAGTTCAATGTCCATATATACAGGGGCAGCAGAATAAACAACGAGATGGAGTCGCCAAAGGCAAAGATTAACATTAAGACGGTTCCCCTGAAGGATTGCAAAGACAAGCGTTCTTTCTTCAAAGCAGTGGAGGATGAGATTATCAAGCTAGAAGCGTCACGCAGCGTTTCTACAATCAGTAATTTCCGGTGTGTCCTCAAATCGTTAAAACGATTCCTTAACAGAGACATCGCGATAAGCGAGATAGACTCCTGTATGCTGGAAAGCTATGACAAATGGTTGCGCGACAATGATGTCTGCCTTAATTCCATCTCCTGCTATATGCGTTCGCTCCGTTCGTTGATGTCCAAGATATGCGGTGAGGAGTCAAGACAGATGTTCAGGAATGTATTTACCGGAAGGACAAAAACGGATAAACGGGCTATACCAGAGAGCTATATATCGCGGATAAAAGCTATGAGCCTTAAGAAAGGTTCGTTTCTTAGTCTTGCACGCGATGTGTTTCTTTTCAGTTTCTATGCGTTGGGAATGCCTTTTGTGGACATCTGCTTCCTGAGGAAATCACAGATTTGTGACGGTCATCTCTCCTACGAGCGTCATAAGACAGGCCAGAAAGTTGTGGTATGCCTGGAGCCTTGCATGACTGAGATAATCAACCGCTATCGACGTAAAGACTCCGACTACGTATTTCCCCTGCTACAGTCCACAGAACCGAAAGAGGCCTATCGTCAGTATCTCAGCCGATTGTCGAGTTACAACAAGGCTCTTATCCGTCTTGCGCAGCTTGCCGGCATTGCCAGCCGTCTCACATCATACACTCCCCGACATACTTGGGCCAGTGTCGCTTACAACTCTAATATTGACCTGCCCGTCATCTCAAAAGCCCTGGGGCATGCTAATCCTCAGACTACATTAACCTATATAAAGGAAATCAATGACGACCGCCTAGTAGAGGCCAACCACACAATAATGAGTAGGATAGCGAAATTAAACAATAATTAAACATTTTGGTTGATTTAAATCAATTGTAGGTGTCGATTTGTTAAAAAAGAGCGTTGAAATGTGACTTTTTTATAAAATTATTCGTTTTTTAGAAACTTATGCATTATTTTTGCAAGCTAGAAGTGTCAGAATGAGGCAAAATTGTATTATTACTCATGTCCACAATGGCATTCTTGTTATTATATAATAATGTGCGTGTACATACTATTATTAATTAACTAACGTTCGTGAGAATACGATAAAAAAAACAAGTATAATCATTTAATAATTAACAAAAAAGAGAGAGATTTATGGAAAAAAGACTAACGATGTTGATGTGTAGCCTCTTCCTCCTCCTGGGAGGTGCGCTCGCACAGACAAAGATCTCCGGTACAGTCTACTCACAAGAAGACGGTCAGCCGATTATCGGTGCCGCTGTTAAGGTGGTTGGAACCAGTACTGGTATTCTTACTAACGTGAATGGTCAGTTCAACGTTACTCTTCCAGCTGGCAAGACACAGCTGGAAATTACTTATCTGGGTTATGAAGGCCAGACAGTAAAGGCAAAGAACGGAATGCGCGTGTTCCTGAAAACTGACGCAAAGATGGTAGACGAAGTTATCGTCGTTGCTTTCGGTCAGCAGAAGAAATCCGCTTTCACAGGTTCTGCAGCTGTTGTAGGCGAGGCAGACTTGCAGAAGCACACTATCTCTAACGTTCAGCAAGCCCTTGCTGGTGCAGTTCCAGGTTTGCAGATTCGTGGAGCTCAGTCAGGTGCTCCTGGTTCAAGCGGTGGTTCTATTAATATCCGTGGTATTAACTCGCTGTATGCTGGCACAGACCCTCTGGTTATCGTTGATGGTGCTCCTTATACAGCAAGTTTGTCTAACATTCCTCCCAGTGATATTGAGTCAGTATCTGTATTGAAGGATGCTGCTTCAGCAGCACTTTATGGTGCTCGTGGTGCTGGTGGTGTTATCATTGTTACCACAAAGAAGGGTAAGAGCCGTGACGCTCAGATTACTGTTGATGTTAAGTGGGGTGTTAACTCTCGTTCTATTCAGGATTATGATGTCATCAAAGATCCTGCCCAGTTCTATGAGACTTACTATGCACAGCTCTATAATTATGGTTTCTATAGCCAGGGTATGAGCAATACAGATGCTAATGCTTGGGCTAATAAGACCATGATGAATCACTTAGGTTATAATGTATACACTTTGCCTGAGAATGAGCTGCTAATTGGCACTAATGGCAAGATTAATCCAAATGCCACCTTGGGTCGCGCTTACGAATGGAATGGTGAAACTTACTACATGACTCCAGATAACTGGACAGACGAGGCTTACCACAATGCTCTTCGTCAGGAGTATATTGTAAGTGCTAATGCTGCGAATGACAAGGGTAGTTACTATATCAGCCTCGGCCACTTGAATGAAGATGGTATTATTGAGCATTCAGGTTATCGTCGTACAACAGCACGTCTGAAGGCAGACTATCAGCTGAAGAAGTGGTTGAAGGTTGGCGCTAATGTTGGTTATGTACACTCTGACACTCAGAGCAACCCGAATCTAACCAGTGACGAGTATGGCTCTACAAACATGTTCTACTATACATCACGTATAGCTCCTATTTATCCTGTTTTCGTACGTGTTATCGATCCTGTTACAAAGCAACCTATTGTTCGTACTGATGCTAATGGAAATCCTCAATATGACTATGGTGTAGCAGGTAACAACTATGATGTTACTCGTGCATTCCTAAATACAGGTAACCCACTTGGTGCAAACCGCTATAATAAGGTTTATACTATTGGTAATCAGTTGAATGCTACTGGTACTGTAGATGTCAACTTTACAGAGAATCTGAAGTTCAACAATACTAGCACCATCATCTGGGGCCACACTCTGGCTTCTGACTACGAGAATGCACTCTATGGACCAAAAGTTGGTGTAAATGGTGAAATCACAAAGACTCAAAGCACCACACTTCGTCAGAATCATGTACAGACACTTACATTCACAAAAGATTGGAGTGGACATGCTGTAACAGCGATGGTTGGTCATGAGTGGTATGATACAAAGACTCGTTATCTGGGTGCACAGCGTACTGGTGGTTTTAGTGCTGATATTCCAGAACTCAATGCTTTTGCAACCATGTCAGGTTCAAACAGCTATACTTCAGAATATAATGTAGAGGGTTATTTCGCAAATGTTCTCTACAACTACAATGAGAAGTATTATGGAAGTGCTTCTTTCCGTCGTGATGCTACATCTTACTTCGACAAGGAGCACCGTTGGGGTTCATTCTGGTCAGTAGGTGCTGCTTGGATCATCTCTAAGGAGAATTTCATGGAGTCTACAAAGGGTTGGCTCGATATGTTGAAGATTAAAGCTTCTATAGGTCAGCAGGGTAACGACAACATCGGTTCGTTCAGGTACATTGATACATATTCACTCTCAAAATCAAGTGATACCTCAATGGCCCCAAGCTTCCGTCAGCTTGGTAACCCAGAGATTACTTGGGAGACCATGACAAACCTTAACGTTGGTGTTGAGTTTGGTCTTTGGAAGGGTCGTCTGACTGGTACATTGGATGTGTATTATCGTAAGACTGCAGACCAGTTGTTCTGGCTTTCAATTCCTGAATCAGCAGGTACCCGTGGTTACTATGGTAACGTAGGTGACATCCGCAACCAGGGTGTTGAGTTGACACTTACTGGTTCTATCATCCGCACAAAGGATCTTGACTGGTCAGTAACAGCCAATATTTCTCACAACTCATCAAAGATTCTGAAGTTGCCTGAGGCAAAGATTACAGAGAACGGCGGTTTCTATGAGTCTCCTTTCTGGTATGCTGAGGGTGAGCCTATCAACAATTACATGAACTATGCTTATGCGGGAGTTAATGAGAATGGTGAGGCTCTGTACTACTACGATGCAGAATTGAGCCCTGCAGGAGGTAAGGTTACCACCAACATCATCAATAAGCCTGGTACAGAGAAGAGCGGTACAACAACAAATATCGGTGAGGCTTCACGCTACACTTCTGGTTCTACACTGCCAAAGGCATTTGGTGGATTCGGTACAACACTTGTTTGGAAGGGTCTCGATATGTCTCTGAACTTTGAGTATCAGCTTGGTGGTAAGATTTACGATTCACAGTATGCAGGTTTGATGACGAATCCAACAAGTACTTCTGATGCAGGTCAGACTTATCATAAGGATATTCTTAATGCATGGACTCCAAACAATACCGCATCTAATATTCCACGTTGGCAGTATGGAGATGAGTATGCTGCATATGGTTCTGACAGATTCCTTACCAGTGCCAGCTACTTGAACTTCCAGTCATTCACGCTTGGTTATTCACTCCCAAAGAGTTTGACAACACCACTGGGAATCTCTAAGATTCGTGTTTATGCGTCAGGTGAGAATCTCGTTCTCTGGTCAAAGCGTAAGGGTCTTGATCCTCGCCAATCGTTCTCAAGCGTAACCTCTATCAATAGTTATGCTCCTGTTCGTACTATTTCAGGAGGTCTTCAGGTAACATTCTAAATTTAAAAGGAGATTAAGAATATGAAAAATAAGATATTATCTATTATAGCGGTTGTAACACTGATGACATCAGCAACCAGCTGTATCAGGGAGATTGAGCCTCAGACCAGCTACGAGACCAGCTACGCAACAGTTGATCAGGTCGGCAATGCCCCCGGTGCGTTTAACAATGCCGTGGATGCCATTACGGCTACTCTTACCGGTCAGTTTGTATACAGTCCCAGCAACGAATATCTGTATGATTTGGGTATACCGGCATTCTATCTTGAGCGTGACATTATGGGACAGGATATTGTCTATCCTTACCAGAACTGGTACACTTATTGGTACACATCACAGTACCTCGGCCCGTCATACCGTTTTTCTCAGCTGCCTTGGACCTACTATTATGGATGGATTAAGAGCTGTAATGAGGTAATCAGCATGGCAGGCGAACAGCCAAGCGATAAGCAGAAGGCTGGTGCAGGTATTGCATACGCCATGCGTGCATACTTCTATATGGACCTTGCTCGTATGTACTGCCAGAAGCCTTATGCCGTTGACAAGAACGACGTAACTGTTCCTATCGTAAACGAGACGAAGTCTGTAGCAGACCTTACCACTAATCCTCGTGCCACAAATGAGGAGATATGGCAGTTCATTCTCTCTGACCTGGACAAGGCAGAAGAATATCTTGCAGGATATAAGCGTACAAACATTCTCACTCCTGACCAGAGCGTGGCTTATGGTCTAAAGGCTCGCGCTTACTTGGAGATGGAGGATTGGGCAAATGCTGAAAAATATGCGAAATTGGCTCAGAATGGTTATACCATTATGACTGCAGACCAGTACACAGACTGGGAGACAGGTTTCAATACTCCTAACGGAGCTTGGATGCTGGGTATGCAGTATAAGTCTGACGATCCTCAGATACTGCGTAACGATGCAGACTCAAGTTGGGGATCTCTGATGTGTATTGAGATTAATCCTAAGGTCTCAGGTTGCGGATATGCTGCCAACTATGGTCAGCCATTCTGTATCGACCGTCACCTCTATGAGACAATCCCTGCTACAGACTGCCGTAAGAAGTGCTATATCGATTTTGAGATTGATAATTTGCCAACAGACGCTGCAAAGGTTGAAGCTCTCTCTGTATACAGTAATCATCCAGACTGGCTGCTTAACACTGGTAAAACTGCTGCCGGACAAGGATATATTGGTGTAGGTGGTCTGCCTCTTAAGTTCCGTACGGCTGGTGGTGAGGCAGGTCGCGATAACCAGTATGTTGGTTTCGTAGTAGCTGTTCCTATGATGCGTGTTGAGGAAATGTATCTGATTGAGGCTGAGGCTGCAGGTATGCAGAGCGAGGAGCGCGGAAAGCAGCTTCTTACAGCTTTCGCAAAGACCCGTGATGCCAATTATGAGTATGGCACCCATGGTAGTGAAGCTTACTATAATGGTAGCACAGGTCAGTTCCGTAACGAGGTTTGGTGGCAGCGTCGCGTAGAGCTTTGGGGTGAAGGTTTCGCAACCTTCGACATCAAGCGTCTGCAGAAGGGTATTATCCGCAGTTATGCAGGAACAAACCACACAGACCAGTATCAGTGGAACGTAGAGACAACTCCTCAGTGGATGAACTGGTGTATTGTACAGACAGAGACCAACTATAACACTGCTTGTACCAACAACCCAGATCCAAAGGGACTTTCTGGTAACTCTGCACCATATGCATGGTAATAGTATATATAAATCATAAATGAATGAAAATATGAAAAAATATATAAGTTTAGCAATGTCGCTCCTGGCAATGATGGCATTCACTGCCTGTACAATAGAAGAAGGAACGACACCAGGAGGTGACTCAGCCCCCTATGTAAACGTAATGAAGTATGAGGTAACAGCTCCGCTGAACCCTGACAATGATGTAAAACTTAGAATAGTGGCCAATAATCAGGCAAGCGACGTATATTACCTCGCAGAGAAAACAGCAGATAAAGATGCACGTGGTTTGAGTGCAGAGGCTTATGCTGATTACGTTGTGTCTAATGGTACAAAAGCTTCAATGGAGAGTGATCTTCAGTCAGGAGGTAAAGTTTTTGATTTGACACTTACCAATCTCTTTGGCAAATACACGATTACTGCAGTAGCTGCAAATGGTGGCACAAAGAAATCTTCTTCAACAGTGTTCACCGGTCTTGACTGGGAAACAGTATGTGAAGGAACATACCAGTTTGGTATAAAGAACATCATTAGCATTGCAGGACAGATGACACCTACCACACTTCAGGTTTGTACAACAAACGACAAACTGTATCGTTTTAAAGATCTGTTTGGTGAGGGTTACCACCTTAAAATCAATCTTCTGTCCATCAAGGGAAAAAATTCCGATGGTGAATATACCTATTTCCGTATACCAGCACAGAAGACAGGACTTGAATTTGGCAGCTATGGTGAGGTGTCTATACGTGATGTAGGTTACTGGCAGGGTGACGATTCTTGGATTACTGATAGTGGTTATGAGAGCGGAATGTATGAAGACTATTTCTGCTTCATCATGGCTCAGTACTATGTATCTGCAGGAAACCTTGGTTACTCTGCAGGTAGTGGAAACAACTATGATATGTTCATTCCAGAATAATTGGATTTAGAATAATTAAAATGGGGCCTGGTAATAGATATTGCCAAGTCCCATTTTCCTATTAATAAAAACTGACTTTGTATGAGAAAAACTTTACTTATTTTGTTCGTATTCTTTTCCTGCATCTCATTTGCAAATTCTGTTTCAGAGATTGAAGCAAGGCAAAAAGCAGAATCATTTCTTAATGGCTTAACAAAGAAATACAATGGCACTACTCGAGCCAATATAAATAATCTGCAGCTGGTTAATACGAAATTTGATCAGCTTTATGTGTTTAATTCATATGACTCTGATGCATTTGTAATCATTTCTGCAAATGATAATACAGAGTCAGTATTAGGATATAGTGATAGGAGCACATTATCTGTAAGCAACATATCTCCACAATTATTATATTGGCTGGATGTGTTGAATAATCAGGTTAAAGCTGTTGCTAACGGGATGTACAAATCACGAGCAACAAGAGCTGATAATCATGATGCAATAGCTCCTATGGTTACAAGTCATTGGAATCAGACAGCTCCATATAACCTTCGAGTTGCAACAAGTAGTAATCAGTATGTTACTGGATGTGTTGCTACAGCAATGGCGCAGATCATGTATTATCACAAATGGCCTGAGGCTGTAACAGAAAGAGTTCCTTCGCCAGGTGCTGCACTAATTGACTTGGAACCTACATCCTTCAATTGGGCGCTGATGCGTAATGACTATAATAGAACAGATGTTGATGAAGGAGCACAGGAAGTAGCAAAACTGATGGCATATTGTGGCTATGCAGCCAAAATGGATTATGATATGGGCAGTTCCGGTGCCAATGAGACAAGTGCTGTAGAAGGTATGCGTAGATACTTAGGTTATGATAAGACCACCGAAGTTGTTTATCGAGTAAATTATACCTCACAGCAATGGGATAATATTATTTATCGCGAGCTTGCATCTCAGAGGCCTGTTATGATTTGCGGTTATGCACAAGGTAGTGGCAATGGCATAGGTGGTCATGCTTTTGTTTGTGATGGATATGATGGTAAGGGATATTATCATATTAATTGGGGATGGGGCGGAGATAGCGATGCCTATTTCCTGCTTTCAGTTCTTAATCCTGATGATCAAGGAGTTGGAGGCATACCCGGTTCTGATGGCTATTCAATATGGCAATCTGCTATTATTGGTATTCAAAAAGCAGAAAAGGCATACGAAACTCGCAGACTGGAAACAACACGAGTGTTTACACAGACAACGGATATTGAGCGTGTCAGCCCTACCGAAGACTTTTCGATAAAAGTCTATTCGTATCTGACAAATAATATCACACCTGAGCAAAATGGAACATTTGATACGGCATTTGGATTATACAATGGTGATGAGTTGTTGACAATGTTTGATGGTGCAACTGAAAAAACTGTTAAGAGTGGAAGCTTCGCTCAGGCAAGTAAGACGCTACAGTTTGGTAGCAATCTCAGTGATGGATTATATCAGATACGCGCCCTTCAACGTCTTAGTGGTACAACAGAATGGATACCGGCTCATTTGGCGCAAGGCAGATTTTTGCAGATTCAGATCACAGGTACACATCTTAAGGCAACAGAAGTAGATGCAATTGCTATTACAGAAAAGCTAATGACTAATATGGAGGTAGTTTCTGCTTCTGTCAATGGCACGGCATATGCAAAGTGTCCGGTTGAAGTGGTGGCTAGTATTAAAAATACTGGTATTAATAATACTGGCGTAATAGAATTATACTGTGGCAAGAAAGCTGATTATAGCGATGCAACATTGGTTTCGAGAGTTGGTGCAAATGTTGATATGGGACAGACAGAAGACGTCATGATGCATTTTGTACCCGAAGAGACTGGTACTTACTATCTTCGCATATCTAATTTGGCTAATGATGCTGTTTTAAAGGAGTTTAGTGTCAATGTAGTATCTCCACCTGCAATAATTGTACAATGTGAAGAAGCTTCTGTTTCCAACGCAACCTTTGCTCAGAAGAAAGGCAATACAGACTATTATAATCTGGCAGGAAATGAGCTGACCGTAAATCTTAAAATAAAGAATCTGGGTCAGGAAACCTACAAAAACTATATTTATGCATTCATTTTCAAGAAGCTTGAAAGCGAATCATGGACATCTAGTTCTACTTATAGGAGAGAGTGGGTAACAATAGAACCAGGCGAGACCACATCAGTTTCCCTCACGTTTAGTGGCCTTGAAGCTGGTTATCAGTATACATATAGCGCGTTATATATGGATTACAATACCATAACGCGTTTTGATGGTTTGAATATTGGCATTTATTTGGTTTCTGAAAATACAGGCATAAATATTCTTGATGCAGATAAAATCCAATCCCCCATATATGATATTCATGGTCGTAACTTCGGAACTTCTTTTGATGTTCTTCCAAAGGGGATCTATATCATTGATGGCAAGAAAGTAGTGAAATAACATCATTTTCCGATATTCGGGAGGGCTTGAATTTTGCTCTCCCGTTTTTTACCTTTCACATACAAGATTTTAATTTCTTCTGTATTATATATAATAGAAAAGAAGTAATTTTGCAATCATAAAAGAACGAATATGAAAAAGAGCATTTTATTCTGGATAGGTGTACTGGTGGTTACTCTGTCTACAGGCTTAAGCAGTTGTAACACAGATGGTGAATCGGATTTTAATACGGGCAACGTGAATTATGAAAGCAATCCGATTAATCTTAATGGAACATGGCATATGGTTAGCGCAAGCTTTGGATATCAAGTTGTTGTCATTCATTATTCTGTTGAGGCATCTGGTAATCGGGATGTAAGATATATCTATAGCTTTCACGATGGGATGTTAGTTCTTGATAGTGGCATGGCTTCTGATGGTCCTGGCTATTATTTAAAGAAACTTATTTAAAAGGTCCTAAAAACTACTCACATCACATGGTCACATCACGTTGGGCCAGGCATGCTGTGCGGAATTAAATAAAGTTTGAAGTTTTCGCTTTGCTGCTTTTGCGGAGGAGGAGGCTTGGTGTTCCTTTTCGACATTCGTTTGCGGAATCGTATTCGAAAAAAGTCGTGAATTCTTTTGCAGTTTGGAAAGAAATACGTATCTTTGCAACGTGATAATTATTTTGAGTATTTGATTATGTTACTTGACGTTAGTTAAGAAATTTGGTTGGGCTTGCATATTCTAATGATTTTATGTAGCGTTAATAACCTTTTAGAAACACAATTCGGGAGAGCTCTGGACAGCTCTCCCGAATTCTTCTATCAAAAAAAAACTTACTTGTTTACTTCACCAGGATAACCAGATACTTGCTGGTGCTCCAGAAGAGCTGTGGATCGGTGATGCGGAGAACATACTGCTTGTTGACATCACGCTCAAGAGTATATGCGCTTGATGGGTGAGAAGTCAGCATCTTGGCAGACTTGCTGTAAAGCTTGATCTCCTTGTCGATACGGATATCGATCTTGGTAAAATACTCCTTATTGAAGTTTGAACGGAGCACTTCGCCGTCGGCGAGGATATTCTGCTCCTTAAGTTCCTTCTTTGTACCGAATACGAACCAACCTGTGTTGAGCTGCTTGTCCTGCTGGTCGATGGTCTGTGACTTCTGGTTGGTCTCCTCAGTAAGGTTCTCAACATTACTGTTCAGGTCGGCCACACGCTCGTCGAGCTCTGCGATATGGATATCCTTCTTGTCGAGCTCCTCGCGGAGAGACTGTATCTGACGGTCTTTCTCCTCCATCTGCTC
>Ga0256407_10013034_pt1 | contig 11189 bp, 11 predicted proteins | sample RumenRJG_04DNA_FD_193489 | JGI IMG/M metagenome (GOLD analysis project Ga0256407, IMG submission 193489) | Bovine rumen microbial communities from Lethbridge, Alberta, Canada - RJG_04 | ecosystem: Host-associated > Mammals > Digestive system > Stomach > Rumen | place: Canada: Alberta... | reverse complement strand
TCAAGTCCTGGATGTCAACCATTGTCATCCAACGCTCGCCCTCAGTGATAAGACCGCAGGAAATACCCGCAACAGGAGCTTTAATCGGAACACCTGCGTCCATAAGAGCAAGGGTAGATCCGCAGATTGAACCCTGTGAGGTTGAACCGTTTGAAGAAAGAACCTCAGAAACAAGTCTGAGAGCGTACGGGAACTCCTCAACCGAAGGAATAACCGGAACAAGCGCTCTCTCGGCAAGTGCACCGTGACCTATTTCACGTCTGCCGGGACCGCGGCTGGGCTTTGTCTCGCCTACCGAGTAGCTCGGGAAGTTGTAATGATGGATATATCTCTTCTCGGTCTCGCCGTCAATGCCGTCGAGCAACTGCTTGTCCGAAACAGGGCCGAGTGTAGCAACGGTGAGAACCTGAGTCTGACCTCTGGTGAACAAACCCGAACCGTGAACTCTGGGAAGTACCGCAACCTCGCTTGCGAGAGGACGGATGTCATCCATTCCTCTGCCGTCAACACGCTTCTGCTCGTCGAGCAGCCAACGGCGAACGATAAACTTCTGAGTCTTGTAGAGGCACTCGTCAATAGCAGCCTCCTGCTCGGGATAAATCTCGTCAAACTTTGCGTGAACAGCCTCGTAGATGGGCTTTAAGCGCTCATCGCGGACTGTCTTGTCGTCTGTATCGAGGGCAGCCTTAACGTCCTCCTCTGCAAACGCCTTAATAGCCTCGAACATATCGTGGTCGGGCTCAAGGCTTGCAAACTCAAACTTAGGCTTGCCGATTTCGTCCTTAATCTCGTTGATGAACTTGATAATGCTCTGGTTAGCCTCATGGCCTGCCATAATAGCGTTGTACATATCATCATCGGATACGCAGTCAGCGCCTGCCTCAATCATAGCGATTCTCTCGCTTGTTGAAGCAACTGTGGTAGCCATCTTGCTTACCTTTCTCTGCTCCTCTGTGGGATTGATTACGTACTCGCCGTCAATCATACCAACCGAACAACCCGAAATAGGACCGTTCCACGGAACATCAGAGATAGAAATTGCGATTGAAGCGCCGATCATAGCTACGATCTCGGGCTGGCAATCGGGATCTACGCTCATTACTGTGCAGACGATAGAAACGTCGTTGCGCATACTCTTGTCAAAAAGAGGACGGATAGGACGGTCGATAACACGGCTTGTAAGAATTGCGTGTTCCGAAGGTCTGCCCTCTCTCTTAAGATAAGAGCCGGGAATTCTGCCTACCGAGTAGAGCTTCTCCTCGTAGTCAACCGAAAGAGGGAAAAAGTCAACTCCCTCTCTGGGCTTTGCAGAAGCGGTTACAGCGCAGTGAACCACGGTCTCACCGTAGGTTACAAGACACGCGCCGTTAGCAAGCTGAGTCATCTTGCCTGTTTCAACCTTAAGAGGTCTGCCGGCAAACTCAGTTTCGAACACTCTGTACTTGTCAAATGTCATAAAACTGTTCATTGTAAAATCCTTTCCGAAGCAATAGCTTCAATAAATTTATATTAACGGGATTTCACACTGATTTAGCAATAAAAACACAGCGTAAAACATTTTTGCGCGGTCTTTTTACCGCTAAAATACAGTAAGTGAATAATCCCGTTATATTTGAATTTAGGGCAAGAGAGCTTTCGCTCCGCTTGCCCTTGTTTTGTAAGATTACTTACGGATACCGAGTCTTGCGATAATTGAACGGTATCTCTCGATGTCTACCTTCTTGAGGTAACCGAGAAGGCTTCTTCTCTGACCAACCATCATAAGAAGACCGCGTCTGCTGTGGTGATCCTTCTTATGAATCTTGAGGTGCTCGGTAAGGTCGTTGATTCTTCTTGTAAGAAGAGCAATCTGTACCTCGGGAGAACCTGTGTCGCCCTCGTGAAGAGCGTATTCAGCCATTATAGCCTGCTTTTCTTCTTTTAACATTTTTATTCCACCTTTTAATTTATTTTGCCCGAATCTCAGAAAAAGGCTGTGAAACTCCGCATTTGCGGCTTACCCCCTAATCCGTGAAACAGGTCAACTGTTATATATTATCACAAAATCCTCTTAAAGTAAAGAGTTTTTGCAAAAATTATTTTGCATTATCGGTTCGTTTTTTCATCTGTTCAATAAGCTTTTCCTTGTCTTTTTCAGACAAAAGATTAAATAACCTCAAAAATTCTCTCGCCTTTACGTCCTCGGAAGTGTTATCGCTGAGCACCTCCGCACCGGTGTTTTCAGACAAGAGATAATTCAGGTCAACACCAAAAATCTCAGTAAGCTTTTTAAGCGCGGCAATATTAGGTTCTGTTACACCGGTCTCGTACTTAGTATAAGTCGTGCGGTTAATCTTAAGAATATCCGCAACATCCTTTTGTGTTAAACCCATACCCTTTCTGAGCGTTTCAAGCTTAGAGCCAAGGCTTGTTTTTTCGTTGTCCATTATCTCACCGCCAAACCCTATCAATTAATATTATATCTTATCGGCAACAGCGAATTCAATAAATGTGAAAAACTTTCTCACATCAGAATATTTGAGATAAATATTGCGGAAATAAAAAATTTACTATTGAAATTATTTTGAAATTAATGTATAATAACTTAGTCGAGTAAATAAAATTGCTGGAGTAGCGCAGTTGGTAGCGCAACTGATTCGTAATCAGTAGGTCGTGGGTTCAAGTCCCATCTTCAGCTCCATAAATAGAGACTATCATTTAATGTCGCGGTCTACGTTGTGATCGGAGCAACTTCACCGACTTTGGTAGTCTCTTTTTCATTTAAAGTAATCGGTATCGATGAAACGATTGTAATTATTTTCATCAGGAATATTGATTTTTTTGGAATTATCAGTTATATTATCCTTATAAAAAGGTGTATCGTTTAATACCGACGGCAGATACTTGCCCGAAGTAACTTGCGGTACGCCTTTTTTATCTTTTGGAGTATACATTACTTAAGCTTAAATACGCAAAAAGAGTACCACGCAGGTACTCTTTTTTTATTAAATATGAAAGAAATACATCGCAAAAACAGTTACTGCAATCGTCAAAATAATTGCGATGTGACTCCATTTTTTGTCAGCGAGAAGTCCGATGAATTCTCTTAAAAAGGCATTCAGGTAAAAATACGGCTTTGTTTTCGCGGAGATTCCCTGAGCCTTAAAGCCGCATTTTTTAGCTAAAATATAACCGCGGAAAACGTGGTAATTTGTAGTCGCAAAGGCAATTTTCACGTTATCAATACCGCCGGAGTGTTTCTCAATAATATTCTTTGAAAACTCCATATTCTGCATTGTGTTAACACTTTTGTCCTCGAGTAAAATCCGCTCCTTGGGCACTCCGATACCGAGCAGGTATTTTTCCATCGCCTCTCCTTCGGAAATAACCTCATCATCACCCTGACCGCCCGACGGAACAAATATAGCGTGCTTGCCGGTTTTCTCAAACTGCTTTTTCTCAAAAGCAACTGCGCTGTCAACGCGTCCTTTCAAAAGCGGAGTTAGGCTTCCGTCATTTCTGATTGCACAGCCGAGAATAATAATGTAGTCGCGGTCAAGCGACGGAGTAAATCTTGTCGCTAAAATTGTACATGCAACCGTTGAAATGAACATACATTCAAAATACGCGACAATATAAATCATCAGTAACCAAATAAAGATAGAATTCGGAATTTTCAATAGGAAAATAATTCCACCGAGGGTTAATGTCATTCCTACGCCCCAAAGTACTGCAAAAATAATGCCGAGCGTGTTAACGGGACGACGCCCCTCATGACGTATAAGCCAAATATTGCTGACAGCAAGCATAACAGACATAAACAACATAATCGGAGTCAGTCCGATGAGCAAAACGCCTCCTGTTTCTTTAATCAGCGAAGCCAGCTGTGTTATTGAAGCAACTGATTTGTTGATAATCTTATATGTTATGTAAAGGAACAAAAACGCTGTATAAATTCCGATACCTCCGCAGGCAATCATGGTGTGCGAAAAATCACCTTTTTTATTGTGTTCCGCAAAAATCCAAAACATAACAACCATTATGGCAAAGAACGATACAACAATGGCATATACAAGCACCATATAGCCGTTAAAGGAGACCTCGCCTGATGAGTTGTATATCAAAATATTAAAAATGCCAACCGTCATTTGCGTTTCAGATTGCATATAATCTTCACCGTAATAATCGTATGTAAAATTAAAGGTAGTCTCGCCTTTATTAAGAGAATCAAACTCAAAAACAAGTTCACCTTTTTCCATACGGGCATCAGTTAGCTTTACAATATTTTCGTTGTCGAATTTATACTCATATTTAGGCAGTTCATCTTTTCCCAAAAATACATGGGTATGGAGTGTTAAGTGACTGCCGTTGATGCTGATATATACAAAAGCAAACAACAAAGCCGCCAAAATGAAGATGGTCAAAAATACAAACTTTTTTCTGTCAGACATAATAAACACACTACTTTATAGATATTATACATTTATTGTAACATAAACGCTATGAAAAAGGAAGTACAAAAAAAGAAAAACGCCCTTTCCGTGATGTTCTTAACGGAAAATTCGGTGGCTGACATACCCTGAAGGTTTAAATGTGCCTTCAGGGTATGTTCTGTTTAGTTTTTGTCTAATTGAAACGTGTACTGGATGACGATGGTGTTGCCACAGGTGCGCGAGTATCTGACTTCCTTTTCGTAGACATCAATCCGCTTGATGAAGGCACGGAGAATTTCGGGAGTGAGCTTTTCAATGTTAATATACTCTTTCGCTTTTGCTATAAACTCTTTGACGTATTTTTCCTGTAAATCAATCTCATCAATTCTTTCGTTGAGTTCGTTCAGCTTAGTGCGAATCTGTGCCTGTTCTTCCTCATAACCTGATGCAAGAAAATCATAGCGTTCGGGCGTGATGCGTCCGACAACTCTGTCCTCGTAGAGACAACGGATGATGTTGTCAAGCTCGTGAAGCCGAGTGGTCAACTGTGATTTTTCTTTTTCTGCCGAAGCATAATACTTCTTAGCTTCGGCTTTTCCTTTCTCCGTTGCCATAGCGTAAAACTCATCACTGTGGTTGCTCGCCAACGCTATCATGGATTTCAACTGTGCAAGAACTATCGTATCAAGCACCTGTTCCTTGATATTGTGTACGGTGCATCGTGATTTCCCCTGCTGATAACCGCCACACTGGAAGTAGTTTTTCTCAGCAGGCATCGTTTTTGAGCGGTGCAGATACATCCGTTTACCGCAGTCTCCGCAGTAAAGATAACCGGAATACTTATCTATTTCGCCCTGTGCATCAGGACGCTTTCTGCCTTCAAAATGCTTCTGTACAAGGTCAAATGTTTTTCTGTCAATAATTGCTTCGTGAGTATTCTCAAAGATAAGAATATTCTCAGGCTCGTTCTTGATACGCTTTTTTAACTTATTTGACTTTGTATAAGTCTTGAAGTTAACGGTATCACCAACGTAAAATCTGTTTGAAAGCATTCTGCGGATTGTCGTGATAGTCCATTGGTATGGATTGTTAAGGTCAGGATGACCGCTGCGGCTTCCGGTCTTTTTGAATTCATATACGCCGGGACACTCCACCTTGCGTTCGGAGAATAGATTGCATATTTTTCTGATTCCGATTCCGCTTGCGTATAAATCGAAGATTTCTTTTACAATCGGCGCGGTTTCAGGGTTGGGGATCCATTCCTTTGGATTGTCAGGGTTGCGCATATATCCGTAAGGAACCGTTGTGCTGATTCTTTCCCCGCGCTCACCCTTTGAATGAATGACAGCTCTGATTTTCTTGCTCGTATCTCTGGCATAGAAATCATTGAAGTAATTCTTGATACCTGAGAAGTCACTCTCACCATAAAGGCTGTCAACACCGTCATTGATTGCGATAAAACGCACATCATATTGAGGGAACGTAATCTCCATCAGCATACCTGTCTGGAGATATTCTCTGCCGAGTCGGGACTGGTCTTTGACGATGACCGTTCCGACTTTGCCCGCGTAAACGTCATCCATCATCTGTTTGTAACCGGGGCGGTTGAAGTTTGCGCCGGAGTAACCGTCGTCAACGTAGTACTTGCAGTTGTGCAGATTATTATCGTCCGCGAACTTTTTGGTAATGATTTTTTGATTGGATATACTATTTGATTCGCCCTCGCGCTCGTCCTCTTGTGAGAGTCGGCAATAGAGGGCGGTAATCAATTGGTTTGAATTTGTGTTTAACAATTTGAACCTTCCTTTCCGAATGCAGCCACTCTGAAATTCAAACCGAATAGGATACAGCAACAGGATACCCCAACTCGGCTTGAATGTCCAGAGATTTTGGCATTTTATTTGCAATAAAACTTTTGACCCGCCGTTGCAGAAACTTAGTTTATATATCTCAGTTTTCCAAAGGCGGATTTGGATGCAACGTAAGTGCCCTACGGGTACACGTTGCTATTTTCCGCTGATTAAATATTTGATGGTGTCACTGACGGTGGGAGCGTCATCGGTAGGGTTTACAGAAATAATCTCGTAAGTCGCGCCGTTGACTGTCATGGTAGTGGAGCTGAATAGATTCCTTCTGTAAAAATCTGTTTCGTTATTCAGAGTAATCGTGCTGAATTCTTTGTCCATAGAGTCCTTTCCTCGCCGTAGTAAATGCGGCGAATTGTTTTTATTAATCTGATAATGTGGTAGTTGGTTTTGAAACAAAACCGGTTCATATTTGACATCAATCCTTTCGTTTATATATAGTTTAGAGTGTCATAGAGAAGCCTTCATCCTCGTCATCGTCGTAATCTTTTTCGTCGTAGTCACTCTCTCCGAAGATTTCTTGGAGGATTTCTTCTCTGGTTTTGTATTCATCTTGTTCGTAATCTAATTCTTGGTCGGGAGTTTCGTTTATTGCATTGGCAATCATGCCGATACCTAAACCGAGAACCGTACCGAGAGCAGAGCCGTTTTCCTCGGCTTCGATACGCTTTCTGCGCTCGTCCGGGTCTTCGGAATCGTTGTCAACGATTTTAGATACCGCTCCGGAAAGGCTGCCAACGCCAGCTATAACGTTTGGATAGCTGTCGGCAATTCTCTGCGATTCTGCTTTTGCAAGAGCACGTTCTCGCAGATGCTGCTCGTAAAGCTTGCGCGAATTCTCCCAGCCTGTCGGCAGTTTTTCGTCCGAAGCGTTGTCGGGAAACTCTCTTTGCAGAAGCTCACGCTCAATATTTTATTTCAAGTATTTGTCATCGTGCAGTCGAATATCACGGCTGCTTTTGCCGTTAGGGCAGTGAAAGGTCAGATACTTTCTCTCGTCAGTCCACGTCATGTGATAGCCGAAAATGGACATAGAGCGGATAAAATCGACCTTGCTGCCGCTGAACTCCATCGCCTTGTCGATGTCATTTGCCAGCTTTTGTTTCCAACTCTCGCCCTTCATCCTCGCTCGGTACTCTCTGGTGGACATTCTTTTGCCGCCGCCCTCGTACGGTTTCAGGACGGAAAGCCCGTGCGCAAAACAGATTTCGTCGCTGAGTTTGCGCAGCTTTTTTAGCGTTGACGGCGACTGACGGAGCTTCATTCCCGATTCAAAGCCGACCGAATTGATGATGAAGTGGCTGTGAATATGGTTTGCGTCGCAGTGAGTCGTGACCAAAACCTCGTGACCTGACCACGCCTTTTCCGCAAATTCCAGTGCGATTTCATGCGCTTGTTCAGGAGTAATCTTTTCTTTTGGTGAGAAGGATTGCGCGTAATGATAGAAACATATACCGTTGTCTTTGCCATAAACCTTCTTCGTCGCCATGAATTCCTGGAAAGCATTTGTACCGTCGCAGTTGACTCCGCTGATTAATTGCCGTTTGGATTTGCTGTCGTAGGTTTTGTATTCCTGCATACAGTAGTTGATAACCGCTCGCATAGCAAACCTGTTTTGTCGATGTTCGGGGATATACATGACTGTTGCCATCGTTAATCTCCTTCCGTCAAGCTGAGAATCGCGTCGTAGATTTTTCGCTGACCTTCGATAACAGAATCGAATTTACCGAAGAAAAACCGTTTTGAATTGATCTTCCGCGCGATTTGATTGATGTTGTTGCCGATACGTTTCAGCTCGACAAGCACTTCGGATAGGTCTGTCACCGTGATGTTTGTGTTACATGAACACTCAATCAGATAGTCCGTCAAGGTCATATGCGCTTGCTTTGCTTTGTTTGTAATCTCTTTCTTTTCTTCCGGTGTTAACCGGATGGAAATGGTTTGATTTCGTTTTCTATTTGCCGTAATTGTTACCTCCGTGGTTATTAAAAAAGTGGGTTCGGGCTTCTGCCCGTTTTTACGCGTTTGGCGGACAGCCGGACGCTCTGCTTGCCTCAGCAGAGCTGAGAAAAAACGTGAGATAAACTCACGCCGTACTTAGTCCGCATGAATGTGTTTTTTGTATCTAACAGTGGGTGAACTGTATTTTCTGCAACTTCTGCAACAGCGCGGAAGAAGCCAGCGAATAAGCCAAATTCGACACTTCTGTTTCTGCAACAGAGCGCGGCGCAACTGCAACAGTGCCACAGTTGTACAACAGAAAAAGAGAAAGGCTTTTCACAGCGTACAAGCCGTTTTCAATGCTCTGCCACAGTTGCCACAGAAAATATCAGGTACCGTTCACTATCTGTTCCGCCTTGAATTTATCGAGCGCCATATATCGACTGTTCTTTCCTGCGTAGCGAACAGAGACCGTGTTGCTGCCCTGAGAGGTTTTTATCAAACCGTCCTCGGCAAGAGCTTTCAGCAGTGCCTTGCTCGTCAGGCTGAAACTTTCACCCTGCTCATTGCAAAGCACCTTCACATGACGGTAAGCGATATCCTTGTTGAGATAGAGATAATGCTCGTCCTCGAACCCAACAAAGTTTCTCGGATACGGGTCTTCGCCGAGTGACAGATCCTTGTGCGTCACAGCGACAGCGCCGGACTCAATCAGCGCGTAGAGCTTTTTCACAAAGACAACCGAGGGCTTGTCGCTCTTGATATTCTCGCTCTGTCGCTTTGCCAATTGGTAAAGGATTTCTTTGAATTCGCTGTCAAGAATATTTGCGGCGTATTCGGTGATAACCTCATGCTCCTCTAAAATCCACAGGAACATTTTCATGCCGATTCTTAACTCAGCTACCATTTCAGGCACTCTGCCGTGACAGGAAATTCCTGTCTGAATAAAATCATTTCGATAGGCGATAAAAGATTCTTTGAGCATTTTCACAAAGCCTTTTTCGATTTTTTCTGCTTGGAGAAATCTTTTCCTGATCCATTCCGTGTAACCAAACATCGCTCTGCGAAAAACTCCCTGCTCCGCATACTGCTGAAACGAGGACAGAATATCTAAGTTGACGTCGCCGTCCTTCAGCTCTAACAGGAAATACCGCGCGGTTCCGCTCTCACCGATATCGGGCGGGAACTCCGAGGTAACTATCGCGTTGCCGAGCGGCGGACGCGACTCCATCGGAGAGGAATCCTTTCGCAATCTGCCGCGTCCTGTTCTGTCTCCGTAGGAACGGACAAGTGCCTGCATGGTACCTGTCAGCTTTCTTTCGTCATCTCTGCCGCAAGGGTGGAAATCATCAATACAGGTCAGCACGTCTTTCAAGGCGAATGCGTTCTGAATAATGCTGTTCGCCGTATCCCGAAACGACATTGGCAAATTACTGGCATTGAATATTCCGAAGAAGCAAAGGAACAATGCCGCCAGTGTACTCTTGCGCGTGCCTGTTCTGCCAATGATGTTCAAAACAAATTTCGGCATACATTGCGCCTGCCTGAGAAACTCAATCAGCGGAGTTAGAAAGGTGAACGCCAACAGAACAAGAACAATCTCTTTCAGCGCAGGCGGTGTTTTTATCATCGAGTAGACCGTTTCCAAATCCGATTTTGAAAAAGTCTGCTCCCCGCAGTAGCTTTCGAGCTTTCCCTTTAAGCTGACGTTGAATTTGCTGTCACCGGGCAGAAGATAGTACCAAGCGTTTCCGATTTTCTTCCAGCCTGTCTGTTGGTAAATGAATTGTTGCTCTGCATTTTCGGAAGTTGACTGAATGCTGTAACGCACATGTTCCTTAACGTTTTTGCCAACTTCCAAAATACATTTGGCGCCCCATTTTTCAAACAGCCAATTGAAGGAAGGGAAGTCTTTGCCGGATACTTCTATCTCAGGAAGAGCCTCGCCGTTTGCATGTTGACCTGCCAACCGCAGAACCTTTGTTTCCGTCGCGCCGTCATCAATTGTCATCTCACTTTTGATGTACGGCGTGAAGTTCGCCAGCTTTTTGTCGTACTTACCGTGCTTTTCGGTAACCTCCATGCAGAGGTTTCCATCGATTACCTTGTACGGCGACGGATACTGTACAAGGCTTTCTTGAGTTGTTGCGTTTGTAATTGACATGGTTGTCACAGCCTTTCTTATAAGATTTTTTCGTGAAACACAACGCTCCCACGCTGAAAAAGTGGGAGTAGTATTCATTTTTGCAAACAATCATAAACATCAGCTCCTTTTAAGATTTTGGGCATAGAAAAATCCCTATAACTTGTCATTTGTCAAGCTATAGGGATTTTTGATTTCTTCTCTTCGTTCTTATTATACCGGATTTTACAAACTCGCGTCAATTGTAAGCGATGACGGGAATTGAAACAGTTTTTGCCATTCTACTGTCTGGATTGCACTGGGGATTTGCTTCAACTATATTGTGGAATTGTTTTATGCGAGATTATACTTTTCACGGACAAATTAAAACCGTCAACCGACAATTTTCCCTTCTACTATATCAATGTCAAATTTTTTAAAAAGTCCGTAAAAACGTGTGACGACCCAAAACCGTTTCCTAAAAGGTTGTGACAAAACGCGTTCACCGCCCGGTATTCAGCCGGACGGTGTTTTTTCGCCCACAAACCGCGACAAATCGGCTGTGTGGGATTTGTTTGGCGTGGTCGGGTACGACTCCCACCGATTCTTTCGCACGACACGGGGCAAAACAGGGGGCGTCAGGCTTTTCTCTCTGTTAGGGAAAATAAAACATAATCATTGTAATCAGTCAGTTGCACGCTGAATGAATAACCATCCTTGCTATCAACAAAAAGCGTATTATCATTTACATGCTCTACGGTGTAAATGCCTTTGCTCTCATAATAACCATGAACGTCAACAAGACTGAATTGTTTACTGAAATAAACCTGACCCTTAAACGGTGTTGCT
>Ga0256407_10013033_pt1 | contig 11189 bp, 9 predicted proteins | sample RumenRJG_04DNA_FD_193489 | JGI IMG/M metagenome (GOLD analysis project Ga0256407, IMG submission 193489) | Bovine rumen microbial communities from Lethbridge, Alberta, Canada - RJG_04 | ecosystem: Host-associated > Mammals > Digestive system > Stomach > Rumen | place: Canada: Alberta | collected... | reverse complement strand
CCAACGTGATCTCTGTCAACACGCTGGAGGACAAGGAGGAGGTCGCGCAGGCGTTCAGCAAGTACGACTTCTTCGTGCTCCCCGTCGTGGACGCCGAGGGCAGGCTCGTCGGTATCGTCACCTTCGACGACGCCATCGACGTCATGGAAGAGGAGGCGACGGAGGATATCGAGAAGATGGCGGCTATGCTGCCCTCCGACAAGCCCTACCTCAAAACCGGCGTGTGGGAGACGTGGAAGGCGCGCATCCCGTGGCTGCTGCTGCTGATGGTCTCCGCCACGTTCACGGGCCAGATCATCGCGGGCTTTGAAAGCGCGCTCGCCGCCGTCGCGATCCTGACGGCGTATATCCCCATGCTGATGGACACCGGCGGCAACTGCGGCGGACAGGCGAGCGTCACGGTCATCCGCGGCATCTCGCTCGACGAGATTGAGTTTGCCGATCTTCCACAGGTGGTGTGGAAGGAGATCCGCGTGGGCGTGATCTGCGGCGCGACGCTCTCCGCGGCGAACTTTTTGAAGATCATGTTCATCGACCGGTTGGTGTTCCACAACCCCATCACCATCACCATTGCGGCGGTGATCTGCATTACGATGCTGCTCACCGTCATCTGCGCCAAGATCATCGGTTGCATCCTGCCGCTGCTGGCGAAGAAGCTGGGCTTCGATCCGGCGGTCATGTCCTCGCCGTTCATCACGACGCTGGTGGACGCGGTGTCGCTGCTCATTTACTTTAATTTTGCAAGAGTTTTGCTCGGAATTTAGGAGACAACATGGAAAAGAAACTACAGGAATACGCGAAATTACTCATTGAAGTGGGCCTGAGCCTGCAAAAGGGCCAGACGCTGATGATCCAGTCTCCGGTGGAGTGCGCGCACTTCGCGCGCCTCTGCGCCGACGCCGCCTACGACGCGGGCTGCCGCGAGGTGGTGCTGTCGTGGAGCGACGATTATCTCAACCGCGCGCGCTATCTCCGCGCGGACGGCGCGGTGTTCGACGAGGTGCCGGAGTGGCGCAAGCGCTTTTTCAACGATTATGCCGCGCAGGGCGTGCCGCGCCTCGTCATCGACGCCACCGACCCCGAGACCCTCCGCGGCGTGGACTCGGACCGCATCATCCGCGCCCAGCGCGTTTCCGGCAAGGAGTTGGAGTACTACTACCACGTCTATATGAACAACGACGCGCCGTGGTGCATCGCGTCCATCCCCATCCCCAGCTGGGCGAAAAAGGTGTTCCCCGGCGTGAGCGAGGACGAGGCGATGCAAAAGCTCTGGGACGCGATCTTTGAAACCGTCCGCATCAGCGGGGACGGTACGGCGGTGGAAAAGTGGAAAGCGCACCTCGCGCTGCTCGAGGAGCGCAAGAACAAGCTCAACGCCCTGCGCTTCCAAAGCCTGCACTACACCAATTCCCTCGGCACCGACCTCACCATCGAGTTGCCGGAGGGCCACCTCTGGGCGGCGGGCAACGGCGCGACGCCCAAGGGCCAGCCCTTCGTCGCCAACATGCCGACCGAGGAGATCTTCACCGCGCCGCACCGCCTCGGCATCAACGGCGTGGTCTACGCCGCGCTGCCGCTGGTGGACAACGGCAACATCATCGACAAGTTCCACATGGTGATCAAAGACGGCAAAATCGTCGAGTCCCACGCCGAAGTGGGCGAGGAATTCCTCAAGGCGGCCTACACGGTGGACGAGGGCGCGTCCTACTTCGGTGAGGTGGCGCTGGTGCCCTACGACTCGCCGATCTCGAACCAGGGGATTCTCTACTACAACACGCTCTTTGACGAGAACGCCCGCTGCCACCTCGCCTTCGGCGAGGCGTATCCGGAGTGCCTCGAGGGCGGCAACGACATGAGCCGCGACGAGCTCAAAGAACACGGTCTCAACTGGTCGATCAACCACGTCGATTTCATGGTCGGCACCGCCGACCTCTCCATCGTCGGCACGACGCACGACGGGAAGGAGATCCCAGTATTCGTCGACGGCAATTTCGCCATCTGATTTGCCATCTGAAAAGGAGGGCTGGCTATGGTCACGACCGCAACGCTCGTCTGGCTCGCCGTCGGCGCGGTGCTCGCCTTCGCGCTGCCGCTCGGCGTGCTCGTCTGGTGGCGCGAAACGCGTAAGGCGAAGCTGCTGCCGTTCTTCGTCGGTGCGGTGGTGTTTGTCGTGTTTGCGCTGGTGCTTGAAACGATGCTGCATCAGGTTTGCGTCTTTGGCGATAACGCGATATCCCGCGCGATCAACGCCAATCCGTACCTCTATATGCTCTACGGCGCCCTCGCCGCGGGGCTCTTCGAGGAGACGGGGCGCTATGTCGCGTTCCGTTGGCTGATCGGCAAGCGCCGCTATCCCGAGCGCGACACGGCGGTGACCTACGGCATCGGCCACGGCGGGATCGAGGCGATGCTGACGCTGGGCGTGACTTACGCGGGGATGTTTATTCTCGCGCTCTACCTGCGCCACGGCAACCAGCCCGCCGCCTTGGCAATGATGGGTGGCGACGCAGAGGCACTGTCCACATATATTGCGACGCTGGAGCAGTTCACACCCGGCACGGTGCTGCTCGAGATGATCGAGCGCGGGGGAGCGATGATCCTGCACATTGCGCTGTCGATCTTCGTGTTCCTCGCCGTGCGGGACAAGACGCAGTGGACGTGGTTCCCGTTCGCCGTTGCGCTCCACGCGATCGCGGACATGCCCGCGGCGCTCTATCAGCGCGGCATGCTGCCGCTGAGTGTCGTGGAGATCTGGGTGTGGGTCGTGGCGCTCTACGCGCTGCGCTCCGCGCGCAAGCAGTATCTCGAAGCAATGGACCCCTGAACATAAAAAACCGCCGAAAGGCGGTTTTTTGCTATCAAAATACCAGCTGCACCAGCAGCATGTAGATCACTGTGCCGGATAAAATGCTGATAAGCGAGTTGCGCTTCCAGACCTGCAAGCCCACCACGCTCAGCGCCGCGATCAGCTCCGGCAGACCGTGGGGCGCGGCGGTCACGGCGGTATCCCTGAGGCAGTAGACCACCAGCATGCCGATGATCGCCGGGGGCAGCACATGGCCGAGATAGACGACGTAGGCGGGAATGGGGCGGTCGGCACGGAAAATCAAAAACGGCAGGAACCGCAGCAGGATCGTCACCGCCGCCATGACCGCGACCAGCACCGCGGAATGTCCAAAGCTCATTTCGCCGCCTCCTTTCGCGGACTGCACCGGCCGCGCAGCAGCGTGAGGACGAGCGTGATAAGCAGCATGGCGGGGATCAGGAACCGATCCGACCCGAATACGAGCAGACACGCGAGCGTGGCAAGCAGCCCCGTCAGCGCGGGGACGTGGCTGCGGGTCGTGAGCCACTGCTCGGTGAACGACGCGAGGAACAGCGCCGTCATGGAGAACTCGATGCCCCGCGTGGAGAACGGGATCACGCTGCCGAGCGCGCTCCCCAGCACGCTGCCCGCCACCCACCAGCAGTGGTCGAACAGCGAAACCAGAAATCGGTAGAGGTCAGGGTCGGCGCCCTCCGGCGGCTTGCCGTCGGAGAGGATGGAGTAGGTCTCGTCCGTCAGCGCGAAGATGAGGTAGGGCTTGTACTTCGCGGCTTGATAGCGCTCGATCATGGAGATGCTGTAAAACAGGTGCCGCGCGTTGACCATGACGGTTGTGAGCGCGGCGGTGAGCAGCGACGCGCCGCCGGCGAGGAGGCTCACGCCGACAAACTGCATCGAACCGGCGTAAATGAGCAGGCTCATGGCGAACGCCCACGCGACGCCGTATCCCGCGTCCCGCAGTAAAATGCCGAAGCCGATGCCAAGCACGACATAGCCCGCCATCACCGGAACGGAGCGCAAAAACGCCTCTTTTACGACGTTTGCACCGGATTTCGCCATGATCTCACCCCTCTGCGTCGAAATTCGATTTACTCTACCACGCTGAAGCGAGCTTGTCAATGCACCCTTGCGCTGTCCGCACTTTTGATGTAAAATAGAGGGAAAGAAGGTGAGCCTATGAGCTATATCGCGGTGGCGGGCGGCGTGAACGTCGATATCGGCGCGTTCCCGTCCCAGAAGCTGAAAACCAAGGATTCCAACCCCGGCCACGTCAAGACCAGTCTCGGCGGCGTGGGGCGCAACATCGCCCACGACCTGCGCCTGCTCGGCGCGGAGGTGGAGCTGTTCACCGTTTTGGGCGGCGACGGTTACGCCCGCGCGATGGCGGAGTCCTGCGCGGAGCTGGGCATCGGGCTGAGCCACGCCCTGCACGTGGACGATATGCGCACCTCGACCTATGTGTTCATCGCCGACGAGCGCGGCGACATGGCGCTCGCGGTGTCGGACATGGCGATCTGCGAAAAGCTGACGCCGGACTACTTCGCGCGGAACCTCGACGCGCTCAACGCCGCGGCGCTGGTGGTGGCGGACACGAATCTGAGCGCGGAGTCGATCGCGTACCTCGCGGAGCATCTGACCGTGCCGCTGTTCGTCGATCCGGTGTCCACCGCCAAGGCGGAGAAGCTGCTGCCGATCCTGCCGAAGATCCACACCCTCAAGCCCAACGGGCACGAGGCGGAGCTGCTCTCCGGCGTTCCGGTGGTCGACCGCAACAGCGCCCGCCGCGCGGCGCGCAGGCTCATCGACCTCGGCGTGAAGCAGGTGGTCGTCTCGCTGGGCAAGGAGGGCTTCCTCGCCGCGGCGGAGGACGAAACCGTGTGGGAGCCCGCGCCCGAGGCGGAGGTCGTCAGCACTACCGGCGCGGGGGACGCGCTGATGGCGGCGCTGGCGTGGTCGTATCTGCGCGGCGAAAACCTCTCCCGCACGGCGGCGCTGGGCGCCGCGGCCGCCGCCATCACCATCGAGTGCGAGTCGACCATCAACCCCGCGCTCTCAGCGGAGGCGGTGCTGCGCCGTGCGAAGTGAACTCAAACGCCCCTATCCGGCGATCCGGACGGGGGCGTCGCTCTCCTGCGGCGGCAGCCAGAGCTGGTTTCCGGACGAGAACTTCCGGCGCTGCGGCTGCGGCGTCGTCGCGTGTGCGGACGCGCTGCTGTATCTGACGGGGCGGGTAGAGCTGACGCGGGAGGAATACTTCGCCCACGTCGCCGCGCTGCGAAAGTATTTCCTGCTGATCCCGCGACGCGGCATCGACGGCGTGCGCCTCGCCGTGGGCTTCAACCTCTGCGCGCGGCGGCTGGGCGTGGACGCGCGGGCAGGGTGGAGCGCCTCGGGCGCAAAGTTTTGGCATCGGCTGGAGACGCAGCTCCAAAACGACCTGCCCGCGATCATTTCCATCGGGCCGAACTTTCCCCGCGTCTGGGGGAACGAGCGCCTGCCGCTGTATCGCAAAACGGCGGAGGGCAGCTACACCGAAGCCGGACGCTCCAAGGGACACTTCCTCACGGTCATCGCGCTGGACGACGAATGGATGGAGGTGTCGTCGTGGGGTCAGCGGCTGTATCTGGAGCGCCGCGCCTACGCGGACTATATGCGCCGGCAGGGCGCGCTGTTTACCAATTTGCTGTTTCTGGAACGAAAAAACGCTGAGGCGTAAGCCTCAGCGTTTTTCTTTTACCACGGGTGCGCGGCGTAGGACTGCGCGGCGGTCATCGCGAAATACTTTAAATCCGTCCAGCCGCGCTGATCGCCCCAGGTGACGTCGATGTGGTATGAGACGCCGTCCAGCGTCGCCACCGTCCAGATGTGGTTTTCCTCCAGACTGGGCAGGGCATAGCAGTCGATGCCCTCCAGCTTGAGAAACAGATTGTACGCGCCGGTGTAGCCGTCGCAGACGGATTTGCCGTCGACCAGTGCGCTGTAGGCGATGTGGCTCGCGGAATACTCGTCGCTCGCGCCCTTCCAGTCGTACTCGCAGTGGTCGCACAGCCATTGATAATAGACAAGGGCGATCTCGTACTGGTTCATGTCCGCGGTCAGCGCGCCGGTCTCCCAGAGCGTATCGTGGACTTTGATCGCCTTTGCCATCGTCTGCTCGCGGACGGCATCCATCTGCTCCGTGCGGACGTCGCCCTTGTCGTCCAGACAGTTCATGGCGTAGAACGTCAGCTCCGCCCGACCGCTGCGCAGATAGCGCTGGCAGGAGACGGCGTTGTACATCTGCTCGCAGTAGACCTTGACGCGGGCGGTGAAGACCTCCGCCAGCGTCTGGGCGTCGGATTGCGTCAAGGGTTTGGGATAGCGCAGGGAGATGGTGTTGGCTCCGTTCGAGAGCATCTGCCGCACCAGCGCGTCGACGGCGGCTTCATCGTCGTAGGCGGGCGCCTGAGAGACGGATTCGGGCGGCGGGACGAGGTCGGAGAGCGTCATGCCCGCAACAGACCACGGCGGCGTGAGCGACCACTGGAGCGTGAGCCGCAGCGAGGGGTCGACCATGCGCGTGACAAGCGCCGCGACCTCGGCGCGGGTGGTGGGCTTGTCCGGCCAATAGCTGCCGGTGCTGTCCATGCCGTTGAGCAGCCCCTGCCGGTAGAGCCAGAGGATCTGGGGCTGGTAGGGCGTATATTCGTCCACGTCCGTGATGTACTGTCCGGCGGCGTAGGCGTCGGTGACCAGCGTGCCGTTGGGCGAGCCGAAGGCGTCCTCCGGCAGCGACAGGGCAAAGATACCCGCCAGCTGCGCGCGGGTCGCGACCGCGGCATAATCCGCCAGCGAGTCGTCCATGGCGCCCTCGGCGGCAAGATACGCGACATAGGGCGTATACCATGCCTCGTCGGTCGCGTCGGTGATCGTGTTGCCCTGATACGCGGCGTGGCTGCGCGCGGAGAGCGTCAGCAGCTCTGCGACCGTGATGTTTGCGTTCGGTGCGAAAGCGTTCGGACTCTGTCCGCGGAACAGGCCGTATTCGTAGCTTGCCGCGACATTGCCGTAAAACCAATCCGTTTCGCTCACGTCGGAAAACTGACCGGCGTAGGCGGCGACCTTCGGTACCAGCGCGCCTTCCTCCGCCTCCATGATGTGATAGACGTCGGGCGCGTCGGGGTAGGCGGCGTCCTCGACCATGGCGTGCGCGTGGACGGAGAGCAGCAGCACCAGCGGCAACAGTGCGAGGATGCGGTGGGTGATTCGTTTCATGGCGTTTATCTCCTTCGTGAAAGCTAGGGAACGAGAATATCCAGTTCCTCCGCGGCGATCGGTTGGCCGTAGGGGTTCAGCGCCTCGTTGACCAGCGCGAGCGTCGCGTCGGGGTCGAGCACAAAGACGGATTCGCCGCGGTACCAGCCCGCGCCGTCTCCGGGCAGGGTGTGGAAATGCAGCCCCTCCGTGCCGATCTTCGCCGCCTCGCCCGCGAGCCACGCGAGATTCGCGGCGGTGAGGTCGGTCTTGACGCAGGAGGAGAGCATCTGCGCCAGCGCGGGAACGTTCCGCAGCCGCAGCGCCTGCCGCGCGGCGGCTTTCAGAAACGACTGCTGCGTTGCGATGCGCCCGAGGTCGGCGTCGGCGTAGCCGCCGCCCGCGTTGTTCTTGCGCCAGCGCACGACCTCCATCGCCTGCTGCCCACTCAAATGCCGCGGGCCTTGTTCGTAGTGGATGTGCAGGTTTTGCGCCGGATCGTCGTAGTCCATGTCGGCGGGCACGTCGAAATCCACGCCGCCGATGCGGTCGATCATGGTCACAAAGCCCTTGAGATCCACTGTGACCGAGCTGTCGACCGGCACGCCCAGCAGGCGCTCTACGTCGGCGCGGAGGCGCTCCGTGCCGCCGGAGGCGTAGGCGAAGTTGAGCTTGTTGCTGTGCCGCTCCGTGTGGAGCAGCGTGTCCCGCGGCAGGCTCACCGCGTCGATGCGCCCATTCGGCACGTCCAGCCGGACGAGCAGGTTGGTGTCGCAGCCGCCGCCGGCGTCGTCGATGCCGGAGACGAGGATCGTGTAGCAGTACGGGCGGCGCGTGCGCACCGCCACTACCTGCGCGTCGTCCCCTGCGGCAAGCTCCACCGGCACGGCGACCGGTGCATCGGCGATCTTCGGCGCGGATCGCCGATGCAGCGTCTGCGCCGCGAGCACGATCAGACTGATCGCCAGCGCGGCGAGCAAAACGGCATGAAGCCGCCGCGCCGCTTCGCCGGAGTTCTTATTATACGACCTTTGCACGCAATTCACAAGCCTAAACGCCCTTGTATTTTTTTCTGGTGGCGATGCCGCCGCGGATATGCCGCTCCGCCTTGTTCTCGTCCAGCACCTCCCGCACTTGCGCGTACAGCGCCGGGTTGAGGGCGGGCAGGCGATCCCGCAGATCCTTATGTACCGTGGACTTCGATACGTCAAACTTTTTCGCGGCGGCGCGCACGGTGGCGCGGTTCTCTATGATGTAGGCAGCGAGCGCGCAGGCGCGCTCCTCAATGTTTCCTTTCATAGCAGCACTCCCGAATGTCAAGGTGGTACATGATATGAGCGAAAAAACGGGAGTATGCGGCGGGGAATCTTTATGGAAAATAAACGTTTACTTTTTCCGGAGTTTGTTATATATAGTAGTACAAAACAGTGGGAAAAATAGAATTCAGAGGCAGAGAAACATGAGACAGTATCGGGCGGGTATCGACATCGGCTCCACCACCGTCAAGCTGGTCGTTCTGGGTGAGGACGGTCAGCCTTTATATCGTGAATATCGCCGCCACCGCGCGCACACACAGGAGACGCTTGCCGAGTTGCTGCGCGAGGCGAAGGCCGTCACCGGGCCGTGTGAGCTGAAGGCGAAGATCACCGGCTCCGGCTCCATCAACCTCGCAAAAGCCTTGGGCGTCGGCTTTGTGCAGGAGGTCGTCGCCGTGGCGACGGCGCTCCAGAGCGTCGCCCCGCAGACGGACGTCGCCATCGAGCTCGGCGGCGAGGACGCGAAGATCATCTACTTCACCGGCGGGCTGGAGGAGCGCATGAACGGCGTCTGCGCCGGCGGCACCGGCTCGTTCATCGACCAGATGGCGGCGCTGCTCCAGACCGACGCCACCGGCCTCAACGCCGAGGCGGCGCACTATCAGCAGCTCTATCCCATCGCCGCGCGCTGCGGCGTGTTCGCCAAGACGGACATTCAGCCGCTCATCAACGAGGGCGCGACAAAAGCCGACCTCGCCGCCTCGATCTTTCAGGCGGTGGTCAACCAGACCATCTCCGGCCTTGCCTGCGGCAAGCCGATCCGCGGGTGCGTGGCATTCCTCGGCGGGCCGCTCCACTTCCTGCCGGAGCTCAAAAACGCGTTCATCCGCACGCTCAAGCTGACGCCGGAGAATGTGGTCGACCCGGAGGAATCCCACCTCTTCGCCGCCCTCGGCGCGGCGCTGGAGGCGGCGGACGCGGAGGCGGCGGATATCGACGCGCTGATCGACAAGCTGGACGGCGGCGTCTCCATGGCGTTTGAACTCAAGCGTCTGCCGCCGCTGTTTGAAAGCGAGGCGGACTACATCGCGTTCCGTGCGCGGCACGACCGCGCCGTGGTGCAAAAGGGCGAGCTTGCGAGCTATTCCGGCGACTGCTTCCTCGGTATCGACGCCGGCTCCACCACCACGAAGCTCGCGCTCATCGGCGCGCGGGGCGAGCTGTTGTTCTCGTTCTACGCGAGCAATCAAGGCAACCCCATCCAGACGGCGAAAAACGCCATCGCCCAGCTCAAAGCCGCGCTGCCGGAGAGCGCCCGCATCGCGCGTTCCTGCTCCACGGGCTACGGCGAGGCGCTGCTCAAATCCGCCTTCGCCCTTGACGAGGGCGAGGTGGAGACCATCGCCCACACCACCGCCGCGGCGTTCTTCGACCCCGCCGTGGACTGTGTGCTGGACATCGGCGGGCAGGACATGAAGTGCATCAAGCTGAAAAACGGCTCCGTCGACACGGTGCTGCTCAACGAAGCCTGCTCGTCGGGCTGCGGCTCGTTCATCGAGAACTTTGCCTCGTCCCTCGGCTACACGGCGCAGGACTTCGCGAAGGAGGCGCTGTACGCGCGCAACCCCGTCGACCTCGGCACGCGCTGCACGGTGTTCATGAACTCCAACGTCAAGCAGGCGCAGAAGGAGGGCGCGCAGGTCTCCGACATTTCGGCGGGCCTTGCGTATTCCGTTATCAAAAATGCGCTCTACAAGGTCATCAAGCTCACTGACCCGGCTCAGCTGGGCAGGCACATCGTCGTGCAGGGCGGCACGTTCTACAATCAGGCGGTGCTGCGCGCGTTTGAGTCCATCGCGCTCGTGGAGGTCACCTGCCCTGACATCGCGGGCATCATGGGCGCCTTCGGCGCGGCATTGATCGCGCGGCAGCGTTACCACGGCGAACAGACCACCATGCTGCCGCTGGATGAGATTTTGAACCTCGAATACACGACCAAGACCGCCCGCTGCGGACGCTGCCAGAACAACTGCCTGCTGACGGTCAACACCTTCCCCGGCGGACGAAAACACATCACCGGCAACCGCTGCGAGCGCGGCCTTGGCGGCGACGAGAAGCAGAAAGCGCCGAACCTCGTCGCCTACAAGCGTCAGCGCCTGTTCGACTATCCCATGCCGGAGGACGCGCCCCGGGGCGTTATCGGCATCCCGCGGGTGCTGAACATCTACGAAAACTATCCGTTCTGGGCGACGTTCTTCAAAACGCTGGGCTTCCGCGTGGAGCTGTCCCCGTTCTCCACCCGCAGGGTCTACGAGCTGGGCATGGAGTCCATTCCCTCGGAGTCCGAGTGCTATCCCGCGAAGCTCGCCCACGGGCATGTCCAGTGGCTCATCGACCACGGCGTGAAAACGATCTTCCACCCCTGCGTGTTCTTTGAGCATCAGGAGGTGGACGGCGCGCAGAATCACTACAACTGCCCCATCGTGGTCTCGTACCCGGAAAACCTCAAAAACAATGTGGAGGCCGTCGCCAACGGCGACGTGCGCTACATCCGTCCGTTCATCGCGTTCACCGACGAAAAGACCGCCGCTGATCGGCTCGTCAAGGTCTGCGCGGAGGAGTGGGACATTCCCGCGAAGGAAGTCCGCGCCGCGGTGCATGCCGCGTGGGCGGAGCAGCATCGCGCCAAGGAGAACGTGCGCGCCGAGGGCGCGCGGGTGCTGCGGGAGATGGAGCAAAGCGGCGGGCGCGGCGTGGTGCTGGCGGGACGCCCATACCACATCGACCCGGAGATCAACCACGGCATTCCGGAAATGATCGCGTCGTTCGGATTAAGCGTACTGACCGAGGACAGTCTGCCCATCGACTTTACG
>Ga0256407_10013031_pt1 | contig 11191 bp, 13 predicted proteins | sample RumenRJG_04DNA_FD_193489 | JGI IMG/M metagenome (GOLD analysis project Ga0256407, IMG submission 193489) | Bovine rumen microbial communities from Lethbridge, Alberta, Canada - RJG_04 | ecosystem: Host-associated > Mammals > Digestive system > Stomach > Rumen | place: Canada: Alberta... | reverse complement strand
TTACCGCATGGTGCAACTGTAATAGATGTTGCTTATGCGATACATACGGAAGTCGGTCACAGAATGACGGGTGCAAAAGTGGATAAGAGAATTGTACCTATTGACTATAAAGTGAAAAACGGTGAAATAGTCGAAATTCTTACAACAAAAGAGAGCGGTGCGGGACCAAAGAGAGATTGGCTGAATATAGTAAGAACGAGTGAAGCAAGAAGTAAAATAAGAAACTGGTTCAGACGTGAAAAGCGTGATGAAAATATCATAGAGGGCAAGGCACAGCTTGAAATAGAGTTCAGAAGATTAAATATCAACGTGCCCGAAAAGGAAATAGAAGATTTCCTGTCGGAGATTATCCGCAGACAGAATTGTAATAATCTGGAAGATTTCTATGCGTCAATAGGCTATGGCGGAGTGCAGTTGTGGAGAATATTGCCTAAGATAAAAGAGGAGTATTTCAAGAAATATGCAGAGCCCGAACAGCAGCCTGCCCCTGTTGTTATCACAGAGCCTGTTAAGAAAAAAGTCAGCAGCGGTGTGCATATTGAAGGTATAGATGACTGTCTTGTGAAGTATTCAAAGTGCTGCAATCCCCTGCCGGGTGATGAAATTATTGGATTTATTACAAGAGGTTACGGTGTATCTATACACAAGAGGACTTGCACAAACGTGCCGAAAGACATTTCACAGGCAGATGAGCCTGACCGTTGGGTAAAAGCGGAATGGGCAGACCATATTGCACATGAAACATTCCAATCCACCCTGCAAATAATGGCGGCAGACCGTACAGGGCTTTTGGCGGATATTACCAATCAGCTTTCCGCTATGCATATATTTATACACGCTCTTACTTCAAGGGAATTTAAAAATGACATGGCACATATAGAAGTGTCTATCACGGTAAACGGTATCAATCACTTGAAAATGGTGATAAGCCGTTTGAGCGGTATCAACGGAATTGTTTCGATAGAGAGGAATTAAGGCATGAAAGCAGTTATACAGAGGGTTTCGGAATGCAGCGTTACTGTCGATGGCAAAACTGTCGGCAGAATTTCCGCAGGATTTCTCATACTTTTGGGAGTGGAAAGCGGTGACACTCAAAAAGACGCTGAAAAGCTTAGTGCAAAAATAGCAGGCTTGCGTATATTTACAGATGAAAATGATAAAATGAATTTGTCGTTGCAGGACATCAATGCAGGAGTGCTTGTGGTTTCTAATTTCACTCTTTCGGCAGATTGCAGAAAGGGCAGACGACCTAATTTTATCAATGCGGAAAAACCCGAAAGGGCAAATGAATTGTATGAGTATTTTTGTGAATGCATGGTGAAGAATGGAATAAGTACGGTTGAAAAGGGCATATTTGGAGCAGATATGAAAATATCACTGGTAAATGACGGACCTGTTACTATAATAATAGATTCGAGGGATTTGGCATGATAAAAATAGAGAGATTTGTTGTCGGGGAAATAGAGGCAAATTGTTTTTTCGTGACAGATGACGAGGAAAATTTAGCTTTTTTGGTGGATACGGGAGATTATTCTTTTGAATTGAAGGAAAGAATAAAAGAATTCGGTGCAGACAAAGTGAAATATATTTTGCTGACACACGGACATTTAGACCATATCGGTTATGCGTCGGAAATGAGAGAGGAATTTCCGAGTGCCAAAATCGTTATCGGAAAAGACGACGCACACTTTACAAATGAAGACGATTTGAATTTGTCATCGCTGTTCGGCATGACATTCAGACATTTTGACGCTGACATATTGGTTGAAGACGGAAGTGAACTTGCATTCGGCAGTAAAAAAATAAAGGTCATTTCCACGCCCGGACATACAAAAGGCGGAGTATGCTATATATTTGGGGACTGCATTTTCACGGGAGATACTCTTTTCAGGGGCTGTATAGGAAGAACGGATTTTCCGACAAGCAGTAAGGAAGATATGAAAAAATCTCTTGAAAAGCTTGAAGCACTTGACGGAAATTATAAAGTGTATTGCGGACATGAAAGCAATACAACGCTTGACCGTGAAAGGAAAAATAATATATATATGATAAGGAAAGACTTGATATGAATATATATATTGACCATGAATTTCACTATGAAACGGAAAATTTAGTAAGGCTGTTTTTCCCGAATGAGAAAATAACGGTCTTGCAGGGCATACCCGAACATATCGGAGAGAAAGATATAATATCATCTGTAAAAGACGGGAAAATATATACTGAATTTTCGGGTGAAAGTGCAGAGTGCCAATTTGAAGATACCGATACAAAGACGATTGAAAGAAAAATGGCGGTATGCCTGTATGAAGTGCTTGTCAGAGTCACGGGCAGAAAACAGCCTTGGGGCATTCTTACGGGAGTACGTCCGATAAAGCTTTTCAGACGGCTTTCGGAAAGCGGTGGAAAAGCTTATGCAAGGGATTATTTTATCAATAAACTGCTTGTGTCGGAGGAAAAGACAAATTTAAGTGCCGTCACGGAGGAGTATGAAAGAAAAATTCTTGCATTAAGCAAGCCAAAATCTTTCAGTTTATATATATCCATACCGTTTTGTCCGTCAAGATGTTCCTATTGTTCGTTTGTATCGCAGTCGATAGAAAAAGCACAAAAATTGATAGAGCCGTACTTTGAACTGCTTTGCAGGGAAGTAGAATATACAGCGGAAATTGCAAAAAAGTGTGAATTGCAGTTGGAAAGCGTGTATATAGGCGGAGGAACGCCTACCACTCTCAATGCGGAACAGCTTGCAAAATTGATTGACACGGTAAATCAAAATTTTGACATGGCAACGTGCAGGGAGTTTACTGTTGAGGCAGGCAGACCCGATACGATTGACAGAGATAAATTGACAGCTGTATTAAAGGGCGGTGCTGACAGGATAAGCATTAACCCTCAGACTTTAAATGACAAAGTGCTTGAAGTGATAGGCAGAAAGCACAATTCCCAACAGACTTTCAATGCCTATCAGCTTGCGAGGGAAATTGGATTTAAACATATCAATATGGATTTAATAGCAGGTTTGCCGACAGATACCGTTGAGAGTTTCAAAAATACTCTTGACAAAATATGTGAATTATCGCCCGAAAGTATCACCGTGCATACACTTGCAATGAAAAGGTCATCAAGGCTTACTCAAGAGGGAAATGCTCTTGACACGGAAAAGGAAGTGCCTGCTGGAAAAATGCTGAGATACTGCGAAGAAAAGCTGTTTAAAGAGAGCTATCACCCGTATTATTTATACAGACAGACGAGAATGGAAGGCAATTTGGAGAATGTGGGCTGGTCAAAAGACGGCTATGACGGGATATATAATGTATTTGTCATGGACGAAACACATACTATATTGGGGTGCGGTGCAGGTGCTGTTTCAAAATTGAAAAAACCGCTTTCGGAGGAATTGTCAAGAATATTTAATTATAAATATCCGTATGAATATATAAACGGGTTTGAGGAAATGCTCAGACGAAAGGAGCAGGTGAAACAATTTTATGATGAATTGGCTGAATACCTATCGGAGATATGCGTGTGACATAAAGAGGATCAACGAACAGGCAAGGTATGATGCAAAGGGATTTGTCGAAATGACGGAGGAAATTTATCAAAATGATTTGCGTCAGACAGCCGAACAGATATTGACAGTGCCTGCCAAAAGGCATATTATCATGCTTTCGGGACCTTCCAGCAGTGGAAAGACCACTTCTGCACAAAAATTGGCTGATGAATTCAGACTGAGAGGCTGTGAAGTTCAGCATATATCCATGGACGATTTTTATTTAGGCAAGGATAAAGTGAGAAAACTGCCCGACGGCAAGCCCGATTTTGAGTCGGTTGAGGCACTTGACATTCCCCTTGTAAAGAAAAGTGTAAGGGAATTGTCGGTAACGGGCAGATGTGATATACCGAAATATGATTTCAGAGAGAGCAGGAGAACGGATATAATACAGCATTTGGAATTGTCGTCAAATGCCGTGATAATCATAGAGGGAATACACGCTTTAAATCCGATATTCAATGATGTGTCGGCAGAGGAAAATGTCAGTAAAATATACGTCAGCGTCAAGCAGGGTATTAAAGACAATGAGGACTATGTTTTGACAAACAGGGAAATAAGATGTATAAGGCGGGTTGTGAGGGACAACAGCTTCAGAGAAGCCCCTCCCGAAAAACTGCTCGCCATGTGGGGAGATATTGTTGACGGTGAAAAGAAGTATATCAGACCTTACAGATATACAAGTGATTTTACCGTCAATTCCATACACATATATGAGCCGTGTATCATGAAAGAGCCTGCCATAAAGCTTTTGAAACAGATAAATGAAGAAAGTGAGTATTATCATACCGCAAGGCATTTGATAAAATCACTTTCGGCATTTGAAAGCATAGACAGTAATATTGTACCCGAAAACTCTCTTATGAGGGAATTTATAGGCGGAGGAAATTATGTATATTAACAAGTTTTTTTAAAAAAACTATTGAAGAATTGAGAAATAGATGTTATAATATGGGAAACAAATTTTTGAAAAGGAGATATTTGTTATGGGAATTTTAGAAGATGTATTGCTTAATGCAAGAACGGCAGTCGATACGGTCGGCAAAAAGGCAGGCAAAGTAATAGATATGTCAAAGCTTACCCTTTCGGCAGCGGATATAAAATCGGAATTGTCAAAGAAATATGAAATGCTCGGAAGAATTACGTTCGAGGCTCAGACAACCGACAAGGATTACAGTAAAAGTGTTGCGGATATAGTTGCAAAAATAATCAATCTGAAAGCGGAGCTTGAATCCGTTAATGAGGCTATCGCAGACGGCAAAAGCAAATCAAAATGTTCAAATTGTGGAAGCTATAACGATAAGGGTGCCATATTCTGCAACAAGTGCGGTGCAAAGATAGTTGTAAAAGGCGTTAATGCTGATGAGGAAGTTGCGGAAGAAGATGCGGTTGACCTTGTTGAAGATAATCTCGATGACGACGACATGGGACTTTAAGAAAATTTGAAATTACGAACCCTGCACCGTATGGTTGAAATAATCATACGGTGTAATAATTCAATCTTTAATTTTGGCGAAGTTTGGGAGAAATTCCATACACTTGATTAACGTGAGTTCGATGAAAACGAAAAATGATTATACTGTCATTCTGAGGAGCGACAGCGACGAAGAATCTTTTGAAGATTCCTCACTGCGTTCGGAATGACATACTTAATTTCATAATTGTCAGAATATTTTTTCAGTTACATCGAACTTACGTTGGTTAAATCAGCCCTCCCCGAAAGGAAGTGTATAGGTGGGTAATACGAAAAAGGAAAGAAAATCTCAGTCATTTCTGAAAGGTGCGGCTATTCTCGGAGCAAGCATGATTGCGGTAAAGCTCATGGGAATGATATATAAAATACTTCTGTCGAATATGTACGGAGGAGTGGGAACAGGTCTTTTCAATGCGGCTTATGCACTGTACAACCCGCTGTTCATGCTGTCAACGGCAGGCTTTCCGATAGCTATATCAAGAATGGTGTCGGAGAACGTGGCAAAAAAGAGATTTCGTGATGTAAAGAGAATACACAAGGTTTCCGTACCGATATTTGTTGCGGCAGGGTGTGTGTGCTTTATAGCGATGGTTTTGGGAAGTTTCCTGTATGTAAAAGTGATAAAAGCCGAAAATGCCATATTTGCGTTATTGTGTCTTTCACCTACGATATTTTTCGGGTGTCTGATGTCTATATACAGGGGATATTTTGAAGGCATGAGAAATATGACTCCGACAGCCGTTTCCGAAATCATAGAGGCTGTTTTCAAGCTGTTTTTCGGCTTTACGGCTTCGGCTGTAACGATGAAGCTTCTTATGAACCAGTATGAAAGCACGGGATATGTTCTCGGAACGAAGTGTTCGGGCGTGGAAGATGCACAATCTGTGGTTATTCCCATAGCGATAGGTGCGGCTATTACAGGAATATCGCTGGGAGCTGTATTCGGATTTTTATATTTGTTTATCAAGTATAAAAAGAGCGGTGACGGTATCACAAGTGAAGAAATCAGAAATTCGCCCAAGCCCAAAAGTGACGGCACAATATTGAAAACGATGGTAAAAACGGCTGTTCCTGTCGGAATGGGTTCGATTATCATGAGCCTTGCGGATATGGTAGATGCAACTCTTGTGCAGAGAAGAATAGACCATATCATGCAGACCAATCCGAAAGCCCTGTTGGATATATACGGCTCGCTTGTACCCGACAGCGTGTATCAGTCGGGACAAACACATATCTATCTTTACGGCTGTTACGGAATTGCATTGACGCTGATGATGCTTGTATCAGCTGTGACGCAGGTATTTGGCACGACTGCACTGCCGTCTGTTACGGCTGCATGGACAAGCGGTGATAAAGTGCAGATGAAAAAAAGCATGGAAACGGTTTTAAGAGTAACCATGCTTGTCACGATACCATCGGGAATAGGAATGTCTGTTTTAGCTGAACCGCTTTTGTCGCTGATATACAGCGGAGGAGGAGTGGCAAATGAAGTTGAGATAGGTTCAAGAGTGCTTACGGTAATGGGAATATCAGCGGTATTCATTGCAACAAGTACCCCTATGTGCAGTATGATACAGGCAACGGGCAGAATGAATATTCCGCTGAAACTCTATACAATAGGAATGGTACTTAAAATAGTAGTTAATTATATACTCGTGGGCATACCCGAGATAAATATACAGGGGGCAAATGTGGGTTCTATTGTATGCTATGGATTTGTGACGGTAATGGCAATGTTTTTCCTCTGCCGTACAACAAAGATAGTGCCTGATTTTATATCTATATTTGTAAAGCCTTTGGGAGCGTCAATCGTGTGTGCATTGTCGGCATACTTCTCCGAACAGCTTTTCGACATATTTGTAACTCAGCGTATCGCAACAATACTTGCAGTACTTGTTGCAGTCGTTGTTTATATCATAACATTGCTTTTATTAAGGGCTGTTAAAAAAGAGGATATTCTCCAGATGCCAAAAGGAGAAAAAATTTTAAAAATACTTGAAAAACATAAACTTATAAGGTAAAATATAGTGTATTGAATAAAATACACATCGGATGCCGAAAGGAGAAAAAATCGTGGAATTTCAGTTTAAAGAAAAGTATGATGTCAAAGACCTCGTTGAAATAGTGAGAATACTGCGTTCACCCGAAGGCTGTCCGTGGGATAAAGTTCAGACACATCAGACGATCCGTCAGGACTTCATAGAGGAAGTTTATGAGGCTGTGGAGGCGATTGACGAGGAAAATGCCGAACATCTCAAAGAGGAATTGGGAGATGTGCTTTTGCAGGTGGTTTTCCATTCCGTTCTCGAAGAAGAAAAGGGAAGTTTCGGACTTGATGACACGGCAGATGATGTATGCAAAAAAATGATACTGCGTCACCCTCATGTATTCGGCAACGTTCAAGCAGATACTCCCGAACAGGTTCTTGAAAACTGGGATAAGATAAAAATGCAGTCGAAAGAACAGAAATCCGTGACCGAAACAATGGAAAGCGTGTCAAAAGCACTGCCGTCATTGATGAGGGCTGAGAAACTGCATAAAAAAGCCGAAAAAGGCGGACTTCATGCCAAAGATGCGGAAAGCATGATAGACGGGATTTCCCAAAAGCTTGAAAGCCTTAAAAACAGCCTGTCGGAAAATCAAGAGAATGATTGCAGTGAAAAAATAGGTGATATTTTATTTGATATGTCGGGGCTTGCAAAGGCACTTGACGTGGAAAGCGAAAAATCGCTGTACAATGCCTGTGACAGATTTATAGAGCGTTTTGAAAAGCTTGAAAAAAATGTCGGCAAAGCAGGTATCAAAATACAGAATGTTTCCCCTGAGGTCGTAAGAATACTTTGGGAAGACGAAAAATAAAAAATTTTAATGGAGGTTCACACAATGAACAAAACAGATCTTATTGCAGTAGTTGCCGAAAAGGCAGACATTACTAAAAAAGAGGCTGAAAAAGCAGTAACAGCCGTTTTTGACACTATCATGGAAAAAGTGGCAGACGGTGAAGAAGTACGTATAGTAGGCTTTGGTGCATTTGAGCGTCACGAGAGAAAAGAAAGAATCGGCAGCAATCCCCAGACAAAAGAACCTATGACTATCCCTGCATCAAAAGTTCCTGTATTCAAGGCAGGCAAAGTATTTAAAACTGCAGTTGCAGAAAAATAATTAAATCGGAAGTCGGCTTGCCAATACAGGTCGGCTTCCTGTTTTTTAAGTGAGATGTATATGAGCAAGTTTTTGATTTTTTGTGGAACTGCACAAATATATGCAGCCTCACACCCCTCCGTCAAAAATTGACAATTAAAATTGTCAATTTTTGCCACCTCCCCTTTCAGGGGAGGCAAGAGTGACAGCAGCAAATTTATCGGTGTATTTCTTTTATATTTCACTAATTTGATTTTACAAAGAACTGATTATAAGCCAAAAACTCGGCTTGCCTCCCCTGAAAGGGGAGGTGGCATTTCATCACGCAAGTGATGAAATGACGGAGGGGTCACGAGGGGCGGAAATAAAGTTGAAATCAAATAAAATTTGTTTCGGGCATATTTTTTTGTGCAACTTTTAAGATTTGTTCATTTATAGTTTAAGGAGGATATATATATGAGATTGGATAAATATTTGAAAGTATCGAGAATTATCAAAAGGCGGACCGTTGCAAATGAAGCTTGCGATGCAGGCAGGGTGCTTATCAACGGAAAAGTCGCAAGGGCATCTTATGAAGTGAAAGTCGGGGACATGATAGAAATAGCAATGGGGGCACACCCTGTCAAAGCGGAAATATTGAGTATCAATGAATACGCCAAAAAAGACCAGGCAGGATTGATGTATAAAATCATTCCCTGAAATGTCATATATGCTTTTCGGACAGCATACAATTTTTATAAAAATACAAAAAGGGGTTGTCCGAAAATGGAAGAAAAGAATATTGTGCGGAAAAGGCACAGCGTTATATTGGAGGACAGAAAACAGCTTTCGCTGTCGGGAGTGTCCGATGTATCGGGATTTGACGAGGAAACAGTAGTGCTTGAAACCGAACTCGGACAGCTTACCGTAAAGGGAAGCAGTCTGCATATCAACAAATTCAGCCTTGAAACAGGCGAACTGAACTTAGACGGAAATATATATTCTCTCGTGTATGCGGAAAACAAGCAGACAGAGGGCGGATTTTTTTCAAGACTGTTCAGATAGGGTGATATTTTGGAGGTCACGCTTTACAGCCAAACAATTACTTTTTTATCTTCATTGATACTTGGCGGAATTGTAGTGGGAATATATATTTTTATGGAAGTGATGAGAGAGGCTTCTCCGCCAAATAAAATCATACTTTTTATTGAAGATATGATATTCTCTTTTATCGTCTGCGGACTGAATTTGTTTTTTTCGATAGCCTGCACACAAGGATATATCAGATGGTATGTCGTCACTGCACAAATGATTGTATTTGTATCGGTATATTTTACGCTGGGAAAACTTCTGAAAAAAATCGTAAGGTCTGTTTTTGATTTTATCCTATTTTGTAATGAAAAAACAAAGGGCTTTTTGCAGAGAATATTTGTCGGAAATTCACAAAAAATGTTGGAAAGCATAAAAAAAATAAAAAAGTAGCAGAAAATATCTTGCAATATGGTGACGATTTGTAGTATAATGATAATGTCCATTATCGGAAAGTTCGACAGCTTTGGGAAAGGAGATTGTTTATGCCTAAAAAGAAAGTCCAGACACCCGAAAAGGCAGATTCACAGGTAAAAAAAGAACACCCTAAAAAAAGAACCAACTGGGTGCTTTGCATAGGTGCGATAGCTTTTGTGATAGCAATCGCTGTCATGATAGTTGACCAAAATGTGAAAATCTATGAGTCCCAAAAACAGCTTGAGGAACTTCGGGAGCAAATTACTCTCCAGGAAATTAAAAATGAAGAACTCAAAGATGTGGCAGAGGCTGTTGAAAAAGAAGATTTTGATAAATACAGCGATTATATCGAAAAAAGGGCGAGAATGTATGGCTTTACAAAAGACGGTGAAGTTGTATTTATAAACATTGCCGGTAACTGAGAGGAGAATTTTTAGAAAGTATGGATCTTGAAGTAGGAATGGTATTGGAAGGCAAGGTCACGGGCATTACAAAATTTGGTGCATTCGTTGACCTTCAGGACGGAAAAACGGGAATGATACATATTTCCGAAGTAGCCCCCACGTTTGTCAATGATATAAATGACTATCTCAAAGAGGGACAGACAGTAAAAGTAAAGGTGCTGAGCATAGGCGAGGGCGGAAAAATCAGCCTTTCCATCAAAAAGGCTATGCCCCAGAATGAAAACGGCAAGCCTCAGTATAATAATAACCGTCAGCAAAACCGCAGCGGTCAACAGCAGTATCGTTCATCAAAGCCTAATACAAGCTATGAATGGCAGCCCAAACGCAGCGAACCAACCGATTTTGAAGATATGATGTCAAAATTTAAGCAGAGCAGCGAAGAAAAAATATCAAATCTTAAACGTACCAACGAAAACAGGCGAGGCAGCGGCTATTCCAGACGCAACAACTCACCCAAACAGTAAATATAAAAAGGAGAGCCTATGTTAAAAAACGGCTCTCCGTTTTGATTTGGAGGTAAAAATGGTAATCAAAAATGTTGAGATACACACAATGGATAAAGACAATACTGTCATAGAAAGAGGATATATCCGGACAGATGGCAGCAAAATAACCCAAATAGGCGAAATGTCGTTCTTTAACCGCTTTAATAAAGACGAAGTGATAAACGGAGAGGGAATGCGAGCCTATCCCGGATTTATCGACGCACATACTCACCTTGGAATGTACGGGGATTCAACGGGCTTTGAGGGAGATGACGGCAACGAGGACAGTGACCCTGTTATGCCGCATTTAAGGGCAATAGATGCCATCAACCCCCTTGACAGATATTTTGAAGAAGCGAGAAATGCAGGCATTACAACTGTAATAACGGGTCCGGGAAGTGCCAATGCCATTTCGGGACAGCTTGCCGCAATCAAGACTTACGGGAAAAGAATTGACAAGATGATAATAAAAGCCCCTGTTGCAATGAAATTTGCATTGGGCGAAAATCCCAAAGTGACTTTCAGCGATAAAGACCAATCTCCCATAACACGCATGGCAACAGCCGCACTTATCAGGGAAACTCTTAAAAAA